>Ga0129299_1002462_pt1 | contig 12287 bp, 19 predicted proteins | sample ConPoolayeCmetaG_FD_94477 | JGI IMG/M metagenome (GOLD analysis project Ga0129299, IMG submission 94477) | Hot spring microbial mat communities from California, USA to study Microbial Dark Matter (Phase II) - Cone Pool mat layer C metaG ... | reverse complement strand
CCTGATCCACGATCAGGTGATCCCACTCCTGCCAAAACTCCGCCAGCGGCAAGATGTACTCACCGAACAGCCGGATCTGCAAGCCAAAATCCAGGGATCCCAGCCGCAACCCCACCTCCCACAGCCGCTCCACACAACAGCCCATCGCCTGCAAAACCTCTGCCCGCCCCGGATCCCCCGCCGCCAGCCGGGATCCCACCGCTTCCGCCGCCAAACCCGAAGCCCCCGCAATATAGGCAGCACTGCTGATTTGATCCCAGATCTGGAACTCCTTGAGCCCAACGCCGGCAAAGACTTGCCCATGCCGCGGGCACAAAGCGCAGGCCCGTTGGCAGAGAAATTGAGTCAGATCCTTGGCCAAGGGGATCGGCTCAAACTGAGGGGGCAACTGCGGGAGGCGAGCACACACCTGCGGCCAATGATCGGCCAGAGAGCGCCCCACCCGCTGCAAGAACGTCTCGATCCGCCACGGCCCCACCAAACCCAAGCTGGACTGCTGCAAGCGCCGCAACACCTCATCCGCCTGCCGTTGACTCCGCACCAAAAACAAGACCCGGCCCGGATCGGATCCCGCCTGCAACAAACTCCGATAGCGCTCCACACAAGCCTGAGTTAGCCCACTGCCTGCCCAGCCCAGCACACTTTGGAAGGGATCCCGCCAATGGTTCCTCATCGCTTCCACCGTCATTGGCCTCCCCAACCATTTTCTCGGCAAAAGACTGGACAAATAGGCCTTCGCTTCATTATGATTGACTTTCGTTGCCAACTAAGCCCACGGGCTTCGGCAACCGAATGTACTGCTATCCCAGATACTGCCTCTTTGCAGGCAAGTCTGAGCAGTTCTAAGCAAAAGCAGTTTGCGTGTAACTTCCGGCTGAGCTGAGGCAATAGGCTCAGCGCTGGCTAGACCTACAGGGATCCAAGCCTTTCCCTGCGTTGCTTTTTGCCTGAGCCAGCAAACTCGGATGGGGTCTGGGCTTCCTGTTGCCACGCTGCTGCTCTACGCATCTGGCTGACCCAGCCAAAGGGCTCCGTCTCGACGGCTAGCTGATTGTCGGAGTGAGCCAGTTTTGAGTTGATGAAAACGAGTCGTGCAGGCTCGGGGGGAGGTTTTTGTGGCACTTGGCATCCTTGGCAGAAAAGTCGGCATGACCCAGATCTTCTCTCCAGAAGGGCTGGCCATTCCGGTCACTGTTGTACAGGCCGGGCCTTGCACGGTGACCCAGATTAAAACCCAAGCCACAGACGGCTACAACGCCGTTCAGTTGGGCTACTTGCCCACTGCCGAAAAGCATCTTACGCGGGCGCAGCGGGGCCACCTTGGCAAAGCGGGGGTGGCAGAGCTACTGCGCCACCTGCGGGAGTTTCGGGTTGACCAGCCAGAAGCCTACCAGTTGGGTCAAAAAATTACCGTTGAGATTTTCTCCCCCGGCCAATTGGTGGATGTGGCGGGCACCTCTATCGGGCGAGGGTTTGCCGGCTATCAGAAGCGGCACCACTTCGGCCGTGGCCCCATGTCCCACGGCTCCAAAAACCACCGCCGACCGGGCTCCATCGGCGCCGGCACAACACCGGGCCGCGTCTTTCCGGGGATGCGCATGGCAGGGCGGCTGGGGGGTGGCCGAGCCACCACCCGTAAATTGCAATTGGTGCAGGTGGATCCGGAGCGGGATCTGCTGGTGATCAAGGGTTGCGTGCCCGGCGTAGAAGGAGGGCTGCTGGAGATCACCCCTGCTAAGCAGGTGGGCAACAAACGTTAGACAAAACCAAGGCTGACCGGCATCCGCGAAGACGAGGAAACCATGGCAAGTTGTGTGGTGAAAAATTGGCAAGGGGAAACAGTGGGCAGCGCCGAGCTAAGCCTTAAAGTCGCTCGTCCCGCAACAGCCCCCCACATCCTCTATCTGGCTCTGCGCCGGCAGATGACCAATGCTCGTCAGGGCAACGCCCACACCAAGACCCGAGCCGAAGTGCGGGGTGGCGGTCGCAAGCCTTGGAAGCAAAAAGGCACCGGTCGGGCCCGTGCCGGCTCCATTCGCTCCCCCCTCTGGCGCAAAGGTGGAGTGATCTTCGGCCCCCGCAAGCGGGAGTACAACCTGGCCATGAACCGCAAAGAGCGGCAACTGGCCCTGCGCACCGCTCTGCAAAGCCGGGTGGAAGACCTGATCGTGGTGGAAGATTTCCAGGAGCAGCTCAACCCACCCAAGACCCGCGCCGTGGCCCAAGCTCTGCTGCGCTGGGGAGTGATGGAGGATCAATCAGCTCTGCTCATTGTTGCCGAACGCTCGCAAGCTGTAGAGCGGGCCGTGCGCAACATTGCCCGCGTCAAGCTGATCGGCCTAGATCAGATCAACGTTTTTGATCTGCTCAACGTCGATTGGGTGTTGATCACCACCTCTGCCCTAGAGCAGCTCAAGGTTCGCTGGGGATCCGGCGCGGCAACGGAAACTGTAACCCAAACCGAAGCCGCCGAAGGTCAAGCTCGGCCAGAAGATCCAAAAGCGCAAGCAGATCAGGCGGATCAAGAAGTGGCTCCAGCAACTCTCCAAGAGCCAACAGATCAGGCTGTAGCCGAGGAAGAGTCGCAGGAGCAGGACAGTGTCCAGCCACCGGCCGTAGAAGAGGCCGAAACAGCCGCAGCAGAGGAGGAAGACGATGACTGAGAGCAAGCGGATCCTGGCCGATATCTTGTTGCGACCCGTCATCACCGAAAAGGCAACCGCCCTGATGGAGCAGCGCAAATACGTCTTTGAAGTGATGCCCACCGCCACCAAGCCCCTCATCCGAGCCGCCGTCGAGGAGATGTTTGGAGTGCGGGTCACCTCGGTCAACACCCTAAAGCTGCCCCGCAAGCAACGGCGGGTGGGTCGCTTTGTTGGCTATCGCACCCGTCCCAAGCGAGCCATCGTGACCTTGGCCGAAGGAGATTCCATCACCCTCTTCCCGGATACCTAGACCCTTTGCTCCCTTGTTGCTAAGCTGCTACCCCTAGTCCTCCACCCCCACCCGAGCCATGGGCATTCGTACTCTCCGACCGTACACCCCCAGCACCCGTCACATGACCGTTTCTGACTTCGAGGAACTGTCCCGTGACGAGAACGGCAAGCGCCCCAAACCGGAAAAGTCCCTGCTGCAATTCATCCACCGCAAGAAAGGGCGCAACAACCGCGGCGTCATCACCAGCCGGCGGCGGGGTGGCGGTCACAAGCGGCTTTACCGCATCATCGACTTTCGCCGCGACAAACGTGGGATCCCGGCCACCGTCAAAACCGTCGAGTACGATCCCAACCGCAACGCCCGCATCTGCCTGGTGGAATACGAAGACGGCGAAAAGCGCTATATCCTCGCTCCCCGCAATCTAGAGGTGGGATCCACCATCATGGCCGGGCCCGAAGCCCCCTTTGAGCTTGGCAATGCCATGCCCCTGGAGCGGATCCCGTTGGGGACAGTGGTTCACAATGTGGAGCTGTATCCCGGTCGCGGCGGACAGATCGTTCGCGCTGCCGGAACCGGCGCTCAAGTGGTGGCCAAAGAGGGCAGGTATGTCTCCCTCAAGCTGCCCTCCGGCGAGGTACGCATGATCCGGGGTGAGTGCTATGCCACCATCGGCCAGGTGGGTAACGTTGACCACAACAACCTCAGCCTTGGCAAGGCAGGTCGCAGCCGTTGGTTGGGTCGCCGTCCTAAGGTACGTGGCTCGGTGATGAACCCTGTGGATCATCCTCATGGTGGCGGGGAAGGAAAGGCCCCCATTGGCCGCAGTACCCCCGTCACCCCCTGGGGTAAACCCACCCTGGGATACAAAACCCGCAAGCGCAACAAACCCAGCAACAAGTTCATCGTGCGCGGTCGCCGTCGTGGAGGTCGTCGCGACAAAGGTGGGAGAGCCGCTCAATAGCAATCTGCTGGCCATCTGCATCCTCAAGCTTTTTCGAGAGTGAATTGCTTGTCAAACTGTCGAGGTTCTTATGGGACGTTCGCTAAAAAAAGGCCCCTTTGTGGATGCCAAGCTTCTTCTCAAAGTGGAGAAGATGAACGAGCGCAACGAGAAGCACATGATCAAAACCTGGTCGCGGGCCAGCACCATCTTGCCGGTCATGATCGGCCACACCATTGCCGTGCACAACGGCAAGCAACACGTGCCCATCTACATCACCGATCAGATGGTGGGCCACAAGCTGGGCGAGTTTGTTCCCACCCGTACCTTCCGCGGCCATGCGGGTAGCGACAAAAAAGCATCTCGCCGTTAACTGAGCGGCTGATAAGGAGAGCGATCTAGTAGGAGAGCGTCATGGCTGATTCATCATCGGATATTAAAGCGGTAGCCCGCTACATCCGCATGTCCCCCTTCAAAGTGCGGCGGGTGCTGAACCAGATCCGAGGGCGCACCTATGCCGATGCCCTGATCCTGTTGGAATTCATGCCCTACGCTGCTTGTGAGCCGGTGCGCAAGGTGCTGCGCTCGGCGGTGGCCAATGCGGAACACAACAACGGCCTGGATCCGCGGGATCTGATGATCAGTCAAGCCTACGCCGATCAGGGGCCTGTGCTGAAACGGTTTCGCCCCCGCGCCCAAGGTCGGGCCTACCCCATTCGCAAGCGCACCTGTCACATCACCATCGCCGTCCGCCCCATAGAAGAAGCTGGAGCAGCAACCACTTCCTAACCTTCCCTATTCCCAGACCTCTACCCCTCAAACGACAACACCATGGGACAGAAGATCCACCCCACCGGTTTCCGCCTTGGCGTGATCAAAGAACATCGCAGCCGCTGGTTTGCCGATCCGGCCCGCTACCCGGCCTTGTTGCAGGAGGACGATCAGATCCGCGCCTACCTGACCAAGCAGTTGAGCAGTGCCGGCTTGGCCGACATCCAGATTGAGCGTAAGGCGGATCAAATTGACCTCGAGATCCGCGCTGCTCGCCCTGGGGTGGTGGTGGGTCGGGGAGGATCTGGCTTAGAGACTTTGCGCCAAGGCCTACAAAAAGAGCTGAGTTCACGAGGTGGCGGCGAACGAACCATCCGCATCAACGTTGTGGAAGTTACCCGTGCCGATGCCGAAGCAGCTTTGCTGGCGGAAAACATTGCTCAACAGTTGGAACGGCGGATTGCCTTTCGCCGTATCGTGCGCCAGGTCATCCAGCGGGCCCAGCGGGCCGGTGTACAAGGGATCAAAATCCAAATTGCCGGTCGCCTCAACGGGGCCGAGATCGCCCGCACCGAATGGACGCGGGAGGGGCGGATCCCTTTGCACACCCTGCGGGCCGACATCGATTACGCCGAGCACCTCGCCCGCACCACCTTCGGCATCATCGGGGTCAAAGTTTGGGTCTTTAAAGGAGAAGTTCTGCCCGGACAGGAACGTCCCGAACAAAAGGTTCCCCTGCAACAGCCCAAACGCCGGCAGCAGCGGCGGCGGCCCACCTTTGAAGATCGCTCGGCAACAGCAGAGACTTGAGCGCCGGCTAGGGATCCCCATCGCTTTACCAATGATTGAGGAGCGGCCATGTTAAGCCCCAAACGCACCAAATACCGCAAGCAACAGCGCGGGCGCATGAAAGGCAAAGCGACCCGTGGCAACCGCATCAACTTTGGGGAATACGGCCTTGTGGCCCTAGAACCCGCCTGGATTACGGCTCGGCAGATCGAAGCCAGCCGTCGGGCCATGACCCGCTACGTTCGGCGAGGCGGCCAAATCTGGATCCGCATCTTTCCCGACAAGCCCGTTACTCAACGGGCCGCCGAAACCCGCATGGGCTCCGGCAAAGGCAACCCCGAGTATTGGGTTTGCGTCGTCAAGCCAGGCCGCATCCTCTTTGAAATGGGAGGAGTGGCAGAGCCCATCGCCCGAGAGGCCATGCGCCTGGCCGCCCAAAAGCTGCCGATCAAAGTCAAGTTTGTAACCAAGGCTGACTTTGAGAAGCCGGAACCTGCCCAGCAAGCAGCTCCGGAAACCCCCGAACCGGTAGCCAGCCCCACCTGAGGGAGGAGAGTCAACCATGCCCATGCCCAAAATTGCCGATGCCCGTGCCCTATCGGACGAAGAATTGAGCCAGGAGATCTACGCCGTCAAGAAAGAGCTGTTCGAGCTGCGTTTGCAGCAAGCCACGCGGCAGTTGAACCAGCCCCACCTCATTCGCCTGCGCAAACACAAGCTGGCTCAACTGCTGACCGTTGAATCAGAGCGCAAACGCGGCAAGTCCTTGCCCTCAACTCAAACCCAGAAGGAGGAGTAATGCCTGCTCGCGAAAAGATCGGCGTTGTTGTTAGCAACAAGATGCAAAAAACGGTGGTTGTTGCCGTGGAAAACCGGGTTGCCCACCCGAAGTACGGCAAAATCGTCGTCAAAACCAAAAAGTTTAAAGCCCACGACGAGGAGAACCGCTGCCAAGAAGGGGATCTGGTGCGCATCACCGAAACCCGTCCCCTCAGCCGCACCAAGCGCTGGCAAGTTGCCGAGATCTTACGGGAGGTGAAGAGACTATGATTCAGCAGCAAACCATGCTGACGGTGGCCGACAACACCGGCGCCCGCAAGATGATGTGTATTCGCGTGTTGGGCAGCAGTGGCCGTCGCTACGCCAGCTTGGGCGACGTGATTATCGGCGTCGTCAAAGATGCCCTGCCCAACATGCCCGTCAAAAAATCCGACGTCGTCAAGGCCGTGGTCATCCGCACCGTCGATACCGTACGTCGCCCCGACGGCATGTGCATCCGCTTCGACGACAACGCCGCCGTGATCATCAACAACGACGGTAACCCCCGTGGGACTCGTGTTTTCGGCCCTGTGGCCCGCGAGCTGCGGGAGAAAAACTTCACCAAGATCATCTCCCTTGCTCCGGAGGTACTCTAGATGGCCCGCCCCCTCAAACCCAGCCAAATTCGGCGCTTAATCCGGCAACCCGGCATTCGCAAGCACCGCAACAGCCTGCGCTACAAAATGCGCATCAAGCAGGGGGATACCGTGCAGGTGATCTCCGGCGATGACAAAGGCAAAATCGGCGAGGTGCTGCGGGTTTTTCCCGAGCGCAACATGGTTTTGGTGGAAGGAGTCAACATCGTCACCTACCACCGCAAGCCGCAGCGAGAAGGGGAAAGTGGCCGAATTGAGACCAAAGAAGCCCCGATCCACGCCTGCAAGGTGATGCTCTATTCCAAGAAGCAGGAGGTGGCCAGCCGCATCGGCTATCAAATCACCGCTGATGGCCGTAAAGTCCGCGTCCTCAAGAAAACCGGCGAGATCCTCGACTAAACGTCCCTTGAAGTTGGTAGGGCTCTGACCCAGCCCAGAGCCACAAGGAGAAGCCACCATGCCTCAACGCCTGCAAATCCACTACAACACCGTCATCGTCCCCAAGCTGCAAAAAGAGTTGGGCTACACCAACATTCATCAGGTGCCCCGCCTGGAGAAGATCGTCATCAACCGCGGCTTAGGGGAGGCCTCCCAAAATGCCAAAGCCCTGGAGTCCTCCATTGCCGAGATCAGCGCCATCACCGGCCAGCGTCCGGTGATCACCCGCGCCAGAAAGGCCATCGCCAGCTTCAAGATCCGCAAGGGCATGCCGGTTGGCCTGATGGTAACCCTACGGCGGGAGCGCATGTATGCATTTTTGGATCGCTTGATCAACGTTGCCCTGCCCCGTATCCGCGACTTCCGCGGCATCAGCCCCAAAGCCTTCGATGGACGCGGCAACTACACCCTTGGCATTCGTGAACAACTGATCTTTCCCGAAATCAACTACGACTCTGTAGATAAGCTGCGAGGTATGGATATCTCCATTGTGACCACTGCTAAAACCGATGAAGAAGGCCGTGCCCTGCTCAAGGCCTTTGGTATGCCCTTTACCTCTTAGGTTTGCCTATCCTGAGTTTTCTTGATCGATCTTCCGAGGAGCACTGACCCACCGATGGCCCACACCAACGACACGATCGCCGACATGCTCACCCGCATTCGCAATGCCACCCTGGCTCGGCACGAGTCGGTGGCAGTTCCGGCCACGCGCATGACCCGCAGCATTGCTCGCGTTCTTCATGAAGAAGGGTTCGTTAGCGAATGGAAAGAGGAAGGAGAAGGGATCCAAGCCCGCGTGGTGTTGCGGTTGAAGTATAAAGGCAAAGGACGCAACTGCAGACCCATTATCAACGGCCTAAAGCGGGTGAGCCGACCGGGTCTGCGGGTTTACCGCAGCCACAAAGAGCTGCCCCGCGTATTGGGCGGAATTGGGATTGCCATCATCTCCACTTCCAACGGCATCATGACCGATCGGGAGGCTCGCAAACAGGGCATTGGTGGCGAAGTACTCTGTTTTGTCTACTAGGTTTTCAGTTTTCTCTTGTCAGGAGTTTTTCCCATGTCTCGCATCGGTAGACGCCCCATCGCCCTTCCTGCCAAGGTGGAGATCCAAATCGACGGCCAGCACATTGCGGTGAAAGGCCCGAAAGGACAACTATCCCGCAGCTTGCCCCCCCTGATCACCGTCCGGCAGGACGCTCAGATGCTCACGGTCAGCCGGATCAACGATTCCCGTCCCGCCCGCCAACTGCACGGCCTCTGCCGCACCTTGGTGGCCAACATGGTAGATGGGGTATCCAAGGGATTTGAGCGGCGGCTGGAGCTGGTGGGTGTGGGCTATCGCGCTTCCATCCAAGGCAGCAAGTTAATCTTGAACGTCGGCTACAGCCACCCGGTGGAGATCCCCTTTCCACCCGGGATCCAAATGGCCGTTGAAGGAAACAACATCGTTGTCGTCTCAGGTATGGATAAAGAACTGGTGGGCAACACTGCCGCCCGCATTCGGGCCGTCCGGCCCCCGGAGCCCTACAAGGGGAAAGGGATCCGTTATCTGGGAGAACAAGTTCGCCGTAAGGCAGGTAAATCGGGCAAAGCCAAGAAATAAATAGCCTATGAAAACCAACCGCAAAATCACCACCCAACGTCGCCATCGCCGCATTCGCCGCAAGGTCTTTGGCACTGCCGAGCGGCCTCGCCTGGCTGTGTTTCGCTCCCATCGACACATCTACGCCCAGGTGATCGACGATGTAGCTCAGCATACCCTAACCTCTGCTTCCACCCTGGACACGGAGCTGCGCGAAAAATTCAAAGAGACCGGGACGGCCACCCAAGAGGCGGCTGCCTTGGTGGGCCGCTCAGTAGCCGAACGAGCCTTACAGATGGGCATTTCTCGCGTGGTTTTCGATCGGGGGGGCAAGCTTTATCACGGGCGCGTTCAAGCCCTGGCAGAAGCTGCCCGAGAGGCAGGGTTACAGTTCTAGCTACTGAGGAAAAGGCACATGGCTGAGCAGAGAGAACGTCGCAGAAGCAAAAAAAGCCGCGAAGAGCAACCCACCGAGTGGCAAGAGCGGGTTATCCAGATTCGTCGCGTCACCAAAGTGGTCAAGGGCGGCAAAAAGTTGAGCTTTCGCGCGGTGGTGGTGGTCGGCAACGAGCGCGGCCAAGTTGGGGTTGGCGTGGGCAAAGCCAACGACGTGATCGGGGCTGTGCGCAAGGGAGTTGTGGACGGCAAAAAACATCTTATTGAGGTGCCCCTCACCAAAGGTTTGTCCATCCCCCATCCCATGCAGGGGGCAGGCGGCGGCGCTACCGTCTTGGTGATGCCGGCAGCTCCCGGCACAGGAGTCATCGCCGGGGGAGCGGTGCGCACTGTTCTGGAGTTGGCAGGTGTACGCAACAGCTTGGCCAAGCAACTGGGATCCAGCAACCCCCTCAACAATGCCCGTGCCACCATTGATGCGCTGCGGCGGATGCGAACCTTTGAACAGGTGGCTCAAGACCGAGACATCGATGTGCGCCGCCTATTTAGCAAGTGATCAACGATTTTGGATAACGATTTTGGATATTGAGTGATCTTGAGCAAGTGAGCTGAAAGCCATGCGACTAGAAGACATTCGACCTCAAGCAGGTTCGACGCGGCGGCGGCGGCGCCTGGGCCGTGGCGTCTCTGCCGGGCAGGGAGCCTCCTGTGGCAAGGGGATGCGAGGGCAAAAGGCCCGCAAGGGCGGCAGCACGCGACCCGGCTTCGAAGGAGGCCAAACCCCCCTCTATCGGCGTTTGCCCAAGCTTAAGCATTTCCCCCGCTACAGGCGGCGCCTGGAGTACACGCTGATCAACCTGCGCGCCTTGACGGAGCTGCCTGCCGGCAGCGAGGTTAGCCTGGAAAGTTTGATGGAACGGGGGATCGTAACCACCAACGATGGCCCGCTGAAGATCTTGGGAGATGGGGAAATCGGCGTGCCCCTGACGATCAGGGCGGCTGCCATCACCCCCTCAGCCAAAGCCAAGATCGAGGCAGCCGGCGGTCGGGTGGAACTTTTGGGATCCTGACCATCCCCACTGCTTTGGCCAGCTTTTGCGGGGTGTGGCTGAGTTGTAGCTTTTTCATTTTGCCGACTGCTCCACCCGCAGCGTAGAGTGGTAGATAGCTCACCTTGCCCTTTGCTCCCACGAGATTCTCTTCCCTATGGCTGACACACGAGGTTCCGCTCCCTCTGCTCAGGAGACCTTCATGCAGATGGCCATGGCGTCTGGCCTGCGCAGTCGTCTGTTTCTCACCTTGGGCCTGCTCTTGCTGGTCAGATTGGGCATTTACATCCCCATTCCCGGCATCGATCGGGCCCGCTTTGCCGCCGAAGTCGCCAACAGCCCCGTGTTTGGCTTTCTGGATATTTTCTCCGGCGGGGGGATTTCCGCCTTGGGAATTTTCGCCCTTGGGATCCTGCCCTTCATCAACGCTTCGATCATCATGCAACTGCTGGTCTCGGCCATTCCGGCTTTGGAGAACCTGCAGAAAAACGAGGGAGAACAGGGGCGGCGACAGATTTCCCAGTACACCCGCTACGTTACTTTAATTTGGGCCATCATCCAGGGCATCGGCATCTCCTTCTGGGTGCGGGAGTTTGCCAACACCAGCAATGAGCTGGCTTTCATGGCCTCCACCACCTTGGCTCTGGCGGCGGGATCCATGTTTGTGATGTGGTTGGGAGAAATGATCACGGAAAAGGGGGTGGGCAGTGGACCGTCGCTGTTGATCTTTGTCAACATTGTGGCCACTCTGCCCCGCGCTCTGGGCCAAACCATCAGCTTGGCCCGCGCCGATAGCAGCACCATCGGCGGCATCTTGCTGTTGACGGTCATCTTTTTGGCCACCATTGTCGGTATTGTCTTTGTCCAAGAGGGTAGCCGCAAGATCCCCATCGTCTACGCCAAGCGCCAGGTGGGCAACAAGCTGTTCCGCGAGCAGAAGAGCTATCTGCCCCTGCGGCTGAACCAGGGGGGGGTGATGCCGATCATCTTCGCCTACTCGGTGATGTCTCTGCCCTTGGCTTTGGCCCAGTACACCCAGAACCTAACGTTGGTGCAGGTGGCCAACTTCCTATCTCCCACCTCCTGGTTTTATATTCCCTTCTATTTCGTGCTGATTCTTTTCTTTAGCTACTTCTATGCTTCCTTGATCATCAACCCGGTGGATCTGGCGCAAAACTTGAAGAAGATGGGGGCCAGCATTCCAGGGGTGCGTCCGGGCAAGGCCACTGCCGAGTATGTCGAAGGGATCCTCAACCGGCTGACGATGCTGGGGGCCTTGTTCTTGTGTGCGGTAGCCATCATCCCGACGACGGTGGAGCGGGCGACTGGCATCACCACTTTCCAAGGTTTGGGGGCGACTTCGCTGCTGATCTTGGTGGGGGTGGCGATCGAGACCTCCAAACAAATCCAGACCTATGTCATCTCACAACGCTACGAAGGGATGGTCAAACAGTAGTGCCGAGGTTGATCTTTTTGGGGCCGCCAGGGGCGGGCAAAGGTACACAGGCAGAGCGGCTGGCAGCCATCTACCACACGCCCAAAATTTCCACAGGCGATCTGCTGCGGGCAGAGGTGAAGGCCCAGACGCCGCTGGGATGCCAGGCCAAGGTGTACATGGATGCGGGAGAGCTGGTGCCCGATGAGGTGCTGATCGGGATGGTCAGAGGCCAGTTGCAGCAGTCTCCAGAGCAGGGTTGGATCCTGGACGGGTTTCCTCGCACTTTAGCTCAGGCGGAGGCCCTGGAAGAGCTGCTGCAGGAGCTGGGGCAAGATTACGACTACGTCCTCAACTTGGATGTGCCAGACGAAGTGGTGGTAGCCCGTCTGCTGGCTCGGGGCAAGGAACAAGGGCGCAGCGATGATGCGGATCCCGCGGTAATTCTCAAGCGTCTGGAGGTCTATCGGCAGCAGACGGCTCCCCTGATCGACTTTTATGCGGCCAAGGGGCGCTTGCAGCGAGTTAACGG
>Ga0129299_1002461_pt1 | contig 12299 bp, 9 predicted proteins | sample ConPoolayeCmetaG_FD_94477 | JGI IMG/M metagenome (GOLD analysis project Ga0129299, IMG submission 94477) | Hot spring microbial mat communities from California, USA to study Microbial Dark Matter (Phase II) - Cone Pool mat layer C metaG ... | reverse complement strand
TGGTCGCGCTGGCCTTGATCATCAGGTGCCCGCCGGCCGGTCCCGGAACCCCCCCACGAACCAGGAGGAGGTTGCGAACCTTGTCCACCCCCACCAGGAGGTGGTGGCGGGAGGTCCGGCGGACGTGCCCCATGTGTCCGGCCATCCGCTTGCCTTTTTTGGGGTTTCCACCGTGTCCGCGGTCGACCCCGTGGCTGGCGATCGAACCGGGGGAACGATGCTTCCGCTCGGTACCGTGGGAGGCGGGTTGTCCACCGAATCCGTGCCTGCGCATCGTTCCGGTGAACCCGTGACCCTTGGTGGTTCCGACCACATCGACGTACTGGACGTGGTCGAAAACGTCCACCGTCCAGATGTCGCCGATGCGGGCGTCGGTCTTCCCCTCCCGAATGCGGACTTCCTGAATGAGCCGCTTGGGCCCCGTCCCCGCCTTGGCGGCGTGTCCGATCTGGGGCAGGGTGGACCGGTGCGGTTTGACCTCGCCGAACCCCAGTTGAACCGCCTCGTAGCCGTCGGTTTCGGTGGTCTTGACCTGGAGCACGGTGCACGGTCCGGCCTGAATGACCGTCACGGGGACGGCGCGCCCCACGTCGTCGAAGACCTGCGTCATCCCGACTTTCTTGCCCAACAACGCCGCGACCATGCGAACAAAACTCCCCTGTCGCCTGCACCAAGCGATGCTTCGATGCGCGATTTCGCTCACGCATCCGACTTTATTCAATCATCTGGGGCTAACGAAGAACGCCGCCGCGCACCTACATTGGCCCCGCTGGAGCGCCTACTCCCCGGCCTACTTCAACTGCATCTTCACGAACACCCCAGCGGGCACGACCAGTCGATTCAAGGCCTCGACGGTACGGGCCGTCGGTTCGTAGATGTCGATGACCCGCTTGTGGGTCCGCATCTCGAACTGTTCACGCGACTTCTTGTCGATGTGGGGCGAACGCAGGACCGTGTACCGTTCGATCCGCGTCGGCAAAGGAATCGGGCCTCGCACCCGGGCATTGGTCCGCTTGGCATGATCGACGATCTCCCGCGCGGAGGTGTCCAGTGCCCGGTGGTCGTACGCCTCCATCCGTATGCGGATCATCTCGCCGTCCATCGACCACCTTACTGTCCCGCCAGCCGCCAAAAGTAGGCAGACCATTTAGTGTACCAACTCCAACACCCGTGTCAAGATGATTTTGCAGCAATTCGGCGACGGCCTTACCTCCGCGTACTCCCCTAGAATCCGTTGGAGACCCCGACGCCGCATTGGCGATCCAATTCGCGTTTAACTCCTTTACAAATAAAGGCTTAAGCAATAAGCGTCGCCCGGATGGCCCCCCCTGTCCCCCAACGCCGCGTCCCCCTTCGCAGAGGGACCTTCTCTACCCGGTCCGCAGACACCGCATCACGTACAGTGAATTAGGGACATGTGGATCAGGCCGCAGAAACTCTCCAAGCCCTCGCGAACATCACCGTAGCCGATTATCCAGTGGTGGCCGAGCCCTTCCCGGGCGACGATCTCGAGGTGGTTCTGGACGCCCCCTTCGAGAACGACCTTCGTCGGATTGCCGGGGAAGACCATCCCCGTCGTTGTCGCGTGGCCGTAGGCCACCCCCATTCGATACGTCCCGCGCCGTCCGACAAGGTTCACCAACGTCACCGGTCCGGGTTTTCCCGGGAACAGCACGCATGCGCCTTCGTTCATCAGGCGGACGTGCCCGACCTGCACATGGTCCGGGGATTGGGCCAGACTCAGGCTGCCGCTGCCGCAATGGGAGTAGACGATGGACCCTTCCTCCACGCTCACGCCCAGCGGGTCCGTGTTGTGCACGGGTTGCCCTGTGAGCCGGGATAAGATCCACATCGCCACCGTGGAGTTCATGTCCGCCTCGCAGCCGACGACCAGGCCCTCGTCGGCCAGGAGCGACGCGGCCAGGCAGAACCGACCCATGAACGACGGGTAGCACTCCACCGCAAAACCGCTCAGACCGTCCCGCTCCGCGGTTCGGCGAAGCGTCACGTACGCCCGCATGGAATCGAGGACCTCTGCCTCCCCCACGGTCACATTTCTGATGTGGCCCATTCGCGATTGCCAGACGGCCATGGCCTCGTCCGTCGGTACCTCGCCCATCCACTGGGTGATGGTGTCGAGCCCATAGTGAACCACGCCGGGTCCAAGGACCGCCTTGAGTTCCAGCTCGTCGAACGTGACCTCCGTCATCCCGCCGATGCGATAGCCGATCAACCCCAGGCGAGTCTTGCGGAGTTCGACGGTCAGCGCCGCCGCGGAGGCGTAGCTGCCGATGCGGGCGATCGCGGTGGCGTCCGTCGGCTGCCCGAAAACGAAGCGGCAGGGCTTGCCCAATTCCTTAAGGACATAGCCGAACTGCTGGCAACCGCACATGGAACCCGTGTTCATGCCCGGAAGTGCCCACGTCACCAGCGGGACATTGCACTCCTCCAGCAGGGCCACCACGAGGGGGTCGGCACTCCATGTCGCCGCGACCAACACGACGACCGGCACCCGACGCTCGTAAAAGTGCCGACCGACGGCACAGGCGGTGGACAGGTCCTCAATAATCCGGGGGGCCTCGATCACATCCATGCCGGCCAGACGGAGGGCTTCCGCCGCCTGCGAGAAGATGCCCGGCGCCAGATCGGCACCTTCCTCCAACGGGTGGCGAATCACGGCGAGCCCGACAGACGGTTGGATCTTCATGCCCGTAGTCCTTCGCCCAAGAGACCGAAGTCATCTTAAGGAGCGGAACGCTCATTGTCGATCGGTATGTTCTGCTCGCGGTCCCGACGGGGCGCTACGGGCTTCAGGGGACCCGACTCCTCCGGCCCGCGCCCTGGCAGGGAACCCGGGACCGGCTAGGTAGATCAATCCCCATTCGGTTCCCGTCGATAACTATACCATCATGCTGGATCGAGTCTGCGCACAGACCGATAATGCGAGACCCCGCTGTTGTTCGACGGACCGTCACACGCTTGTCCGATGGATTCCAGGTGTGGCGTGGGTGTTGTGGACGGCTGCAAACTTTGGTGCCGAGGGGTTGCCGCCCCGGCCCGATGGGCGCGCAGAACCCTCGGGACCCGAACCGAACAGGACCACCGCAGTCCTCCCCAACGCCTCCTCCCAAAACGCGCCGCCCACGACCGGTCAGGCAGCTCCAAAGGACCTTTGGATTGTTCGGGACATCCATGGGATCATGCAGCGCCGGACCGTCAAGTCCTTCGACTTCGACGAGCGCAAGAGCGGCAACGTCGAGGACGTCCCGATGTACTGGCGGCGCCATCTTGCCGAGGGGTTTCCTCACTATCTGGAAGGTCGATTCGACCACGAAGTCGGGCACGAATCCCCGCCGTCGTTCTACCTCGGTTTGAACGGAGGCAGCCTAGGCTACGTCTATCGAGGAGACGACATTCCCGTCCATGTGCCCAGCGACTATCTCGTCTCAATATGGGTCCGTCCGTATCGGTTGCGACATGCCCGCGTTTACGCAACGGCCTTCTACTGCGATCGAAACGGGCGGATGCTGCCGGAGACCGAGCGGTGCAGCCGACATGTCGGCGGAGCGGACGGCACAGACGACTGGCAGCACCTGACGATCGAGATGCCCGGCGGGAACGAAAAAGCCCGGCAGCTCGGCATCGGCCTGTGGGTCACCCAGTCCCCCGTCTGGTCCGGATCGGTCCCGGGTCCGGACGAGGTCTACCGCCAAGACATCCGGGCGGGGGCGTGGTTCGACGACATCCACGTGGTGCGACTCCCCCGCGTTTCTCTGACCACCCCGGAGGAGGCCAACGTCTTTTCGCACGGTCAAGTCCCTCTGCTCCGCGCGGAGGTGACGGACCCGGACGGAAACGCCCTGCGGTCAAACCTGGAAGTGTCCTCCGCTGATGGCCGGGTAATTCTGGACACGCCTGTCCGCGCGACCACACGACGTCCGACCACCGCGGAGGTCATCCGCCTCGGCGAACTGCCGCCTGGCCTGTACCGTGCTCGCCTGAGCGTGTGGACCGACAAGCTCCTCCTGTCCGAACAGCACGTGAGCTTCGTTCGGTTGGGTCCCAGTCTGAAGAGTGCGGAGGCCCGAAATACGGGGTTCGGACTGGTGCTGGGCGCCGAGGACGCCGGTCATGCCGGCGCCGTCGTTCGCATGGTCAAGCTGTTGGGCATGCCCGGCGTCAAGCTCTCTCTGGATGCGGCGCAACGGGGGGAATCGAACGGTCCTCGGACCGACTTGGAAACGCTCGGATTGCTGGAGGGGCTTTGGCGGGCGCAGACCCACGTGGTGGGCGTGTTCAAGGATCCCCCGGTCGGACAAGATGGACCATACGACCATCGGTGTTCCACGTGGGGACGGTTTTTGCAGGCCTTCGCCCGCGAACCGGAGGTCTGGCGCCCCCACCTCGTCGGCCCATTCGTCCGCTATGGGGACTTCGTGCAGGGCTGGCAACTCGGAGCGGACGAGGACGACCGCCCGGCGTGGGATCGTCCTCCGGGACCGCCTCTTGAACCGCTGCGAAAGGAACTGGCTCGGATCGCCGCCCCATCGGTGATTGTGATGCCCTGGCCCATCCTTTACGAGACTTCCGGCAACCTGCCGAACGCCGATCAGCTCGCACTCCATGTCCCGGCGGGGGTAAGGGCGGACCAAATCCCGTCGTATGTCCGCCGGTTCACCCCCGAGCGGACCGCGGTACCGTCGGTGATCATCCAGCCGTTGGAATCCGAGCGCTACGACCGACTCCGCCGCTTGGGAGATTTGGCGAAGCGCCTCGTTTGGTCACAGACCTGCGGGGTGGAGACGGTCTACCTACCCCGACCGTGGCGGGTCGCACCGGCCGCCGGGAAAGGGCAGATCGAACCGCGCGAGGACCTCATCGTGTTCCGCACGGCGGCCGAGTTGCTCAGCGGCTCCCGCTATATCGGCGGGTTGTACCTCGACGAAACGATTCAATGTCTGCTGTTCGACCGTCAAGGAGACGCCACGGCGGTGCTCTGGGACGAGTGGGCTCCTCCGGGCGGCCGAGTGGCCCATCCCTTCTTGGAACCTCCCGCCGAGCAAGTGGACCTGTGGGGGCAGGTCACCCCGGTTCCGCGTGTGGACGGTCATTATCGGGTGCGCCTGACCCCGACCCCCGTCTTCCTGCGGGGGATGAAGACCTGGCATCTTGCCCTTCAGGCAAGCTTTTGCATGACGCCACCGACCATCGAAAGCAGCTACCGTCTCCACGAAAGGCAGGTGCGCTTTACCAACACGTATGGCAAGCCCATCAACGGCCTGTTGCGGTTCGAACCTCCCCCAGGTTGGGAGGTTCGACCGTCCAGAATCCCCTTCTGCCTGGAGCCCGGGCAGGAGTTCTCCGCACGGGTCACGCTGCAATTCGGTCCGAGCGAGGTGGCCGGGCCGAAGGTCCTCATCGCGCGTTGGACGCTGGAAGGAAGCGAGGCACAGGAACTCACAGCCCGCACCCCATTCCGACTGGGACTGGAGGACCTCGAGTTGGACAGTGTGGCCCGCTGGGAGCATGGAAAGGTGGTCGTTCACCAGCGACTGAGCAGTCGCGCGGATCGAAGCTTGGACATTGAGGGGTATGTGTGGCTTCCGGGGCGACCGCGGTTGGTCCATGCCTACAGGGATGTGAAGCCGGGCCAGACCGTTCAGAAGCGTTTCGTCCTGGATGCCAGCCACGAACTGCTCGGAAAGGAGGTCCGGGTCGGGTTGAGAGAGGTCAACGGTCCAAGACTTCTCAACCAGACCGTTTTGGTCCAATAAACCTCACGCTGCCGTCCGCAAGAGCCGATATGGATGAGGGCTTGACAAGGGTCCTTCGCCCCAGAGGTTATGAGCGCGCCCATGTCGGTGAACGCCGTCGTCCTAAACATCCTGCGCGCGAGCGACAACCCAGCGGCTGACAACGCCTTGGTAGATGCTCTGGGTAGGGTTTCACCACAGGATCGCCAACCACTTTTGGAAGCCCTGCTGTCCCGAAAAAACGAGGACGGCCTCGTGGGCTTGGTCGAACAGTTCCACCGTCTTGATGAGAAGCTTCAGGGAATGATCCTGGACTATTCGCCGCTCCTATTTCCGGTTTTGAAGCGATGCGTTAAGCACCCAAACAAGCAAACCCGTCTAAACACGATTGAACTGGTCCATCGGATTGGGAATTGCCGGCTGGCTTACCTTCTCAGTTCGGCCCTTCATGATTCCCGCGCCGGCGTCCGACAGCGAGCGGCGGAGGTCCTTCGCCTGCTCGGGGATCGGTATTTCCACCAGGAAAAGGTGACCCTGGAGGTACTGGCCAAGGAGTACACGTCGACCGTCGAGCAGTTATCGGTGCAGTCCTATTCTCTGGCGCGATTGGCCGAAGAGCGGAGTTACCTCCTCTCTGCGGTGGGCGAGGCCCTGACCAACTACGAGGTGCACTACCGGCCTGAAACAGCCGAGTTGGGAATGTGGTTCGCACACCACATCGACGATCGGTTGTGGCGAGCGGTCTCGAACGGGCAGACCCGCTGCGGACAAGCGGTTCAGAACCTCCTGCGGTCCCACAAGGACCCCCGGATCGTCCCCTTTCTGTACGAAGCGCTGATCTGTCGGGACCTGCGGTCGGCGGCCCTTCAGGCGGTATCCGGTCAGCGCGACGACGTCGTCATGATCGAATTCGTGCGATGGGCGTTCCTCCTGGCCGACACACGCATTCGACGCGCCCTGTCGGGCATCCACCAACTCGCGTGGTTGGAGCGGGGCGCCCACCCCTTGCTTCGTCTGTCGCCGGAACTGTACCCAAGGGTTGTCGACCTGGTCTTGGCGACGAATCTGCCGCTCGAACAAAAGGTGGGGATCTTCCGAGACCTCCTTCTCCGCGGCCCCCCGGAGGGACGGCAAGAGGCCCTGTGGGGACTGGTCGCCATCGACGATGAGATGAGCACCCAGATCCTCCGCATCGTCATTCAATGGGACGACCCCGATCTGGCCGGTATCGCCCTGCGCGAGGTGTTGCGCCGCCATCCGGAGGACCTCTCGTCCGTGATGGCCGAACAGGTGACCAGCGACTCTACAGCCATCCGGGAGATGGCCAGCCAGCACGTCAGCGAATACGGCTTCGAGCAGTACTGGCGGAACTACGACGTCCTTGACGAGGGCGACCGCCACCGGATCGGGTCGGCCTTGTTGAAGACCGACCCGGACTTCGTCGTCCAGATTCGCCGGAAGCTCACCGCTTCGTCGGCCAAGGACCGGTTGCGCGCCCTTCAGATCATCAACGTGCTGGAGATCGCCGCCGATCTGAAGCAGGAGATCTATCGGATCACGCACGATTCCGACGGCTTTGTCCGGAGTGCGGCGATGACGGCGCTGGGGCAGCTCCCCGGCCCGACGAGCGAGCGCCTCCTCCTGGACGCCTTGACGGACCCGGACGACCGCGTGCAGGCGAACAGCATCGAGTCGCTCGAGCGCCTCCACGCGGTCAATCGCATGGCCCAGATCCGCGAGCGGCTTTACTCCGACGACAACCGGGTGAAGGCGCACGCCGTCAAGGCGGCCATTCGTTTCCAGGCCAAGGAGGCGATGAGCATCTTGGCGGAAATGCTCGAACATCCCGAGCCCGCCCACCGCGCGAGTGGGCTTTGGGTGGTGGAGTCGCTGGAGCTCATGTCCCTGTCCGCTCAGATCATTCGGATGGCCAGGAACGATCCCGATCCGCAGGTGCGACGACGCGCCTTGCGGGCGATCGGTACTTTGCAGGGGGCGTTCCGGAGCGATGCGCCTGTTCCGACACCCGCCCCGGCCGGGGCAAAGGAGGTCGCACCGTGATCCCCGGGATGCTCGCCGCTCTGGACCTCACCAAGACCCTCGAGGGCATGCGCCACGGTTTCGTCAACCAGACGGAACATGGGGCGGACCTCTGGTGGAAAATACTGGGTCTCGCCTTCTTCAGCGCGCTGGCCATTGCCCTTCTGGTTTTACTGAACCGGCTCCAGCAAGGCCGGTCCGCCGCCATCGCCCCAAACAGCGGTGCGTTGTTCCGGCAGGTTATCAAGGAGCTCTCTCTGGGACTGCCAGACCGCATTGTGTTGACGCGCGTCGCCCATGAACTGAAGCTCGCCAATCCCACGATCATGCTCCTGACGCCTCAACTCTTTGCGGAAACCGTGCGGGACTACCTGGCCGTCTCGTCCGGCGGGAACACCGCCGGTGAGATGACCCGCCTGGCGGCCATCCACAAGAGGCTTTTCAACCAGGAAATGCCCTCCTTGAGAACGCTCGTGCGACGGCGCGACGCCTCCTGACCCGGACGGCGCCTCCGGGCGGAACGATTGTCGTGCCGACTCGGCGCCCCAATAATGGAGCCATGGTCGAGCGACGGTTCTTCTGTGAGTCGCTTCAGCCCGGGCGGGTGTGCCTGTCCGACGACGAGGCCCATCACGCCCGAAACGTCGTCCGGGTGCGCGTCGGCGATGGGGTCCGTCTCTTCGACGGACGCGGCATGGAGGCGACCGCACGCATCGAGGCGGTTCGTCGCGAGGCGGTCGAGCTGTTCGTCGAACGCGTCGAACCGGCGGACGAACGCACGCGACCGATCCCCGTCACGCTCGCCGTCGCGATGCCCAAAGGCGCTCGGCAGGACGTCCTGATCGAGAAATGTACCGAGCTGGGTACTCAGGCCATCTGGCCGATCCTCACGCGGCGGAGTGTGGTCAGACCCGGCCCGGGTCGTCCACACCATTGGCGCCACGTGAGCATCGCGGCGGCCAAGCAGTCCCGCCGAGCCTACCTGCCCCAGATCATCGAACCCATTCCCTTCAACGATCTGCTGCATCGGATAGGAGACTTCAACCTGACAGGGTATGGTTCGACCGATCCACAGGCCCCGTCGTTGCCGGGCCTCCTGAGCCGTTGGTCATGGGCCTTCGGCCCACCCGTAGAGGATGAAAATGGGGCGCCGGCCCGTAGCACGGCCATCTTGGCCGTGGAACTGGGTAGCATGGGCATCTTGCCCATGAACCATCACGGGCGAGACGCCCGTGCTACGGCGCATTTTCGAGGCAGCCCACGTCTCCCGGAGCACCTCCGCTCGTCATCGGTCCGGAGGGCGGACTGGAACCCGACGAGCAGGCCCTCCTGGACGCCCGGGGTGCCCGCGCCTTTAGCCTCGGGGCACCGGTGTTGCGTGTGGAGACGGCCGCGATCGCAGCGCTGGCGATCCTCGGGGCATGCTGGTCGAACGCGGGGGGGCCTCACCCCCCAGGGTGTCCTCAAGGAAAACCGACCGGTTGATGTCGCCTGTTGCGGCGACTTGCCCCCTCAACGGGGCAACGCATCGCAACCACCCTCACGTGCAAGGCCCACAGGTTGGGTCTGCGGACCCGAGCTACCCGGCTATATGACAGTTCAAGGACCCGTCGGCCGGCACGGAGGTTGGACTTGAGGAAACCATCGGTGCCTTCTTGCAGGGCAAGTCGGCCGAAGCCCAAGCCGAACCGTGGGGTTGGGGTCGGGCTAGGCCCGTCGCGGTCGCCATCGACCTCTACGGCAAGGCCGATGGGTTTCCCAAGGCACTCAGCAGGCACATGACCTAACGGCCTGGGGGGCATGGAAACGTGCCCTTCGAGACGATCATCGTCGTGGGGGTTCGGGCCCGGACGTTCGAGGAGTGGCTTCACCGGGTTGAACGCCGAGACGATTCGGAACGAACGTACGGTGCCCTTGGAGAACACCGTACCCGTCTGCCTCTGTCGCGGTCCGAAGAAGCCCATTCAGGAACAGTGGGTCGTGAGCCTTGGGCTTACCCGTAGGGGATGAAAATGGGCGACGGGTTGACGTGTAGGAAGCATCTCTGATACCGAACTTTCGGCGTCTTAAACGCCTCCTACGGGCACGTTCTTGAGGCAGTGGCCGCGATTCAAACGGTACCCCTGAACCGCCGGCGACCCCCTCAGGGAAACGATCCGCCTGTGTTGACGGAGGTACTTCGGTCGACGTGGAGAAGAGAAGGGGTGTCAACCGATCGCTTGAACGAGGTATTCAAAGACGGCCTCGACCGTGGTAATGCCGTCGCCGTCGTTGCTCAAGGTGGTGAACCAGGCCGTGATCGCCGTGGTGAGCAGACTGGTCAGAACCCCGACCAGTCCGGTCATCGCGCCCTGGATACCCGTCAGCCACACGTCGCGGACGGTCGGATCACAGCCGCTTAGAAGCATCAGGACCGAGAAGAAGCACGCCTTTCCGGTTGTTCCGCCCCATGGGGTAATCCAGTACCTACGAAACATCGCATCACTCCATTGAGCCCTGATCAATCCGCCCACAACTTTGCACGTTCCACCGAGACCCGTGGATTGCCACCTTGGATTATATACGCCAACTGACGGCGGGTTGCAAGGTGCGATCCGAGGTCGTCGGAAGGGCGTGCGTGACGCATGCGGCGGGTCGGCGAGTGCCGCCGCCCTGTCGATGACGGAGCGCTCGGCGAGCTACCGATCGACCGCGTAGGTTGTTAGCATAAGCATTCGACGTGAGAGATGACGATGGGATGGTCGAACCCATCCGGGAGGTTTGAATGGCGGCGATCCTCGAAGTGATCAACCCGGCTACGGAAGAGGTGTTCACTCGCCTGGAGCAGACGAGCGCCGAACAGATCGAGCACATCCTCGCCAAGGCGCGGCAGGCCGCTCGCCAGTGGCGTCGCGCACCTCTGACCGAGCGGGTGGCCGTGACCCGCCGTTTTCTCGACGCCTTCACCGACCAATCGGAGGCGATTGCGGCGGAACTGACGGCACAGATGGGCAAACCAATCACCCAGTCCCGCCGCGAAATCCAGACCATGCGGGCCCGGGCGGAGTACATGGCCGAGGTCGCCGCCGACGCGCTCGCCGACGTGGTCATCACCGACGGACCGGGGGAGCACAAGCGGATCACCCGCGAACCGCTGGGGGTGGTGCTCGACGTGGCCGCGTGGAATTACCCGCTGCTCATCGCCGTCAACGTCGTGGTACCGGCGATCCTTGCGGGCAACGCGGTCGTTCTGAAGCATTCCAGCCTCACCCCGCTGTGCGGATTGCGATTCGAACAAGCGTACCGCCGAGCCGGTCTGTTGCCGGACGGCTTGATGACGGCCATCGTGGCCGATCGCACGCACGCCGAACCGCTGCTCCGCTCGCCGTTCGTGGACGCCGTGTTCTTTACGGGCTCGGTCGAAGGCGGGCGGAGCGTGTACCAGACCGTCTCAAGCCGATTGATCGATGTCGGTCTGGAGCTCGGCGGCAAGGATCCCGCCTATGTCCGCGCCGATGCGGACCTGGCGACGGTTGTGCCCCATGTGGCCGACGCCTGTTTCTACAACGCCGGTCAAAGCTGTTGCGCGGTGGAACGGATCTACGTTCACGGCTCGATCTACCACCGGTTTCTGGAATCGATGGTCCGCGAGGTGTCCGGTTATCACCTGGGCGACCCCACGGATCCCCAAACCTACCTGGGTCCGCTGGCGCTGGCCAAGACCATCCGAACGATGAACCGCCAGATCGACGAGGCGGTCCATCGTGGGGCGCACGTGTTGTGCGGCGGTCGGGCGACGTCGGTGAACGGGCGCGGTCGCTACTACGAAGCCACCATCGTGGCCGACTGCACCAACGACATGGGCATCATGCAGGAGGAGAACTTCGGACCGATCGTGGGCGTCATGCCGGTGCAGGACGACGAGCAGGCCGTTCGCCTCATGAACGACAGCCGCTACGGTCTGACGGCGTCGATCTGGACCCGCGACGTGGCGACGGGACGCAAGATCGCCGAGTCGGTCGAAGCCGGAACGGTCTTCGTCAACCGTGCCGATTACCTCGACCCCGCCCTGGCCTGGGTCGGAATCAAGGAGAGCGGCAAGGGGTGCACCCTGTCCCACCTGGGCTATCAGTACCTGACCCGGCCCAAGAGCTATTATGCGCGGAGTCTGTAGGGGGGAACCGATCGCCCAACCCAACGGGGACATGCCCGTGTGTGGACGTGTCCCCTATCGTGTGCGACCCGCGAAGATTCGAGGCAGCCCCTCATGGGCCATCGGCCCACCCACGATGGATGAAAATGGCTCTTCTCGACATGGTTCAAAAACGGGGACAGGCACCTCGCCGGAACCCGTTTTCTGTGTCGTAGTCGAGGGTTGGCTCGGAGGTGAGTCCCCGTTTTTGAACCATGCCCTCTTCTCCGCGTGCTGCGTTATCCTCTCGCCGAGCCGACCGTGCGGAGGCCGTTGCATCCTTGCTCCCTGTAAGGGCGCGAGTGCCGTCTGGACCCTGGGCCCGATGTGTCCCC
>Ga0129299_1002460_pt1 | contig 12302 bp, 6 predicted proteins | sample ConPoolayeCmetaG_FD_94477 | JGI IMG/M metagenome (GOLD analysis project Ga0129299, IMG submission 94477) | Hot spring microbial mat communities from California, USA to study Microbial Dark Matter (Phase II) - Cone Pool mat layer C metaG ... | reverse complement strand
GCTGTAGACTGAGGTCAACGATACGATATAATAGTACGGTGAGCACGGGAGGGATGCTCGGCTCCCTTGGCATTTCCCGCGTCGTTTTTGCCAGAGGGAATCACAATTACATCGTCTTCCACTCGCTGCGGCACCCTCTGACCGCGCCAAGATTTTCCGGGGTGCCGCACGCCTTTTTTACCCGGCACCGAAAGGGAATCGGACCTTCAGCTCGCCTTGTACGCAGGCATTGCCACCGTCCCAATCCCCTTCTAGAATCGTCCTACCCATGCACGATCTGATCCACATCGTCGAGCGCTTCGGGTCGCCGTCGATTGCCTTGGTGGGCGATTTCATGCTTGATCGTTACGTTTACGGTGACGCCGAACGGATCAGTCCCGAGGCACCCGTGCCCGTGTTAAGGACGGTCCGCGCCGAAAGCCGGGCGGGGGGTGCCGCGAATGTCGCGGCGAACATCCTGGGTCTGGGGGGCAAGGTGGCCTGCATCGGCGTGGTCGGGGATGACGCACCCGGTCAGGAACTCGTGGGGCTCCTCGCCGACGCCGGGGCTGAAACCTCCGCACTGCTCCGTCTGCCCGATCGGGCCACCACGGTCAAGGAACGATTCATCGGCTTGGCGCTGCATCGACACGCTCAGCAGATGTTCCGCGTCGATACGGAGGTCGTCGAGCCCCTTGGTTCTGGTGCCTGGGGTTCGTTGCGCGCCGCCGTCCGCTCGCAGATCGAGAAGGGTGTGAAAGTCCTGGTCCTTCAGGACTACAACAAGGGTGTCCTGAGTGATCTCGGCACGCCCCGAATGATCGCCGATGCCCGCCAGGGGCATTGCACCGTGCTGGTGGACCCGGCTCGCATCACCGACTACCGCCGATACCAGGGGGCCACGCTCCTTGTGCCGAATCGCTACGAGGCCGAACTGGCCAGCGGCGTGTCGATCACGGACGACGCGTCGTTGGAGCGGGCCGCCAGGCAGATCGGTCGGGTGGCTCAAGTCCAGGCCGTCGTGATCACGCTGGACAAAGAAGGGGCCTACCTGTTGGAGACCGGCGGGACCGGTCGACGCATCCCCACGCGTCCCCGATCGGTCTACGATGTGAGCGGGGCCGGGGATGCGGTGCTGGCCATGCTCGGCGTGGCCTTGGCCGAAGGGTGTCCGCTCGACCAGGCCGTTGCGCTGGCCAACGTCATCGGGGGATTGGAGGTCGAACGGTTGGGCGTGGTGGCCCTCACCCGCCGGGAAGTCCTGGACGAGCTGTACCACATGATCGGTTTGCGAGGCGGCAAGGTGCTGCCCCCCAAGCGTCTGGCGGAGGAGGTCGCTCGGCGCCGCCGGCTCGGAGAGACCGTCGTATTCACGAACGGGTGTTTCGACCTGCTTCACATGGGGCACATCCGCCACCTTCGTCAGGCGCGGGAGCTGGGTTCTTGTCTGATCGTGGCCATCAATTCCGATCAGAGCGTTCGGCGCCTGAAGGGGCCGTCCCGACCCGTGATCGGGCAAACCGAACGGGCCGAGATGCTCGGGGCCTTGGAATGCGTGGACTACGTTACGGTTTTTCAGGAGGACACCCCCGAGGCGCTCTTGGAGCTCCTGAGACCGGACGTGCTTGTCAAGGGCGGCACGACCACCGAGGTGGTGGGCAAGGCCATTGTCGAGAGTTATGGTGGACGCGTTTTGACGCTCGATGTCGTCGAAGGCTGGAGCACGACGACGATCATCAACCGTATCCTCGACACGAGCGACCGCACATAGACCGCGCGTGCGACCAGGAACGACCCGGGGTGGGTTTCTCATGGCCGGCAAGGCCGTTTTCATCGACCGGGACGGCACGCTCATCGAAGACCCCGGTTATCTCCGCGATCCGGCTGGTGTGCGGCTTTTACCCGGCGTGTCGGAGGCGATCCGGTCGCTTCGGCAAGCAGGATACCGGGTTGTCGTCGTCACGAATCAGTCCGGCGTGGCACGCGGGTTTCTTACGGAACGGACGTTGGAGGCGATCCACACGGAGCTTCGTCGGCAGCTGGCGGAACATGGGGCCGCCTTGGACGGCCTGTACTACTGTCCGTATCACCCCGATGGGAGGGTGGAGGGATACGCGGTCGAGTCGGATCTCCGCAAGCCTGCACCGGGCATGTTGTTCCAGGCCGCCCGCGAGTTGGACATCGATCTATCGAACAGTTGGATGGTGGGTGACAGTCCGGTGGACATCCAGGCCGGTCGGAGCGCCGGATGTCGAACCATCCGGCTGACGTCGCCCGGTAGCGCATCCGTAGACCATAACGTGCCGTTGATCGAGGTCTTGCCCGACCATACCGCCGCCGACCTGGTGGAGGCGGCCCGGATCATCCTGGGACAACCCGCCAAACCGTTTTCGTAACGCGATTTCTCAAACAACCGCTTGGTGTCCGCGTGGGTAGGGCGAGTGGCCTGTTCCGAAAAAGGCATGGTTCAAAAACGGGGACAGGCACCTCGCCGGAACCCGTTTTCTGGGTCGTAGTCGAGGGTTGGCTCGGGGGTGAGTCCCCGTTTTTGAACCATGCCCCGAAAAATGCGCCGTAGCACGGGCGTCCCGCCCGGAGAAGTAAGCCTGACCCCCTTTTCTTTTCTGCCCCGTAGCACGGGCGTCTCGCCCGTGATGGGTCCTGGCCGAGAAGGCCATGCGACGAGGTCATGGGCAAGAGGCCCATGCTACCCACTTCACGGCCAAGATGGTCGTGCTACAGAGGGTCACGGCCAAGATGGTCATGCTACGAGCCGCCGCCATTTTCATCCTCCGCGGGTGAGCCGAAGGCCCATAAGCAACTTCCTCGCCGTACCAATACCCCCGGCGATTGGAATTGGAGCGCGCCGCCCGCGAACGTGCCATAAGGTCGGCGAATCCGCTTCGATGTTTCCCATCCGGACGAAGGGCATTATGCTGTCCGTTCGACAGGATCGGGTCGTTTCGGGTCGGCCGGATATGGGCAAACGCCCGGCAACAGAGGCGCGAAGCATATCCACCGGTCGGGGAAACGATGTCATGGGTGCGACAGTCATTGCAGTGTTCGTGTTCGTCCTCGGGACGTTAGGGCAAGTGGTCTGCGCGGCCGAACCCGAACCCCGGAAGGTTATCCTGGCGTCACCGATCACGCACTCGGATTGGATGGTGAAGAACCCAGCGCCCCCGTGGGGACCCGAAGGCGTTCGACAGATCCTGGATCGCTGCAAACAGTGCGGATGGAAGCGGGTGTACTGGCGATGCTTCGACGGGGGACGGGCGTGCTATTTCAGCACGCTCATGGAACCGCTTCACGGATTCGACGAGGACAACTACCACCGGGGCAAAGACTCGGCGTGGGTGATCGAGAAACTCAAGCCGTACGACTGGGGGCGATTCGACGCGTTCAAGGAGGCGATCGAGTATGGCCACAAGATCGGCCTGGAGGTACACGCCTGGCTGAGCATTAACGAGGACGACCACGGTTGGGGTCTGACCAGTCGCTTTACGCGAGAGCACCCGGGCTCCCGATGGGTTCGCCGCGACGGTCGGGCGTTCCGCTCGCAGCAGAGCTTTGCGTTTGCCAAGGTTCGCGAGTACAAGCTTGGGCTCGTCAAGGAGGTCCTGGCCTATCGTCCCGACGGGGTCTTCTTCGATTGGATCCGCACCGGGGACGTGCGCGACAATCCGCACACCGACGCGAACGGCGTGGCGATCCACGGTTATGAGACGCCCAATGTGGAGTCGTTTCGTTCCAAGTACGGTATCGATCCGCACGAGGTCCCCAACGACGACGCGCGGTGGGTCCGCCTCCGCGCCGAACCGCAGACGGTTTTCATGCGTCAGGCCCGGGACCTTATCAAGAAGACGAACCCCCGTACCGTCATTTCCGCGATGGTGCACCATCCGTGGGGGCATCGCGGAGCGCCCAACGACACCCCGTACAAGGACAACTTGTACGGGCTGCTCCTGGACACGCGCACCTGGGCCAGGGAAGGACTGATCGACGAGATCGTCGCCGCCGGATACTATCGCCCGGGCGGCAACGCCGAGAAGGTCTATCGCTGGCTTCAAGAGGAGACCGAAGGCAAAGTCCGCGTGTGGTTGTACGGGTGGATCGGGTCGAAGGAACAGTTCCTATCCGACGTGCACTTGGCGGAGCGGGTGGGGGCGCCGCAACTGCTGCTTTGGGAATCGGACTACATTGGCCTGCCGCCGGCCAACGAGGCGGTCGTCAAAGCGATGCACGCGTATGCGCAAAAGTGAGGAGCCGTCGGTGTTCTTTTGCCGCGGGCCAGTCCGATGTGCCGCGATGGGGATGATCTTGGTCGGCGTGACGAAGGCCGAGCAGGGCGCCTCGACTTCCCGGCCGAGTCGGATCACCGGATCGGCCACGACGTTGTTCGTGAACTCGGCCGGCGGTGCGGCCCGGCTGGCGAACGTGCACATCGAAGGCCCGGCCGCCCGTGTGGGCGGTACGCTCCGGATGGACGTGGAGGGAAAGGTGCTGAAGCAAGAGGTTCCCCCCGCCGCGTCCGGAGGCACCGACGTTCAGGTCCTTCTGCCCGTGGGCGAAAGGGTCGGCCGCGTCGCACTGGAGCTCCGCTCCGCCGACCACACGCTGACCGGTACGATGGACGTGCCGCCTGCGAAGCGGTGGAAGATTTTCGTCGCCCCCACCGTTCATACGGACATCGGATACACCCACCATCAGAGTCAAATCCCCGAGATTCATAACGCGAACACGGACTTGGCCATCGCGTTGTGCAGCCGCTTCGCGGACTACCGGTTTCGGCTGGAGGGGTCGTGGGCTGCTCGGGTCTACGAACAGCACCGCCCGCGTGAGCAGTTCGACAAGTTGATCGAGCGGGTCCGACAGCGGCGAATCGGGATCGAGGCCACCTACGTGAACATGCTGACGGGCTTGTGCTCGGCGGAGGAACTGATCCGATTGCTCTATCCGTCGGCGGATCTGGTCCGGCGGTTCGGCATCCCGTTTGAGACGGCCACGCAGAACGACACCCCGTCCTACGTGTGGTCCTTCCCGACCGTGCTCCGGCGCGCGGGGGTGAGGTACCTCACGGTGGGGGTCAACAATAACGGTACCCGCGGCCCGATGCTTCGAGGCGGACTGGACCGAAAATCACCCTTCTGGTGGGCCGGACCCGATGGGAGCAAGGTACTCACCTGGTACGCGGGAGGGTATGTGGATGTCCGCCTGGCCGGTCTGTCCGAGGGACTCCGGGCCGCCGAAAGGAAGCTGGTGGATTGGATCACCCGCTGGGAGCAGCGAAGCGACTATCCCTACGATGCGATTCTGATCCACGGGGCGTACGGTGACAACCAACGGATCGACGCGTCGCTGGCGGAAACCGTGACGGCCTGGAACGCCAAGTACGCCTACCCCAAGTTGATCCTGACCGGCTTCGGGGAGTTCTTCGACTACGTCGAGAAGCACTTCGCGGACCGGATCCCCACGATTCGCGGGTGTGGGGGATGTTGGTGGGAGGATGGGGCGGCCAGTTCGGCGCATGAAACCGCCGTGAATCGAGCGAACCACCATCGGATTGTCGCCGCCGAGGCAGTTTGGTCGGTACTCTCCGTCCTGCCGGAGCCTCGTCCGTACCCCCACGACCCGATCCGCAAGGCGTGGGACGCCATCCTGATGTACGACGAACACACCTGGGGTGCTCGCCGATGGAGCCTTGCCCCTGAGCACGAGAACGTCGTCACGCAGTGGGCCACGAAGGCGGCGTTCGCCACCGACGCGGACCGTTGTACGAGATCATTGCTAGAGGACGGCCTGCACCTGCTGGGCCGAAACGCGGGCGGTACCGGCAAAGGCGTCCTGGTGTTCAACCCCGTGAGCTGGGACCGGAGCGACCTCGTGCGACTCGTGCTGCCCCGAGGAGCCGATGTCGTCGGTGCGGACGGTCGGAGGGTGCCGATGCAGACCTTCTCGGTGGCCGGCCAGAACAAGGAGGTCTGTTTCCAGACCCGGGAGATACCGGGAATGGGATACCGGCGATACGACCTGGTCGAGAGCAACGACCCGGATCCGCCAGCCGCCCCCGCCGGCGAGTCCCCGGGCCAGTTGGAGAACCGGTTCTACCGCGTGACGCTGGACGCGCAATCGGGTGGGATTGCCAGCCTCCTCGACAAACAGACCGGCGTCGAACTCGTGGACCGTCAAGGCCCCTACAAATTGGGAGAGGTCGTCTACGCGTCCGGCGGCAAGGGGACGAAGGCCGTCGATTGGAGGTTGAAAGACCCCGCCCGGTTTGAGTTTTCCCGCCCGAACGGGGCGAGCTGGCAGATGGTCAGCCGGGGACCTTTGCTCACGTCGGCCAGATCGAGGACCCAGCTCAAGATGTTCCCGCACGTCGGTCTGGAGGTCACGCTGTACGAGGACATCAAGCGATTGGACCTGACCGTGCATCTGGAAAAGACCCTGACGTATGAGCCGGAGGGCGTATATGTCGCCTTCCCCTTTGCGGCGGACAAGCCCGAGTTCCGGATCGAGATCGGCGGCGGTTGGGTCCGGCCCGACCGGGACATGTTGCCCGGCGCGTGCCTGGACTGGTTCTGCACACAAGGCAGCGTAATCGTTCGGACCGACGCGATCGGCGTGTCCTGGTCACCCGTTGACACGCCCCTGTTTTCGTTGTGCGGCATCCACACCGGCAAGTGGCTTGAGAAGATCGACCTGACCAACGGGACGATCTTCGCGTACGTGATGAACAACTACTGGCCGACGAACTACGCGCCGGGCCAGTCGGGTCGGTTCGCCTTCCGGTACTCGATCACGTCCGACAGGCATCTGAGCACATTGGCGGCGACCCGGCACGGTTGGGGTGCCGCCCGGCCGTTGATCGCGACGACGGTTGAACCGCCGTCTTCAACCGCCCCTCTTCCCCGCGCCAGCTCGTTCTGCCGCCTCAGTTCACCCAACGTCGTCCTGACCGCATTCAAACGGGCCGAAGATGACAACGGGTTTATCCTGCGGTTCATGGAGGTCGCCGGACAGGCGACGCGCTTCGACGTGTCCTGCGGGGTATTGCCCGCGCCGAAGTCGGCGTGGCGGTGCGACGCCGTCGAGCGGAACATCGCCCCCCTCGCCGTCCGTGATGCCACGGTCGGCGTGGACATCGACGCGTTCGGCATCGAAACCGTGCGCTTGCAGATGTAGGTAGTCCGCAGAAAGCCCGCTCCTCCAATGACTCGTTCAGGCATGGTTCAAAAACGGGGACAGGCACTTCGCTGGAACGCCTTTTCGCCGTGGCAGCGAACGGTTTGGCTCGGAGCCAGTCCCCGTTTTTGAACCAGCGCTCGTTCGTCGTCCGATCGAGTATTTCAGGTCCCTCCGAACGTGTAGAATCCCATCATGATCCGTTCGGCAGGATTTTGTGTCCTTGCTCTGTTGGTCCCTGGGGGATACAACCCTGTTCGCCAAACTACTTCGCAGCCGCCCCAGGCGGCCACCCCGCCATCCGCATCTCAACCCGCCCCGTCGAGCGCGCCGACCCGGTCGGTGTGGTCCGATCCGGTGGAGGCGTTCGATCGGTTCTTCGAGGCGAACTGGCCTGCATTGCCCGAGCAGACCTACGGCAGCGGGAATTTTGGCCGCTGGATCACCGACGAGAACGGCCTGCCCGCCTACGAGTACGGGATGGACCACACCACGGACCCTCGGGCGACGTACGTCACGAGCGAAGGAGGCTCTCGCAACCATTGGCATCTGCTTGGCAACGACCGCATCGTCGCGACCGCCCATAACGGCGGGTATGTTCAGCTATACGATTGGACGCGCGGGGGCAAGTTGATCAACCGGTGGTGCCCGCGGGAGCGGAACTACGCGGGGGGGTTCAAGTTCGTCCGCATCGGCGAGGAGGCGTTCAACACGCTGTGGAGCGGTCTGCCCAAACGGGCCTCTCAACGGCGCGTCTTCGGAATGGGGTACTTCGAGAAGGTCACTCGATACCGTGAGACGACGCTGACCGAGCGGATCGAGGCGCCGGTCGGCGACGATCCGGTGCTCGTCTCCACCACCCGGATCGAGAATCAGGGCGCGGGCCCGATTGACGTGACGGTCGTCGAGTTCTGGGACGTGAACCCGCACCAGTTGACCGCGGGGTTCGTCATGACCGGGCCGCAGGGCAAGCGGATCCAGCAGCACCGCAGCGAACTGAACAATCGCTTCCTCATGATACCTTGTTGGGAGGCGTCCTCGGGCGTCCTCCGGATCGATTTCAACCCCGCGGACCCCGGCAGCGTGTCGAATCCGAACGAAGCGGCTGCGGCGGACTTCCACCTCAAGACCGTGTTCCTGGCCGCGCTCGACGCCCTCCCGAACGGATATGGTCAATTCGCCGTCGATCAGGACGTGTTCTTCCAGGAGAAGGACGCGGATGACCCGACCCTGCCCGGGTTGCGCGGGGTCGCAGACGGGCGCCTGTTCGAGTCGCGATCGGCATTAGGGGGCAAGGCGATCCTGGCGATTCGTCGGACCGCCCACCTGGACCCCGGCCGGCACGTCGCGTGGCGATACCTTTACGGGTACGCCGACGCGGCCGACATTGCGCCGATTGCCGCCCGGCACCGCCCACCGTCGACGCGAGCGCGCCGCCCGGTGCTCGAGCTCGTCGTCCCGCAGGCACCGTGGCTGGTCAGGGAACTACTGTGGCATTCCTATTACCTCCAGGCCGGATCGTTCTACAGCGACTTCTTCAAGGCGCACTTTGTTGATCAGGGATCGGCCTACGGATATCTCCAGGGCTTGTCGGGCGCGCACCGGGACTTCGCGCTGTTCATCCTGCCGATGGTGTACCTGCGGCCCGATCTGGCAAAAGAGATGCTTCGGTTCTCAATGCGATCGCAGGACGCGAACACCGGTGCGCTGCCTTATGCCCACGTCGGTCACGGCATGGTTACCGGTGCAATCATTCACGATCAGAGCAGCGACCTCGACCTGTTCTTCCTCTGGGCGCTTTCGGAATACCTGGGCGCCACACAGGACCCGGAGTTCCCCAAGGAACCGGTGGCGTTCTATCCGCCTTCCGCCGGCAAGTCGGGCACGGTTCTCGAGCATGCCCGTGCCGCGTTCGGGCACCTGGTGAACCGGGTGGGTGTGGGACCTCATGGTCTGCTCCGGTGCGGGTCCGGCGATTGGAATGATGTGCTCCTGGCCTTCTCGGACCGCCCGATGACGACGCGACAGCGAGGCGAGTCGTCCTTGAACGCCGGGTTGGCCGCCGTGGCATTGCCCGCCCTCGCCGGGGCGATCCAAACGGCGGACGCGTCTTTCGCCGAGGAGCTCCGCCGGTTCGCCGCCGGACAAATCCGCGCACTGAAAACGCTCTGGACCGGTCAGTGGGCGGCCCGGGGCTACTTGGGGTACGGTGACGCCACGTTGGGCATCGATCACCTCTTCCTCGACACGCAGCCCTTCGGCGTTCTGGGGGACGTTTGGGATAAAGGGCAGTTGCAGCGGCTGTTTGAACGGCTCGACGCGCTGTGCGTCAAACCCCAGCGGGTCGGAGCACTTTCATTGTGGCCGCCGATGAAGGGACCGTTCCTCCAACCGGGTTCCGACACGAACGGCGGCACCTGGGCGGCCATCGATTCGTGGCTGGCTTGGGCATGGTCGAAGGTCGATCCGAAGGCGGCCTGGGACTTCTACCTGACCACCACACTGGCCGCGCGGGCCGAAGCCTACCCCAACGTCTGGTACGGCGTGTGGTCCGGGCCGGATTCCTACAACGCCCATTACCATGCCCGACCCGGCGAGACCTTCAACCTCAACGCCACCCCGATGACGGACTTCCCGGTGATGAACATGAATCGGCACTCGGGTCCTCTGCTCGATGCCGTCAAACTCATCGGGATCGGCGCTCGGGACGGATGGATCGTGATCGACCCGCGCGTGCCGTTCGACTCCTTTGTGATCCGCCTGCCGTTGATCGGCGCGGCGTACGTTCCCGGAAACCACCGGGGGTACTACACGCCCGTGGTTGCGGGAGCGTTCCGGTTTGCCGTGCGATGCCCTTCGGCGACCCATCCGAGCCGGTTGGACGTGACGGTGAACGGCAGCACGAGCCGCCCGACGATCGACGCCGATGGTTTCGTCCGTTTCGAGGCGACCGGGCAACCCGGTCGGAAGATCACATGGGAGATCAAGAGCCCTTGATCAAACCCCGCCGACCGTCGGGGAGATTCCGGTGCGCCGGCGGAGCGGCCTGCAAATCGCATCGGGGGCTCGCGGAAGACGGGTCTGAGGAGAGATCACGTGACATTCGCTCGACACGTTGCCCTTTGTGGATCGGTTTTCGTCTTGTGTGCCCTGTTCCGCCCCGCGCAGGGAGCATCGGAGGGGTTTCGAGACGATTTCACCGGGCGCGCCGAACAATGGACGCCGTACTTCGACCGGGGGGACTGGAGCGCCCAAGACGGCGTTCTGACGAGCAAGGGCCAGGCGGAGAATTCCGCGCGGCTGGCCCCGACACCCCCCGCGGCGGACGTGCTGGTGGACGTGGAGGTCCGCGTGGCCGCCTCGGGCCGGAGGAACTTCGGGATCGTTCTCCGTGCTCAGGAGGATCGCACGTGTCTGGTCGTCCGCTACTACGATCGGAAGGACGCGCTGGAGCTCCTGGTCTACGAACAGGGGCGCGTGCGGACGATCACGGACGGCTCCGGCAAGCTCGACCTCCAGCCGGGCCGGTGGTATCGGCTCAAGGCAACGGCCGTCGGCGGGCAGGTGCTGGCCAAGATCGGACTTGCCACGGAGAAGGAACCCGATTGGCAAATGGGCGTCCCCTGCGGGCCGACCCGTCCCGGTCGCGTGGGACTGATCGCACAAGACGCCGGCCGGATCGACTTCCGGGCGTTCCGCGTTTTCCCCGAAACCGACGTCGAGCGGGTTCGAGGTGATTTGGCCCAGCAACGGCAGGCGCGACTCCAGCGGCTCAAGGAGACGCTAACGCTCAAGGTGGAGCCGACGCCGTTCGTGCTGCGGTCCCCGGAGGGCCCGTCCCGCCGATTGGACGTCACGACGCTTGTGGAGGGCAAGCCGGAGCCCGTGCCCGGCGAGCTTACCGTGGCCTTCGGCTCGACGCGGCGGTCGTATCCTTTGAAACCCGCCGACTTCCGCGGCACCGCCTGGCCGCTCCGGATTCCCGAGCCGAACGAGCCCACGGAACTTGAAGTGCGTTTCGACGCGGCCATCGGCAAGCGGTTGACATTCCGCTGTCAGGTGAAACCGGCCCGCCGGTGGACGTTCTACATGACCCCGCACACCCACTACGACATCGGGTACACGCACCCGCAACCCGAGGTCATCGATCGCCTGACCGCCGACATGGATACCGCCCAGCAGTACTGCCGCGAGACCTCCGATTGGCCGCCGGAGAGCCGCTACCGCTGGACCATTGAGGTTTCCGGGTTGATGAAAAACTACATCGACCGCCGTTCCAAGGAACAGGTCGACGGGCTCATCGAGTGGGTCCGATCCGGGCGGATCGAGATTGGCGGGTACTACCTCAATATGCCGACGGAACTCGTCGGACACGAAGAGCTGATCCGTTGCCTCTACTACGCTCGGGAACTCCGTTGCCGATACGGGGTGACCATCGACACGGCCATGATCAACGACGTTCCCGGGTACGCGTGGGCCTTGCCGCCGCTCTTCCGCGAAGCGGGGATACCTCGCGTGTCCTTCCGGGCGAACTCGATTCGAGGTCAGTTCCTGTGGTATCGACCCGGGGCCGTCCCGCGCCCGTTCTACTGGGTCGGACCCGAGGGAAGCCGGTTGTTCGTCTGGTACACCGACAGCTACCGCGAGGGAAACTTCTTCCGGGCGCCGGGACTGCACGAGGACGCCTTCCTGAGGATCATCCGTCAGAACGAGCAGGCCGGATGTTGGGTCGACGACGTCCAGTTGCGAATGGGCGGGGACAACCTGCCTCCGGACATCAACACGAGCCGGAACGCGCGGGCGTGGAACGAGACGTACGTTTGGCCCAGGGTGGTCGTCGCAACGAACCGCGAGTTCCTGGAGACGCTGGAGCATCGCTACGGGGCACGCTGCGAGGCGTTCCAAGGCGATATACCAAGCTGGTGGGCCGAGGGACCCGCAAGCTCTGCCCTGGAAACGGGCATGAACCGTCTGGTGCACGATCAGCTCGTCGCCGCAGAGGCGCTCTGGACGCTCCTGTGGCTGACGCGCCCCGGCGCGTCCTATCCGCACGAGCAGATCCGCAAGGCCTACGACAAGATGATCCACTTCGACGAACACACGTGGGGGGCCTCGTGCAGCATCAGCAATCCCCGCAG
>Ga0129299_1002456_pt1 | contig 12309 bp, 9 predicted proteins | sample ConPoolayeCmetaG_FD_94477 | JGI IMG/M metagenome (GOLD analysis project Ga0129299, IMG submission 94477) | Hot spring microbial mat communities from California, USA to study Microbial Dark Matter (Phase II) - Cone Pool mat layer C metaG ... | reverse complement strand
TTGATCAGCACCTCGAACGTAGCCAGGCCATCATCTTCCAGGCCGGACAGGATGACGTACAAATCTTCGGCCAGGTTGGCGTGGATGGCCACCTCGGTAACCCACTGCTGGACGTTCCAGTGGAAATTCTTTTCCGGCTGCAAGGTGAAAACAGGACGGCCCGAACGATAGACCTGCAAATCGGCGTAGAAACGCCGACTGGCCTCCGTGTCTTCTGTCCCAGAGCCGACATACTCCAGCCTATATGGCCCAACGGTAACCGATTCGCCTTGCTGCAAGGCAACCAATCGGCTGGACTGATACAGGGACTGTCCGGTGACGCCGATGACCATCAGCAGAACGCCGAGATGCACCAGATAGCCGCCGTAACGACGACGATTCTGGCCGAACAGACGGCTGGCAGCGGTCAGCCAGTTTTCGCCTCTGGAGACGCGCGCACGCCAACCCCGATATACTTCGCTCAGCGTGGCAGCAGCCACAAAAGCCACCAGCGCGAAAGCCAGGGCTGCATAAGTTATCCCCGCGAAGAGAACGGTGGTCAGGGCGACCACCAACGCCAGCGCGCAAGGCAACATCAGGTTTTGCCACAGCCGGCGGACATCTGTGCGCCCCCAGCTCAGAAGCGGGCAGACGCCCAACAAAACCAAAAGGATCGGCGCCAGAATACGGGTGATGCGGCCGTAACTCTCAGTACGCCAGGCGATTTGCTGCCCCAGGAACGCCTGACTCAGGCTGGGGAACATCGTTCCGATGAAGACCAGAGCCGCCGCGACAACAAAGAAGATGGCCGTGTACAGGAGACTGCCTTCCCGGGCTGACATAGCCTGGATTTCGGCCTCGCGCCTCAGAACCGGCCTCCGCGCCGAAATGAGCAGCACGCTGAGTCCCGTGAACGCGAACAGCCCCAGCAGCAACAGGTCGCTCACGGCAGATGCGCCGAAGGTGTGCACCGAGTTCAGCGCGCCGCCGCGGGTGAGCCAGGTAGCGAAAATGCAAAGCAAAAACGTGGCCGCGACCAGAATCGCGTTCCACAATTTCATGATGCCGCGCCGTTCTTGCGCCATCAAGGTATGGAGCAAAGCGGTGTTGACCAGCCAGGGAATCAGCGAGGCATTCTCGACCGGGTCCCAGCCCCAGTAGCCGCCCCAGCCCAGCTCGACATACGCCCACTGCGCGCCGAGCAAGATGCCGATGCTCAACAGCAACCAGGACAATATGGCCCACGAACGCAGGCGATGCACCCAATCGCGGTCACTGAATCGCCCGGTCAACAGGCCGCCCATCGCCAGGGCGTAAGGGATGGCCGTCGCCGCGTAGCCGAGCAGGACGGTCGGCGGGTGGTAGATCATGCCGGGGTTCTCAAGCAGCGGATTACCGCCAAACCCTTCCAGATAGACCTGCCTGGCCGGTTCAAACGGATTGACCGCCGCCAGCAAAAGCAATGCGAAAAAGGCTTCCAGCACCCCCAGCAAAGCCATAGCATAGGGCATCTCGGCGTGCTGCGCAGGCGGCCGCACCAGGGCAAGCAGGGCGGCGAGCAGGCTCAAGCCCCACAGCCAGAACAGCAGCGACCCGGCCTGCCCCTGCCACAGGGCCGAGATGTGATACACCAGAGGCTGAAAAGTGCTGGTGGTCTCATAGACGTACTGGTAACGGAAATCGTTGGTCAGGAGCAGGTACCACAGAGCCAGCACGCTCACGGTAATCAGTGCGGTTGCCGCCCACAGCGCGTAGCGTCCGCCCGCCAGCAGGCTGCCGCCATCTTTCCTCGCTTTTCCCCACAGCGCCATAGCGGCGGCACAAAGGCCCGCCAACAGGCTAACGAGAAGCGCGATGTAACCAATGTCTCCCATAAACAGAACCTTCCTCCAGGTGGTCACTTCTTGCAGGCTACAACCAGAACACAAAGGGTGCAAGAACGTTCATCGGCTTGACCTGTCGCCAGTGGCAGAGACTGCCTCTTCGTACTTGGACGGGCATTTGAGCAGCAAGTTCGTCGCCCGGAAAAGGCCGTTTGAGTACGCCCCTTCCACGACCGTCTCCGCTCCGTCGCGGAACATGTCTGGTCGGGCGCCGTTGTAGCTGACCGGCAACTGCTCTCGTCCATCGGTAATCACGAAGTCGAGTCGGAGCTGGCGGGCATCCCACTTCACCGTGTCGCCGATGAGCACGCCAGCCACCCGAACTTTCTTTTCGCCGAGGGACGGGCCGGCGGCCTTGAGCTCACCGATCGTCATGTAATATGCTGATGAAGAGCTCACGCTGCTGAAAACCAGATAGCCGATGGCCAGGGTCAGGACGACGACGCCGATGATGAGCTTAAGGCGCGGGCCAGATGACGGCCGCGTTGACCCGTTTGGCGTTGACGCAGATGACACTGCACGTACCTCCTATGCAGGGGCAATTCAAGCAAATATGGAAAAACAAGTGTTATAGTTAACGGGGATGATAGCACAAGTGCGGATGGGTGTCAACCAGGGTTGGGGGCCGGGTGCGTCCAGAATTTTAGGCGAGTTAGCAGAAGCCTCGGCAGCGTCATGCTGAGCCGAAAGCGAAGCATCTCATTTCATTAAATGTACAACGAGAGTCTTCGCGGCCCCTTCGCTGCGCTCAGGGCTTTGGCTCAGAACGACGGGATGGGGCTGCGGCCCAAAATGACGATCAGGAATTCCTATCAAGAAAGGCACGATACCGGTTTACACAATCTCGCGCACGGCGGACACGATATCTTTCGGCATCGGCACGGTCTCATATTCCAGGCCGTGGTTGTAGGGGATGGGCACATCCTCCGAAGCGACGATTTTGATGGGCGCGTCCAGGTAATCGAAAACATCTTCCAGCAGCATCCCGGCCAACTGCGAGGCAAAGCCGCCAGTGCGCCATCCCTCGTTGACGATGACCAGGTGCAGTGTCTTCTTCACCGAGTTCACAATGGTCGCCTTGTCGAGCGGCTTGAGCGACCGTGGATCGATGACCTCCGCTTCAATGCCTTCCTGGCTCAGGGTCTCGGCCGCTTCAAGTGCATGATGCACCATCCACGACGTTGCCACGATGGTCACGTCCTTGCCCTTGCGCTTGATGTCAGCCTGGCCCAGTGGGATGATGTACTCCTTTTCCGGCACCATGCCCTTGGTGTTGTAAAGCATCTTGTGCTCTATAAAGATGACCGGATTGTCGTCGCGGATGGCTGCCTTGAGCAGGCCCTTGGCGTCGTAGGGCGTGGAGGGCTGCACAACGTACAGACCGGGGACATGCACGAACCAGGCCTCCAGGCTCTGGGAATGTTGCGCGGCATTGCCGCGGCCGGCGCCGCCTTGTGTGCGCACCACAACTGGCACCTTTGCCTTGCCCCCGAACATGTAGCGGATTTTCGCCATCTGGTTGACAATCTGGTCCATGGCCAGAGTGGTGAAATCAATGTACATGATTTCCGCGATGGGTCGCGTGCCCGTCAGTGCTGCGCCGGTCGCTGCCCCGACGATGACCGCCTCAGAAATGGGGGTACTGCGCACGCGCCTGGGGCCAAACTCGTCCAGCAGCCCACGGGTCACTTTGAATGCTCCGCCGTATACCCCGATGTCTTCCCCCATGATAAATACTCGTTCATCGCGCTTCATTTCCTCGCGCAGCGCTTCGTTCAGAGCCTGGACATAGGTGATTTCGCGATCAGGCATAATTACCCCACCCTCTCCACATGAGTCAATTCAGTTAGATGTTTTCAAAACCGGACAGGATACGCAGAATTCACGGGCCCTTTCTGGCCCGGCCGTGAATCCTTCCCAAACGATAGATATGGAAGCCCTTATGCGACATACACACCGTCATAGAGGCACTCCACGGTGGGTTCGGACGCCGACCTGGCAAATTCCACCGCATCTTCGACATCCAAACGGGCTTTGTCCTCAATCTGGCGGGCCTGAGCTTCGGTCAACGCCCCGCGCGCGATGAGCTCGCGCTCGAAGCGCGCGATGGGGTCTTTTTTCTTCCACTCCTCGACCTCGTCTCGGGTGCGGTAGGGCTGAGCGTCGCCGATCACGTGACCTTCCCAGCGATAGGTCACCGCATTGATCAGCGTCGGGCCCTCGCCAGCGCGCGCTCGCCTGGCTGCCGCCTTAACCGCTTCGTAGACCGCCAGCACATCGTTGCCGTCCACCGATACACCTGGGAAACCCAGGCCAGCGGCCCGTTCGGCCAGGTCGGTCACGGCTACGTTCTGCGCCAGAGGGGTGCTGAGGGCATATTGGTTGTTCTCGCAAAAGTAAATTAAGGGCAATTTCCAAATAGAAGCCAGGTTAGCACCCTCGTAGAATCCGCCCTGATTGATTGCCCCGTCTCCGAAGAAACACAGCGTGACGCGCCCGTTGCCCAAATACTGACAGCTCAGAGCCGCGCCCACCGCCAGGGTCAGGCCACCGCCGACGATACCATTCGCGCCCAGGATGCCCAGGTCCAGGTCAGCAATGTGCATCGAACCGCCTTTGCCGCAGCAATAGCCTTCAGCCTTGCCCAGCAGCTCGGCCATCATCGGGCGCAACGCGCCGCCTTTGGCAATGCAGTGGCCGTGTCCGCGGTGCGTACTGGTGATATAATCGGTTTCTTCCAGAGCCGCGCAAGCTCCTACCGCCGTGCCTTCTTCGCCCAGGGAAACGTGGGTGGAGCCGGTGATCAGCCCCCGTTTGAACAGATCGATGACAGCCTGTTCGAAATAGCGGATCTGCCACATCCGCTGTAACATGTCCAGCAACTGCTCATTGGTCAGGTCCATGGGGCAACTCCTTGGTAGCATTCGGTGTCAGCGTCGGCTTGGTGTCGTTCTCGCGTCTTGGTTCAGCCGACGACGGCCAGTTGGCCAGAATGGCGTCACGCGTTTCCTTCAGGTGGGTGCGCAAAGATTGCAAGGTCGCGGCTACATCGCGCGACCGTATCGCCTCCAGGATTTCGATATGATCCTGGTTGCCGGTAGACATACGCCCGCCAATGTCGGCGATAGCCATAAGCATCTGCACTCGCCCGGCCAGTTGGCGGTACAGCTCATCCAGGACCGTGTTTTTACATGAACGCACCAACAACCGATGAAAGGTCATGTCGGCTTCGAGGCATGCCGACAAATCGTTGTTGGCCAGGGCACGGTCGAAATCCCGGATGGCTGCCTCCAGCTCCGCCAGTTCGTCTTCGGTCAACTGTGGGAGGCCGGCTTCGATGGCCATAGCCTCCAGGCCGGCCCGGACGTTCATCACCTCATCAACCTGTGCGGCTGACAACGAAATAACGAAAGTCCCGCGATAGGGGACCGTCTCGACCAGGCCTTCGCTGGCGAGCTTGCGCAAAGCCTCTCGCACAGGCGTGGCGCTGATGCCCAACTGATTGGCGATGTCGTTGTCTTTGAGGTGGCTCCCTTGCGGCCATTCACCAGTGATGATGTTCCGGCGCATCTGCTCGTAAGCCTGGTTTTCCAGCGTCTTCACTGTCATGGAAGTCAAAGATTGAGCCATCGGCATCTTTCTCCAGGGCCTCGCTTTACAAAATGACATATATTTTATATAATATATTATAATACAGTGCCCCGAAATTGTCAAACATTGCAATTGCTGAATTTCGCGGAGCAGTTGACAGGTTCATTACTTAGGAGTATCATAGGCCAGTTTACTTTGAGCGTTTCTGTACAGACACTCTCACAACCAACTTTTTGAGTTCCTGCCAGACACAAATGCGCAAGGAGGAAGCCCGAGGATGAAAGCGGTCGTAAAGTATGCCCCCGGCGTAGGCCACGTTGGAATCCGCGACATGCCAGAGCCTACCCCAGGTGAAGGCGAGGTCAAGGTCGAAGTCAAATTTGGTGGCATTTGCGGCACAGACATTCACATCTACCATGACCATTACAAGAGCAACCCGCCTGTAATTTTGGGGCACGAATGGTCAGGTGAGGTTGTAGAACTGGGGCCCGGCGTTGATTCCGTCAAAGTCGGCGACCGGGTAACGGGCATCCCACCAGTCTACACTTGCGGCAAGTGTCGCTATTGTCTGGAAGGCCACCTCATGTTGTGCGACCAGCGTGTATCCTTCGGGAGCGGTGTAAACGGCGCTTTCGCAAAATATGCGGTCTTACCAGCGAAAAACGTCCGTCATTTGCCAGACAATGTCAGCTACAAAGCTGGGGCGCTGTCTGAACCGTTGGCCTGTTGCGTGAAGGCCGCCAGCTTGATGACAGGCATCATGGCCGGCGATGTGGTGTTGGTCACCGGGCCTGGCCCGATCGGCCTTCTGGCCGTTCAGGTCGCCAAGGCCGAAGGGGGCTTTGTGGTCCTGGCTGGCACGTCTGTGGATGAGGAGCGAATGGAGGTCGGCAAAGGATTAGGCGCCGACCTGACACTCAATGTGGAGAAAGACGATGTCGTGTCCATCCTCAAAGACCTCACACAGGGATACGGCGCCGATGTGGTTCTTGAATGCGCTGGTGTGCCCGCAGCGACTCGTCTGGGCATTGAGGCCATCCGTAAGGAGGGCAAATTCACTCAGGTTGGCCTCCACGACCGCCCTTTTGAACTCGATTTTCTGAAGGTTCTCACTAAAGAATTGAAGGTGACCGGTTCGTTCGGCGCATCCCTGGAGGCCTGGGACCGAACCATGATCCTGTTCGCTCAGGGCAAAGTGCAGACCGAGCCGGTTGTGAGCGACATCCTGCCTCTTGCCGAGTGGGAGGCAGGATTTAATAAAATCAATACACGCCAGGGGCTCAAGATACTGTTACAGCCCGAGGAATGAGGTCTGATTTGACCGCGGCTGGACATCGGTGATAGAATAAGGCATCAACTTGGTCGACGGTCGCCAGTCGTCATGGGCATCGTGGGCGAATTACCAGAAAGGGCACTGATGCTATGTCCCCCTTTGATCGACTTGAGAGTGTCGGGCTCAAACAGCAGATCGAGGCCCGATTGAAACAAGCCATCTTAGACGGAGCGCTCGCCCCCGGCCAGCAATTGGTCGAAGGCGAAATCGCCCGGCAGTTCGGTGTGAGCCGCAGCCCGGTGCGCGAAGCAATCCAGGACCTGGAACGTCAGGGGTACGTAGTCAAGAAGCCTCGCCGGGGGACATTTGTGACCGAACTGACGCCCCAAGCGGTAGTCGAAATATACAGCCTGCGCGTTCTGCTGGAAGGTTACGCGGCGGCTATCGCTGCGACCAACTGTCCTCCGACAACTCTCAGCAGGATGCGTGCCCTGGTTGACAACATGAAAGAGGCAATGCACAACTCCGATTTGGTGGCTTTCAGTGAAGCCGACCTGCAATTTCACAGTCTGCTATGTCAGTCCACCGAGCACATTCGCCTGATCTCTCTGACCCAGTGCCTTCGGCCAGAAATGGGGTTTCACATCGTTCTGTCACGCTATTCGCCCTCTGAAATCGAGAATCTGATCCGCCAGCACAGCTTGCTGTTGGACGCCATTGAAGCAGGCGACCCCCTACAGGCCCGGCAGGTCATTCAGGAGCACATCCGCTGGGGTGGAGCCCAGTTTTTGAAGAAGTTCTTTAGCGATACAGATCTCGATTTCTCAGAGGATGAAAAGGAGAGAATAGACAGGTTCTGGAAAGTTCTGGATTAGCACTCACACGTCACACTATGTACGAATTAGATGGGGAGGTGCAGATTGGGTTTTGAGAATAGGGTCGCCATTGTCACTGGCGGGGCTTCCGGATTGGGCAAAGCGATGGTCATGCGTTTTGTCGAAGAAGGCTGTCGCGTAGCGATTCCCGACATCAACCTGGCCGCCGCTGAGGCGACCGTTCAGGAGATAGAAGCCAAAGCGCCGGGGAAAGCGCTGGCGCTCGAAGTTGATGTGACCGAACCCGAACCAGTCAGACGCATGGTGCAGGTCATACTGGACAAATGGGGGCGGATCGATATTTTGGTCAACAACGCCGGCATCTGCCCGGTCAAAGCGTTTGAAGACCTGACCGTCCAGGATTGGGACCGGGTAATGGTAGTGAACATGAGGAGCATGTTTGTTTGCTGCCAGGCCGTGATCCCCATCATGATCGAGCAAAACTATGGCAAGATTGTGAACATCTCTTCGTATGCTGGTCAAGCGGGTGGGATTGTAGCGCCGGTTAATTATTCGGCTTCAAAGGGGGCAGTCATTTCGTTTACCAAAGCCCTGGCCAAGATTTATTCGAGCAAAGGCATCAACATCAATGCGGTCGCGCCTGGGACCATACTGACGCCCATGACCGAGACCTTCTCTGAGGAGGGAATGCAACAGATTCTCAGCACGATCCCAATGGGACGTCTCGGCTTGCCAGAGGAAGTGGCCGATGCGACTGTTTACCTGGCTTCAGACCGGGCCAGCTACATCACAGGGCAATTGCTCGCCGTTAACGGTGGGAACTACATGTGACGTCCGCGTCGAGCGCGGCGAAGATTCCATGTTTCTCAATTGGGTGACATGGCCCGCCGTAGGTCTGGCGTTTCTGGTGCTATCTGTGATCGTTCTGCCCGGATGTGAATGGACAGGCGAGGGGAGATCGATCAGCAGCGGCCAAAGCGTCTCAGTGGCAGAACCGACTACGGCCCCTACAGAAACGCCGACACCCATCTTTGCCGATGTATTGCCGGAGAACCGGCCGCTGAAAGTGTTGCTCGTAGATCATCCCACCTCGAAGATCATTCAGAACTACATCGGAGAGTTTGAGGAAACAGCCGGCGTTCGTGTTGACGTAGAGATCGCTTCGTTCTACGAAGCGCACCAGAAACAACTGCTCGATTTCGGGGCTGGCAACAACCAATATGACGTCATGATGGTCATTGATACGTGGTTGCCGGAGTTTGCCATCAGCGACAACATTCTCAACCTGAGCAGGCAGATACGTCGGCTGGAACAAGAGGGCAACCGGCAATGGCTATCCGATATTATCCCGAACGTCAACGTACTGTTGGGGCAATGGCAGGGCAGGCAGGTAGCCATTCCCTTGATGGCATCGGCCCAGATTCTGATGTACCGAAAAGACCTGTTCGAAGACGCTGACCAACAGCAAGCGTTCGAACGGTTCGCGGGACGGCCGTTGGCCGTGCCAAGAACGTGGGCAGAGTTCAACGAAGTGGCTCGTTTTTTCACGCGCGCCTTTAACAGCGCCTCGCCGACACAATATGGCATCGCAGTAGCGGCCCAGGCCGGTAATAGCGCGGCCTGTCAGTTTCAAACCGTGCTATGGGGCGTTGGCGGCAGGGAATTCGCCAGGCGGTGGCGTGTTACATTGAACAATCAAGAGGGCATCAAGGCCATGGAGCTGTGGGCCGAGCAAGCGCAATATGCGCCGCCAGACGCGCCCAATATGTATTGGTACGATATGAACCGCGTGTTCGCAGCGGGCGAGGCTGCCATGCAGGTCCAATGGGATGTTTTCGCCCGAGAATTGGAGACATCGCTGGATTCCGCCGTGCGCGGCAAGGTTGGCTACGCGCTGGTGCCTGGAGAACCAACACCCGCGCCAGTGATCGCAGGATGGGTTTTGGTCATCAATAAGAATTCTGCGCGAATCCCGCTGGCGTGGGAGTTCATTAAGTGGTGTTGTGGCCCCGACCTGGGTTACACAATCAATTGGGAGGGGGGACAGGTACCACGCATGAGCCTTTACACGGACGAAAAGTTGAGGGAAAGGTTCCCTCATTACGAGACTGCCCTGCTGTCGCTGGAAGCAGCACAACAACGAACCAGTTTCGCGCCGGGAGGGCCAACCTTGCCCGCCCAAACACAATACGAGGACATCGTGGGCCGCGCGGCGCACAGCGCATTCATCGGCGACAAGCTTCCGCAGGAAGCCATTGATGACGCAGCCGAAAAGTTGGGAGCCATGCTCGAACAAATCGGCTGGCGTTAGGTGCAGTGTAGTCATCGGCATAGAGAGATAGGGGTTATTATTTTCGGGAGGTTTAAGGCTAATGGAAGCCAAGTTCTTTCCTCTGCGTTTGCCCGGCATGATTTTGTTTGGGTGTGGAGCCGTTAACAAAATAGGGGAGGAGGCCAAAGTCCTGGGGGCCAAGCGGGTGCTTATCGTCTGCGATCCGGGCATCGCTTCCACCGGCATGGTAGACGCAGTCAAAGCAATTTTGGAGAAATCCGGTCTGACAGTGGGGGTTTTCTCGGAAGTGGTGCCCGAGCCGCCGGTGGAAACGTTGGAACCGTGCGTCGAGATGGCGCGCAAAGGCGGCTATGATCTGGTCGTCGGTCTGGGAGGGGGCAGCTCCATGGACGCGGCGAAGGTTGTCTCCGTCATGGCCGTCCATCCCGGCAAGATTGAAGACCTGTTTGGGACGGACAAAGTGCCCGGACGTGGGTTGCCCATGATCATGGTGCCAACGACTTCGGGAACTGGCTCTGAGGCGACCGTCAACTCCATTTTGACCGACACCAAAAGCCAAGTCAAAAAAGGCATCGTCAGTCGTCACCTGATGCCCGATGTGGCAATCGTAGACCCCGAGATGACCCTGTCCTGCCCGCCGAAAGTGTCCGCCGCTTCGGGCATGGACACGCTGACTCACGCGATAGAGTCTTATGTATCGGTCAAGGCCACGCCTGAGACCCGTTTGTTCGCGCTTGAGGCGATTCGCCTGTGCGCCAGGCACCTGCGCACCGCTGTGCTCAACGGGGCCAACATCAGGGGGCGCGAGGGGATGTCACGGGCCAGTCTCTACGCCGGCATTTCGATTTCCAATGCGGGTACGGCTCTTGTCCACGCGATGGCCTATCCGTTGGGGGCTCAGTTCCACACCCCACACGGCGTGTCCAACGCGCTGCTATTGCCCTATGTCATGGAGTTCAATTATCTGGGGGACCTGGAGCTGTTTGCCGACATCGCGGAGGCGATGGGAGAACCATTGGCCGGACTTTCCGCACGCCAAAAGGCCGAAGCGGCGGTCAGGGCCGTGCGTCAAATGTCCATTGACATCGGCATCCCCCAACGTTTGTCTGAAGTCGGGGTAACCGAATCGTCTCTGGCGACGATGGCCGACGATGCCATCGAAATCCGCCGTCTCCTGGACAACAACCCGCGCAGCGTGACGCGCGACGACATTTACCAAATTTACAGAGCAGCGTTCTAAGCGTGAAAGCTGAGCAACTGGGGATTGTCGCTGACGACCTCACCGGCGCACTCGACACGGGCGTCCAGTTCAGCAAGTGGGGGTTGTCGAGCCTTGTCAGCTTAAAGGAATCCGTGCCAGCCGCGGCGACATGCCTCATCGTAAATACGGATAGTCGGGCCATTCCGCCGGGCGATGCGGCAGAGAAGGCGCGCCGCGCCGCTCAGTTGTTGCGTGGACGGCTGGTTTACAAGAAGATAGACTCGACATTGCGCGGCAACCTGGGAGCAGAAATACTGGCCGTGATGCAGACACTGGGCTTGGCTAAGGCAGTGGTGGCCCCGTCTTTCCCGGCCAACGGCCGCACCATGCGGGGTGGGAAGCTGTTTGTGCAGGGTGTGCTGCTGGAACAGACCGGTTTTGCTCGTGATCCACGCAATGCGATCAGCGAGTCTCACGTCCCTTCCCTGTTGAGGCGTCAGACTGGTGAATCGGTTGACCTGGTCACCATAGATACGGTGGAGCGAGGCTGCGAGGCTGTCCACGAGGCCATCTGTCGGTCCGCATCTCGGCTTGTGGTGGCAGACGCTGAAAGCCAGCAGCACCTGGTGCATATTGCTCAGGCCGTTGTCCGGGCAGAGGGCAGGTGGTTGCCTGTTGGTTCAGCCGGATTGGCCGAGGAATTGCCCGCCGCCCTGGGGTTGGCTCAGACAGCAGCGCGCGCTTCACAAGCGCGGGCCATTCCGGTGATCAAGCCGGGAGGGCCCATCCTGGTTGTGGCCGGTAGCCGCAACCCAACGACCGCTGAGCAAGTAGACGAAGCGATCAAGGTGCTGAAGTGGCCGGCCGTTGAACCTGACGTCGAGCAACTGACGCACGGCGACACAGCGCAGAGCGAAATTGACCGCTTGGCAGAGCGAACGACGGGCCATTTGGTCAGGTCTGGCGGATGCATCGTGACGACCTGCTTCACGCCGTTGCAGGAGGACAGGAGCGCAGCCATAGCGTGGGCCTTGGGCCAGGCCACACGGCAAAGCCTGGACCGTCAACCAGTGCATGGGCTGCTTCTGACCGGCGGCGATATTGCTTTACAGGCCTGTCTGGCGCTTGACGCCGAAGCGCTTCGGCCCGTCACAGAGGTGCTACCCGGTTTGCCGGTGAGCCTGTTAGTCGGCGGCCCGTGGGCCAATATGTCAGTCATTACCAAGGCGGGTGGCTTCGGCGCCAGGAACGCC
>Ga0129299_1002454_pt1 | contig 12315 bp, 8 predicted proteins | sample ConPoolayeCmetaG_FD_94477 | JGI IMG/M metagenome (GOLD analysis project Ga0129299, IMG submission 94477) | Hot spring microbial mat communities from California, USA to study Microbial Dark Matter (Phase II) - Cone Pool mat layer C metaG ... | reverse complement strand
TGCTACTGTCGTGTAGGCGATTCCTTCCTTCTGTTCGATGTCTATGCTTGACGCAAAGGTAAAGGCGAGCGTCCCCACCTCGCGCAGATAACCAGGGAGATCGGCGGCAATCTGCTTTTCGCTGACTTTAATCCAGAACGGGTAGGGCTGGAGGTAGCGAATGTTGCCCGACGGGATGAGCGCAGGGAAGTTGTAGAGATCAAGCACCATGTTGTTCTGCAGTTTGAGTCCCCATGCTTCGAGCAGGTTCGCGTAGTTGACACGGCGCTCCTGTCCCATCATACCTTGCTGGAAACGGATGCCTGACTGAAGGACGACGAGCGTTCCGCCCCCGACCACGAACTGGTCAACTATGTACTTTTCCCAGTCGGTTAGGTTGTCAGCCTCGTGGATGACGAGTACCTTCGTTTCTTCGGGGAGTTTATCGCCCTCTTTGAGTCCGATTTCTTGTATTTCGTACTGATCACGAAGCGCCTCTGCGATTACAAGGGTATCCTTGGTTATCGAATGGCTCTGTGGTAGTTGATTCTGGAGTTGCATTCGTGTCTGTGGGTCGAGACCGTCGGGGAGCTTGACCTCTTTGTTGAGGAACACAATCTTGTCTCGTTTTTCACGAGTAACCTTGAGGATAGCGCTCGACAAGTCATATTCGAGATCCTTGATTCCCATAACGACGGGAATCGTCTCGGTCTTGTCTTGATAGTACACAGCGATCCCCATGTAGACCGCTTGTACCTCCTCCTTATTCTTGCCGATAACGTTGAGGTTTACCTTTTCGATCCCTGCTTTTCTCGCATCTTCCTCTATCGTTTTGTCCTTTTCCGGAACGAGAATGGAGAGGTGTACGTTTCCTTTTCCGTAGCGTTCATATTCGCTCAGGATATCAATGACGTCCCTCTTGATAGGGAGCACACGCGGAGGTAGATCATCCGAAACGTAGAACTTCAGGTGTACCGTGTCCTTGATCTCAGCAAGGATCTTTTTTGTTGATTCATTGATAGTGTAGATACCGGTGCGTGTCAAATCGACTCGAAAGAAGAAGTAGGAGGCGAGAATGTTGAGGAACAGCGCAATGCCCGTTACGAGGGCAATAGCAATAATGGCTTCCGATCTACGATTCTTTTCCATCGCTGCCTCCTACCATGTACGCGATTCGAGTGATTTCACATTGTAGTAGAAAAAGAGGCCAACGAGAGTAAGGTAGAAGAGAATGTCACGCGAGTCGAGCACACCGCGGCCGATACTCTGGAAGTGGTAGGTGAGCGAGAGGTTGCGCATAACTTCTGCAATTGCGTTTGGGAAGACGGAATAGACCGGCTCGGTACCGATGATGAGGAGCAGAAACAGGATGACGGCTGTGAAGAGAAATGCAGTAATTTGGTTGCTTGTGAGCGAACTGACGAAGTTACCGATGGCAACGTATGATGCAGCGAGCAGAATTGCCCCAAGATAGGAAGCAAATACCGGTCCCCAGTCAAGCGGTCCCGTGAGGGAAACGAGTAGTGGTACGAAGAAAGTAAGGAGTATTGCTATCGTTACGAAGGCAGCCCCCGCCAGTATCTTTCCGCCGACCAACTCGACATCGCGTACCGGCATGGTGAGAAGCACCTCCAGGGTTCCTGTCTTGCGTTCTTCTGCCCATGACTTCATCGTGACTGCGGGAATGAAGATGAGAAAAACCCACGGCATGACATCAAAAAAGGTAGTCATTGTCACGATGCCTTGGAGAAAATAGATGCGGAAGAACAGAAAAGAGAGGATGACGAGGAACAAAGTGAAAAAGATGTAGGCGATAGCGGAGTTGAAGTAGCCGAGCATCTCTTTGTGAAACACTGTCATGACATTCTTCATGCCTCACCTCCTTCGATGAGCGAGAGAAACGTATTCTCGAGCGATCGCGATTCGAGGTATAGTTGGGCGACATCCCACCCTTTCGTTGCCGCAATCTGGAAAATCCGGTTTCCTATTTCGCGATCACCTCTGGTCTTAATGCGGAACGTATCATCCGAAACCCGGCTTACTGCGGTAATCCCAGGTACATTTGCAAGAGCATCGGCAATCGACCGCTCTTCTTTTGCACTCATGAATTCGATGCGAAAGATATTCTGTCCGCTCGACCGCGACTTGATTCCCTCGAGCGTATCGTCGGCGATGATTTTTCCGCGGTTGATTACCACGACACGATCGGCAACCGCCTCGACCTCCGACAGGATGTGAGAACAGAGAATGACACTCTTTTCACGCCCGAGATCCCGAATAAGACTGCGTATCTCGGTAATTTGGATGGGGTCGAGCCCGTTGGTCGGCTCATCGAGAATGAGAATCTCTGGATCATGAATAATCGCTTGGGCAAGCCCGACACGCTGACGGTACCCCTTCGAGAGATGGCCGACGATGCGATGGCGTGCTTCGGTAAGTCCGCAGCGCTCGACCGCATGGCGGCACGCCGCATTTATATCCTTGACGCCCCGCATTGCAGCGGCGAAAGCGAGGTGTTCGTCAACGGTCATGTCGAGATAGAGAGGGTTGTTCTCGGGAAGGTATCCAATGACATTGCGTGCCGCGATAGGGTCTTCAGTAATATCCTTGCCTTTCACCCGCACTTCGCCCTTATCGGCAGGCATGTACCCGGTGATGATTTTCATCGCCGTTGTTTTCCCTGCGCCGTTTGGACCGAGGAAGCCGAGGATATCCCCTTTTCGTAAAGCAAAGGAGATACTGTCGAGCGCAGTGATACGATCATAGCGTTTCGTCATCTCTTTTACTGTCACCATCTCCGTCATGCCGTCACCTCCTTAGATCCTTAATCGTTACGACAGCCTGCCTAAAAAACCGTTCTTTGAAACAGGTTACTGTTCCTGTTTATTCCTTCTCAGAGGGAATTTCCGTTCGCATACTTCCCTACGGTAGCGAGCGAGCGCCGTGGTAACGAGGCGCTCAAGGTCGAGATATTTCTTGAGGAAAGAGGGGGTGAACGAACTATTCATCCCCAAGAGGTCGTAGAGAACAAGCACCTGTCCGTCAGTGTCGGGACCCGCCCCGATCCCAATGGTGGGAACCGGCACGGCAGAGGTAATCTCAGCGGCGAGTCTCTCCGGTATTGCCTCGAGTACCACCATCACGGCACCTGCTCGAACGAGACGTCGTGCTCCTTCGGCAATGAGTTCCCGCTCCGCAGCGCTTTTGCCACGCTGGCGGTACCCGCCGAAAAGATTGACGTACTGAGGGGTGAGGCCGATGTGACCGACGACGGGAATACCGATGGCGGTGAGTCTTTCGACGAGCGGCGCGGTCTCGCTTCCTCCTTCGACTTTTACGGCTTCCGCTCCCGCCTTCATGAGGGTGACAGCGCTTTCAATCCCTTTTTCGATAGATGACTGGTAGCTGCCGAACGGCATGTCGGCGATAAGGAACGGTGAAGGGGCGCCGCGCCGGACAGCCCGGACATGGTAGGCGACCTCTTCGAGAGAGACACCGAGGGTCGAATTCTCCCCTTTTATGACCATGCCGAGGCTATCACCGACGAGGAGCGTCTCGATGTCTGCCATCTCGGCGAGCCGTGCAAAGGCGGCATCGTAACAGGTAACCATGACAATCGGCTCGACACCCTTCTTCTTGAGCAGGTCGGGCAGAGTAACTTTTCTCACGGCAATGACTCCTTATTCGAAGTAGAGTGCTTTGACGATCTCGTCGAACGATGTGATTCCTTCCGCAAGTTTGCGGATTGCTGCCTCACGAAGCGTCGTCATCCCATCCATCACAGCGTTCTGACGTATCTCATCGGTTGTGGCGCGTGACGCAATAAGCCGCGCCATCTTGGAAGTTACGGGCAGGTACTCCACGATAGCGGTACGTCCTTTGTAGCCGGTGAAACGGCACCGGACACACCCCTCGGCTGATTTAATTCGGTAACGGTTTTCAACTGGTAGTTTGAGCGTTACCTTTTCTTCTTCGTTCATTTCACGATCGAAGGCGCATGCCTGACATAGTTTGCGGACGAGGCGCTGGGCAAGAATACCGTTGAGCACGGAGGCAAGGAGAAAAGGCTCGGTACCGAGATCTATCATCCGTTCGATGGTTGAGGCAGTATCGTTGGTGTGAAGCGTCGAAAAGACGAGGTGACCAGTGAGCGCTGCCTGCACCGCGTTTTCTGCCGTTTCCTTGTCACGAATCTCGCCAACCATGATGATATCCGGATCTTGACGGAGTATGTGTCTGAGCGCCGATGAAAATGTGATCCCTGCCTTTGGATTGACCCCTATCTGGTTTATTTCCGGCATCACGATTTCCACCGGGTCCTCTATCGAGACAATGTTGATGTGCGGCTTTGCAATCTCTTTGAGCGTCGAGTAGAGTGTCGTTGATTTTCCACTGCCAGTAGGCCCCGTAACGAGGAGCATTCCATAGCCCTTTTGGGTGCCGTTGCGCCACCCGGCGAGTTGCTCTTCATCGAAGCCGAGGCTCTCGAGCGACCGAATGAAGAAACTTGATTCGAGAATACGAAGCACCATCTTTTCGCCATACACCGTCGGTACGGTACTGGCACGCAACTCAACCTCATGTTCGTTCTCGAATAGAAGTTTGATGCGCCCATCCTGCGGGCGCCGCTTCTCGGCGATATCCATGCGAGCGAGCATCTTGAGCCGCGATAGGAAAGAAGCGTGCGCAGCAATGGGGAAGGTATAGATGGTGTGCATGAGTCCATCGAGCCGAAAGCGGATGAGTGTTTCATCCCGTTTTGGTTCAATGTGGATATCGCTCGCTCCCTGTTCGACGGCATAGCGAAGCATGTGATCAACGGCATTTACGATATGTTTGTCGTCGAGCAAACCACCTTCCGCTATCGTGGTAAGTTGCTCGATCGAGGCATAGCGGTCGCGCTCTTTTTCTTCTGCCGCCGCCTTGATTGATTTCTTGAAGCCGAAGATATCCCCGAGGAGTTTTTCGATGGTTCCCGGTGCGGCAACTACAGGGTAAATCGGTTTCTTAGCAGTTGCCTGCAACTGATCGAGCACCTCGAGATTGAAAGGATCTGCCATTGCCACAATAACGGTGCCGTTTTCTTCATACAGTGGCAGTACACGGTGTTTGCGCCCGTAGGGGAGTGATATGAGGGAAGTAACCAACTGCGTATGTATCTTGAGCGGATCGGGGACGATAAAATCGCATCCTGCGCGTCCCGCGATGAGGCGAAGCATTCGTTCCTCGTCGAGCGGAACACCCTCTTCTTTGCACATCGAGAGAACGAGGTCGGTGACGAAAGGCTCTCTTTTGTACCGATTCCTGTAGAGCGATTCGTAGTAGTCGCGTTTGTTGAGAAAAAGTTCACGTTTGTCGGGAGAGAGAAACCCGTATTCCTCAAGGAGAGAGAGAACAAACGAAAGAGACAGTTCCATTCGTTTCTATCAGCCTTCGAGCGCCTTCCGGGCTGCTTCGATGCGTGAAGTAAGATGTTGCGCGTGTTCGCTCAACTTTGCTATCTCCGCATTCTTGTCGGCAAGCAGTTTTTCAAGTTGGTCAATCTTCTTTGCCACCAGTTCGAGTTCGACAATACGTTTCTCAAGGGTATTTCTCTCGGCAGCCATTGCATCAAGCCGCGCTTGCAACTCAGCGGCCTCCGCGGCAGCACCGGCGGCCGTTCCTTCGAGTTCCGCATACGCTTTTTCACGTTCGGCGAGTTTTGCCGCCAGTTCATCGCGCTCCTTTTGGAGGGCGTCACGTTCGTCACTGAGGTGGGAAAACTGAAGTACCGTTTCGCGCAGTTCGACGAGTTCCTTTTCGGATGCTGCCAGTTTCTCCTGCATTTCGGCGAGTTGCTTCTCCTGTTGTTCGGCTTTGTATTTTGCAGTGGCGGCATCTATTTCAAGGCTCTCCTTTTCTGCCTGAAGAGTTTCGACTTTTTCGCTTTTTACCTTGAGTTCGTCCTGCAGAGGTTTCAACTTCGCCTCGTACCCTGCTTTGAGTTCCTCCGTGAGGCGAGCAGCCTCCTCGCGCGCCTCGGCTTCTTTCTTTTCGAAAGCGGCGCGTTGTTCCTCGAGTTGCTGGGCGGCGCGTGATTCTGTGTCGGCGATACGTTTTTCGATCTCTGCCTTTTGGGCGAGGAACTCTTCGTGCTCCGCTTTCATTTTCTCCATCGCCTTCTCGGTTGCTCTCACCTTTTCTTTCATCTCTTTGTTGACAATGCGGAGATCCTCGAGTTCGTCCCGCTGCTCATCGAGTTTCTTCTTGAGTTCCTCGACCTGTTCCGAAGCCCCCTTCATCGATCGTTCGGATTCCTCTTTGAGTTGCGCTTTGAGTTCCTCGACCGTTTTGCTGACAACCGTTCGTTCCTCGAGTGCCTTGCGGGCATTTTCCCGTTCTTCGGAGAGTTCTACCTCAAGTTTTTTCACCGTTTCCTGAAGTTCCCGTATCTGGGCTGCCGCCTTGTCCATTTCTGCTGCATACTCTTCAGCCATTTTCCATTTCTTCTCTGCTGCACGCGCTTCTTCGGCTTTTGCAGCAAGCGCCTCCTTCAGTTCGCCGATCTCGGTTGCGAGACGCTCGTTTTCCATCTGAAGGCGTTCGAGTTCGGCGCGGAGTTCTCCGGAGGGAGTAGTTGCGGGCGCCGGTGTTTGCTCCACAGCCGCTGGAGAGGTCGCGGGGCTGCCTTCGGGGGCATCTTCGGTATCTATAAATGGATAGAGCGCATGAGCGGCAGCGAGAATCGAGTCTGTCTCTGCCGGTAGTTTCATATAGTAGTCAGCAGCGAAATCGAGCGAGCGGTGTTTTTCGAACGTCTGCTCGGTTGCTTCGCTCGAGAGGAGGAGGATAGGGGTCTGCCGGTACTCGGGTATCTCACGGATTTTCTTGCAGAGCAAAAAACCTCCGAGGTTTGGGTTTTCTGCCCGGATAATGAAGAGGTTGATAATACCTGATCCCAGGTGTGCCTGTACCTCGTCCTCTGATCTGGCTATGTGGACGGTGAAGTCGAACTGCTCAAAAGCCTTTTTCAGTACTTTGGCATACTTAGTGTCGTTCTCGTAGATAAGTACTCTTCTCTCTGCCATGGCTTCCTCATGAATGTCGGTTGTATGAATCCATCATTTCATCTTCTCGTTATGTTTTTTAGCGCTGCGGCGATTGCTTCGATTGTGCCGATGCCCTTTGACCTGAAGATGTTCATAAGCGCCGAACCACCGAGAGGAATGAGCCCCAAGTAACCTCTCAATGCCAATCTAATCGCCCCGGCGTGTATGGTAACACTTACGTTATCACGATATTTTTCGTTGTAATAGTTGTTCGCGAAGAACGTAATGATTCCCTCAGCCGTCCGAGGAGAAACGGCAAAAAAATCTTCGATCATTGCACGGGGAACAGTGATATCCATGTCATAATCTCCTGTGCCGTCAGCCGCTGTTTCGGTGATGGAAAGTCCTTTTTTTTCTTTGCGAAAGGAGAGCACGGTGTCAGGGAGAATGCACAAGCGGATTGCGGCACCGGATCGAAGCGCTCTGACGATTTCCTGTGCGCCTGGTGTTACCTCGTAGAATTCTTCGAACTGTTGCCGCATGGAACTTTGCTATCCTCTTTCACTCAATCTCGACGAAACAGTCTTTTTCCTTAATCCTTACCACACATACCCCAGCATTGCAAGGAAAAAGGGGAAGAGTGCCAAGGGGTGGAAGGGGATTTTTTGAAATTATACTTTCTTTTCTCTATACTCGCTCCATCTCGTGAGGATGGAGGATGCCAATGCGCCGGATTATTGCCGTTAATGTAATCCTTCTGGGAGTCGTCGTCGGGTTTTTTGTATTCAAGTACCTTCAATACCGGATGTTTCAACAGACGCCGGTCACGGTGAGTCAACCGGTAGTTGTCCACGTCGAAAAAGGAGCGTCGTGGCGACAGATTGCAAAGAAGTTGCGGGAACGGGGAGTCATCGCTGATGAACGGTTCTTTTTTTACCTCGTCAAAGAAAAGAAGTGGGATAGAAAACTCAAAACTGGAGAGTATGAGTTCACCGGTACCCTCCTACCGGAAGAGGTCGCGCGTATCATTACGGAAGGTAAAGTAAAACTCTATGCTGTCACCATCCCGGAAGGATTCAATAAGTACGAAATGGCATCGCTTTTATCGCGACTGGATTGGGTTGCCGATGGAGCTTCGTTTGTAACGTACTGCGATGCTCCTCGTATCCTGCGGGAACTTGGTATTCCCGAAGCGCGCACTTGTGAGGGGCTGCTCTTCCCTTCTACGTACTATTTTCCACGTGGTGTGATGGTCGAGGACATTATTACGGTAATGGATCGGAAAATGCAGGAGATTCTTGCTCGGTACCGTGATGCTATCAAACAGAGCGGCTTGTCCTCACTGCACCTCCTTACTCTTGCGTCAATCGTCGAGAAAGAAAGTGGTGCGCCCGATGAACAACCCCGTATCGCCGCGGTCTATCTGAACCGTCTGAAGAGGGGGATGAAACTTCAGGCAGATCCTACAGTCATCTACGGACTTCTCCCTTCATTCAACGGTAACCTTACCCGTGCGGATCTCGAGAGAGACACTCCCTATAACACCTATACGCGGGAAGGTCTTCCGCCGACCCCCATCTGTTTTCCGGGAGAAAATGCCATCCGCAGCGTTCTCGAACCAGCAGAGACAGATGACCTTTTCTTTGTTGCGACAGGTGAGGGGAGACACTATTTCTCGAAAACTTATGAAGAACACAGTGCTGCGGTGGAACACTATCAAGTGAAAAGGCTGCGTGAACCGTTTCGGTGGGGAAGGCGGTAAAAAGCATCATCTTGCTCCTCCTTTGCGTGGGAAGACAAGAAAAAACTTGACGAGACAGACCTTCGCCGTTAATCCCTGTATGTTTTTATGCCCTACTAACTGCACAGAATGACTGCGGAGGCAACATGACGTCCTACACAAGCGAAAAGATTAAAAATGTATGTATTGCTGGGCACGGCACATCGGGCAAAACTACGCTCGTTGAATCGCTCTTGTTTCACGCCGGTGCACTCACCCGACAGGGAACCGTCGAAAATGGTAACACTGTCTCTGACTTCACGGAGGAGGAGACAAATCGAGGAATATCAATATCAGCGGCTGTCTGTTCGGTAGAGTATCAGAAAAATCTCGTCTGCCTCGTTGATGTTCCCGGTTATTTCGACTTTGCTGGAGAACTGGCTGCGAGCATCCCATTCTGCGAGGCTGCAGTACTTACCGTCAAGGGGACTGCTGGTCTTGATGTGGGGACGGAAAAGGCTTTTAACCTTGCGCGGCGCTACAACCGGTCGGTTGCCTTCTTTGTAAACGAAATGGATAAGGAGAATCTTGATATTGCCTCTGTTATCGAGGGAATCGAAATAGGTCTCGGTATTCGTGTGGTACCGATGAGTTATCCGTGTTCCATCGGTCCGACTGCGGACAGCGTAGTTGATGTTGTCAAAGGAAAGGCATTCCAATATGCCGAGGGCAAAAGAGCAGGCGAAGGTGCGATTCCCGAAAGGATAGCCGAAACAGTACAATCTTGCAGGACAAAACTTATGGAGGCGGTTGCCGAATCGGACGAAGCACTCATGGAGAAATATTTTGCCGATGGCTCTCTTACCGATGAGGAAATGATTGCCGGATTGGTGCGCGCTTTTGCAAAAGGGACGATTTTTCCCCTCTTTTTCGGCGCACCGCATAAGGGAATTGGTACAGATCTTCTCCTCGAAGCAATCGCTGCTTTCTTCCCGACACCGGTAAACAAGCCGGAGATAACCTACCCTGATGGTTCCGTTGTCTTCAGTCCTGATGAGCCGACACGAGTCGTTATCTTCAAAGTGAACGTCATTCCTCAGTTTGGGGAAGTCTTCATCTTCAAGGTACTCTCGGGGATCGTCACCGAGTCGAGCGAACTTTACAACACCTCCTCGTCAAGTACCGAAAAAATCGGCCAGATTTTCCTCGTGCGTGGGAAAGAACGCATCGCTACCGATCGTGCCGTTACCGGACAAATCGCTGCCACAGTGAAACTCAAGAACTCTAAGACAGGCGATCAACTCGTAAAAGATAAAACAGTTACACCCTATACCGTCAAACTTATCGAATGGCCTGAAGCGATTGTTCGTGGCGCTTTTGTCGGCGAGTCGCGGGAAGATACCGAGAAGATAGCAACGGCGCTTCGCAAGATACAGGTCGAGGATGCCTCATTCCGCATAGTATCAGATCCCGAACTCAAACAACTGTTCGTGGATGGTCTTGGAGAACTGCATCTCGAGGTGTTGGCTCGTAAACTACGCAACCAGTACAAATTGAATGCCCGTATCGTCGAGCCGAAAATTCCGTACCGGGAGACGATACGTGGCACCAGCGAGACGAGTTACCGCCACAAGAAACAGACCGGTGGTGCAGGGCAGTTTGCTGAGGTGCACATACGTATCGAACCGAATCCCAACGGCTTCGAGTTCGTCAACGCTATCGTCGGTGGCGTCATTTCGGGACGCTTTATCCCCGCTGTCGAGAAAGGTATCAGGGAAACTATGGAGGAGGGTGTTTTTGCAGGCTATAAATTCATTAACTGTCGTGTCACACTCTTCTTTGGAAAAGAACACGAAGTGGACTCGAGCGAGATAGCCTTCAAGATAGCCGCTTCGATGGCATTCAAGGACGCGGTCTTGAAGGCAAAACCAGTTTTATTGGAACCAATCTACACTGTCGAGATAGAAGTGCCCGACGAGTATGCGGGTGTCGTCATGGGGGATATATCGAGTCGCCGAGGCAAACCGCAGGGCATAGATTCACGCGGCCGCAATCAGGTGATAAAGGCGCTCGTTCCTCTCAAGGAATTGCATGGGTACAGCACACAACTTCGCTCGATGACCAATGGCCGTGGCATGTACACCATGAGTTTCAGTCACTATGAACCGGTTCCTCCTGAGATTCAGCAGCGTATTACGGATGAGTACCAGAAATCGCGTTCGGCGCAAGGGTGATGATCATGCAGGGGCGGTGCCCAAAGGATGTGTACCGGACGATCCTATTTTCGGGGGCAGTGATCTGGGTGGCGGTGTTCGTACTTGCCGCTGTCTCCTCGTGCCGAAAACAAGAGGAAACAGTCGCCAACGAGCCGTCGAAAGAGGAAGAAGAGAAAGAGGAAATCTATCGCGTTGAAATTGGTTCTTCGCCGGTTATTGGTGAACGAAACGCCCTCGTGACGATCATTAATTTTTCTGATTTTGAGTGCCCTTTTTCTAAACGCCTCTTTGATGCAATGGAACGGATACTCGCTGAAAGAGGGAGAGACATCGCCTACGTGTACAAACACTATCCGCTTGCGGTTCACCGGCAGGCACGACGCGCCGCCAAGGCGGCTATTGCGGCTTCTCTTCAGGGCAAGTTCGCCGAGATGTACCGCGCATTGTTCCGAAATGCACAGGCGATAACCGAAGAAAACATCTTGCGGTGGGCGCAGGAAATCGGCCTTGATATGGCTCGTTTCGAGACCGATTTCAGAGGTACTGAAGGGGATCGGCTCCTCCACGAAGACATTACCCTTGGAAACATTTTTGGGGTACGGGGAACCCCTACAGTGTTTATCAATGGGCGTCGTTTCTCAGGGGCTGACATTCCTCGAATCGAAAAAGCCATCGAGGAGGAAATGGTACGGGGGAAAGCCATTCGGGGAAAGGGGATTGATGCTGTTTATGAGGAGATCACGAGAGATGGTCGCACTCGCTATACCCCACCGCGCCGGCCAGCGCCGGTGATTCCTAAAGATATCTATGCCATTGAGCGGCCGTTCCATGCTCCCGTGTGGGGTCCTCTCGACGCGCCGGTGACAATCATTCTCTTTGCCGATCTTGAGTGTCCTTTCAGTGCCCGTTTTAATACGACACTCGAAGAACTCAAAAAAGATTTTGCAGGAAAACTACGGGTTGTGTTCGTCAATCTACCACTCAAATTGCACCCCTATGCTGTACAGGCAGCAAAGGCGGCCATCGCAGCAGGCTACCAAGGAAAGTTCTGGGAATTCCAGGCGCGGCTCTTTGCGGATCAACCTGAATGGAAGAAAGGAGGGACGGATTTCGATCAGTACCTCGACTCTCTTGCTCGTGAACTGGGGATGAACGATGTGCGTTTTCGAAAGGATATGGAAGATCCTCGTACTATGGAGATTATTCACCGCGATTTGGCGTTTGCCGATGCGGTAGGGGTGCGGGGAACTCCCGGTATTTTCATCAACGGTCGTTACGCGAGTGGTGCTTTTCCCCTTGAAAGTTTTCGGACGGTCATTCGCGAAGAGATTGAGCGTGCACGACCTCTTCTCGAGAAAGGTCTCTCGGGGGA
>Ga0129299_1002453_pt1 | contig 12315 bp, 11 predicted proteins | sample ConPoolayeCmetaG_FD_94477 | JGI IMG/M metagenome (GOLD analysis project Ga0129299, IMG submission 94477) | Hot spring microbial mat communities from California, USA to study Microbial Dark Matter (Phase II) - Cone Pool mat layer C metaG ... | reverse complement strand
CCAGGCGCGGCAGGTCGTGGACGAAATCTACATCGACGACAAGATCAAGGACTACATCGTCAGCCTGGTGGCCGCCACCCGCCGCCCGGATCAGTACCACCTGCCGAAACTGGCGGGGTTGATTCATTACGGAGCCTCGCCGCGGGCCACCATCATGCTGACGCTCGGAGCCAAGGCCAACGCGTTCCTGGAGGGCCGCGGCTTTGTCACACCGCAGGATGTCAAGGACGTGGCCCTCGCCGTGCTGCGGCACCGGATCATCGTCACCTACGAAGCCGAAGCGGAGGAGCTGACCAGCGACGACATCGTGCGGATGGTGCTGGACACCATCCCGGTGCCGTGATCCGCCGCAGGCCCCGAGGGCGAGCATGTCGCCGAAAGAACTGCTGAAGAAGATTCGCCGCATTCAGATCCGCACGTCGCACATGGCGGACGACGTATTCGCGGGGCACTATCACTCGGCCTTCAAGGGGCAGGGCATCGAGTTCCAGGAAGTGCGGGAATACCTGCCGGGCGACGACGTCCGGTCCATCGATTGGAACGTCACCGCGCGGCAGGGCCGGCCGTTCATCAAGCGGTTCCGCGAGGAACGGGAGCTGACCGTCGTGCTGCTGGTGGACGTCAGCGGCTCGCAGGAATTCGGCACCGCCGGGCAACTCAAGCGGGAGCTGGCCGCCGAGGTGGCCGCGACCCTGGCCTTCAGCGCCATCAAGAATCACGACAAGGTGGGGCTGATCGGTTTCTCCGACCGGATCGAAAAGTTCGTCAAGCCGGATCAGGGGACCCGGCACGTGCTCCGGGTGGTGCGGGAGCTGCTCACGCTCCGGGCCTCGGGTCGGGGGACGGATGTGGCCGGGGCGCTGGAGCATCTCAACCGGGTGATCCGGCGGCGTGCGGTCGTCTTCATCATCAGCGACTTCCAGGCCCCGCCGTATGACCGCCCGCTCCGCGCGGCGCGTCGGCGGCACGACGTGATCCCGGTGGTACTGACGGACCCGCGGGACCGGATGCTGCCCAAGGTCCGGCTCATCGAACTGGTGGACAACGAAACCGGCGAGCGTGTGACCGTCGACACCTCCTCCCGAGCCTTTCGCGAATGGTATCAACAGCAGGCCCGAACCCTCGCCGAAGACCGCCGCCAGACCCTCCGTCGCGCGAAGGCGGAGGCCATCGAACTCACGGTCGGCGAATCCTTCGTGGAGCCGCTCACCAGTTTCTTTCGCGCTCGCGAGGCCCAGCGATGAACCGGTCGGCGCCCAGCGGACGGCATGATCCATTATCGCTCCGCCGCCTGCGGAGTATGTGGGCGTTGGGCATCGCGGCGAGCCTGCTGGCCGGCGGGCACTACCGCGACTCGCGCACTTCCGCCGCGGAAAGCCGTCCCGCCGAGGCGGCGATTCATCACGTCCAGGATGACGTGGTCAGCGTGACCATCCGGGTGGACCCGACCGAAGTGACAGTGCCGGAGTCCGTTCGGCTCAGCCTGCTGGTGGAGGCGGACCGCGACGTGGAAGTGCTCTGGCCGGAAATCGACAATCCGCTCGGGCCGTTCGGCTTGGGCGAGATGACTGAAGCCCTGCCGTCCGAGCAGGGCGCCATGCGACGCCTGGAGCGAACGTGGACGCTGGAGACGTTTGTCGGTGGTGATTTCGCGATACCGCCGCTCACCATCCGCTACGTGGATCGGCGAGAGCGGGTGGACGGCTCGACCGCCGCGGTGGAAGGCGAAATCGCCACGCCGACGGTGCCGGTGAGGGTGCGTCCCGGTCTGGCCGACGCGAAGCCGGCCGTCTCGCTGCCGATGCCCGGCTGGCAGAGGGTCATGCTGTGGGCCTTGGGGGTCGTGGCCGCCCTCGTGGCCGTGGCTCTGGCCGCAAGATGGTGGACGAAGCGGGAGCGCCCGCCGGCGAAGGACACGGCCGTGGACCAACTCATGCCCCCCCACGAGTGGGCCCTTGCCGAACTGGATCGCCTTCTGGCGGAGGATCTTCTCCGCAAGGGGCAAATCCGGGAGTTCTACTACCGCATCAATGGGCTGCTGCGAGGCTACATCGAGCTTCGCTTCGGCCTCCGGGCGGGCGAACAGACCAGCGAGGAGTTCATCGTCTCGCTTCGCGAATCGCGGGACTTCGCTGACGAGCATAAGGCCTTGCTGGGCCGTTTTGTGGCGGCCTGCGACCCGGTCAAGTACGCCCGCCATCAACCCGAGCCGGAAGAGATGAACTGGGTGCAGACCACGGCCCGCGAATTCATCGTGAACACGGCGGCGACCGATTCGACCGGAACCTCGCCAACTCGCCCGCCCACGTGATCGGGGCGTGCCCAAGGCTGTGCCCGCGGCTCAATCAATCTGATCATCTCATCATCCGGATTCAGTTACCGTTGGAAAAGTGCCGATTTGTGGAACTGGCTCGAAACAGCGCGCTACAATCTGCGGACACGCCGGCAGCCGGGCCGGACCGGCGTGACTGAGGAATCAACGTCCCACGGCGACGGCCGCCGGCCCCTGCAACCGAACCCTGCCCGGGTCTCGATCTGCGTAACGATGAGGGTACAGGGATGATGCCTTTTGCCCATTCGACGACTGACTTCTCCACCGATCTGGTGCTACGGTTCGCCGCTGACGGCATTTTCGTATTGGACCGCCACCGCCGTTTCGTCCTCTACAACGAGGCCTGCGAACGGTTGACCGGGTACAAGGCGGACGAGCTGCTCGATTCGAACCGGACTTGCCGCGAGTTGATGGACTGCCGCGACGAGTACGGCCGTCCGCTCACGGGACCGCTCTGCCCGGCGGACGGGCTGTTCGACGGCAGCGTGCCGTACGCCCGCCAGAAGATGCAAATCCGCCGGCAAGACGGTTCCCGACTCTGGATTGAGACCATCTACACGCCCATCACGAACGGCGCCGGTCACGTGGAATGGGTCCTGGGCATCATGCGGGACATTACCGAGTCCAGGGCACGAGAGCTGGAGAAGGCCCAGGAGTCGGCTGCGGCCCGTGGGCCTGCGGGGTCCGCGGGGGCTGCGGCGTCGGGAGAATGGCGGGGCCTGCCGCCCTCCAGCGAAGCGTCCACCGACCAGACCTTGCGTCTGGACGACATTCTGGCCAGAGTGGAGCGGGAGGCCATCCACCGGGCCTTGAATGCGGCCGGCCGGCAGCGGAACAAGGCGGCCCAGCTCATGGGCATCTCGCGCAGCAGGCTGTACCGACGCATGGAGGCGTTGGGCATCAACCCCAATGAAACGACTTGAGACGACCCGCACGCCCAGGCAGCCCGGCGACCCCAGGGAACACCATCATCCGCGGGGACAATCTGACCCTCATGCAGCGGCTGCCGGACGGGCACTGCGACCTGATCTACCTTGATCCGCCGTTTTTCACCGGCCGGGTCCGCCGTAGCACCACGGCCACGGCGGCGTACCCCGACCAGTGGGCCGGCGGCTTGGACAGCTACCTGGCGTTTCTCAGCCCTCGGCTGGAGGAATGCCGGCGGCTTCTGCCCGACCACGGCACGCTCTATCTGCATCTGGATTGGCGGGTGGTCCATCACGCTCGGCTGGAGCTGGACCGAATCTTCGGCGCGGACCATTTCCTAAATGAAATCATCTGGCACTACCGCACCGGCGGCGTAGCCCGCCGATGGTTCGGGCGCAAGCACGACACGATCCTGGCGTACGCCCGGTGTCGGGGACGGCATCGCTTTCATGTCCAGCGGGAAGGTTCGTTCCGCACCGATGGGCTGCGATACGATGAGAGCGGGCAGCCATACAAGAGCACGAGACGGGGACGGCTGTACTTCCATTCCGAAGGGCCGGCGCTCACCGACGTATGGGAGGTGCCGTTCCTATCGACGGTCGCCCGGGAGCGAACCGGCTGGCCGACCCAGAAGCCGGTGGCCCTGCTCGAACGCGTGATTCGGGCCTCCAGCAACCCCGGCGATCTGGTCGCGGATTTCTTTTGCGGCAGCGGCACGACGCTGGTCGCCGCCGCCCGACTGGGCCGGCGTTACCTGGGTTGCGACGTCTCCGCCGAGGCCGTCCGCATCGCCCGGCGGCGGCTTGCGGAAATCGCCCGGACGGAGACAATTCCAAGGAGACAAAGGGGCGATTGAAGGCCCGTCAAAGGGCGGGATCCCGGAAGGACGGCCGTGGCGGCCGTTCCCCGCAGCGGGGCCGTTGCCTCGATGGGTCCGCATATGGAACCCCCCAACGTTCCGCCACCCTTGGCCCGGACCATCGGCGAGGTGCCACCGCCGGCAGCGATCGGGGTGGCGGCTTCGGGCCGCTGGATCTGGCGGATTTCACCCGCGGGTCTGTCGCCTTCGGCCCGCCTGGCCTGGGGGGCGGTCGCCGCGGTTTGCGCGGCGTTATTGGCTGCGGCGGCCCGCCTGGAACCCGACCCTCGCGGGCTCGGCACGCACGAGCAGTTCGGTATGCCGCCGTGTAGCTTCGTCCTGACCAGCGGGCTGCCGTGTCCGACCTGCGGCATGACGACGGCGTTTGCGGAGTTGATGCACGGGCGGCCCTGGCGGGCTTTCCAGGCCCAGCCGGCGGGAACGATACTGTGCGTGGCGGCCGTGGTGTTATGCGGCGTGGCGGGCGCCGCGGCAACCACGGGGCGGCTGTTGGTACTCAACTGGGATCGGTTGGGCCCGGTTCGCGTATCCCTCGGAGTCGGGCTGCTGATACTCGGCGGTTGGGCCTGGAAGCTGGTCCACGGGCTGCTGGATGGCACGCTGCCCATGAGATGAAAGGACCGGGAGGCGATGCGCATTTCGAACCGACCCGTGTTGGTCTGGCCGGTGCTGCTGCTGGGAGCGGCGGTGGGCGCCGGAGGATGCCAGGCCATGTACTTCATGACCGACCCCGACCAGCAGAAGCAAGTCAAGGCGGAGTACTCGAAAATCGGCGACCGCAAGATGGCCGTCGTGGTCTGGGCGGACCAGGCCACGATCGACATGTATCCGCGGGCCAGAATGCACGTGGCCAAGGCGGTCGTTTACTACCTCTCCAAGAATGTGCCCAAGGCCCGGCTGGTCGAACCGGAGGAGGTCGAGGCCATTCAGGCTCGTGGCCGCGACTGGGAAGGCTGGTCGAACCGCCAGCTTGCAGAGAAGCTCCAGTGCGATTTGATCCTGCGGATCGACCTGCTCGACTACACCACCCGGGCGGGCGGCGCCCGCGAACTGCGCAAGGGACGGGTGCGTGGCACGCTGCACCTGTACGACGTGGCGCAGGATGAGGGACGGGAATCGGTCTATCAGTCCGAGGTCGCCGTGACCTACCCGCCGGGGTCCATTCACGGAGTCCCGGATCTGGACGACGACCAGATGTTCCATGAGACCGTCGATCTGTTCGGGCAGACGGTCGCGAGGAAGTTCTATGACCACAGCGAGTCGCTGCGCGGCCCCGAGAAGCGATAACGCCAAGGCCCCACCCCGTGTCCGACCCCGCGGCCAGGGTCGCCGGGCCGTCTTGCTGACCTTGCTGCCGGTGCTGGCCTGCTCGACGGGCTGCGTGCAGATGGCGGCGGTGTGGGCCAACATCACCGGCGGTGACGTGGTGGAGCCGGAGTTCAAGCTCACCAAGGAGCCGTTACTGATCCTGATCGACGACCCCAACAGCCTCATCACCGAGCCGCAGGCCGTGCGCGATCTCCACAAGGCGATGGCGGCGATCTTTCTGGAATTCAACGTCAATCGCCAGGTGGTGCCTTTCGAGAACTGGCAGACGTTTCAGCGGACCGCCAAGAACTACAACCGTCTCAGCGTCCGGGAGATCGGCGAGAAACTGGGCGCGGTGCAAGTCCTGTACCTCGGCGTGGACCGCTTCACCTTGCAGGCCGAGCCGGGAGCGCCGATCTACAAGGGCGAGTTCGCCGTCCGGGTGAAGGTGCTGTCCACCGAACCTAAACGCGACGTCCGCCTGTGGCCGCGGGAAGAGGCAGGGCGGCGAATCGCCGTCACCACGCAGCCGACGCCGGCGGACGGCGATGTCTCCGCGGCGGACGTAGCCAGGGAACTGGCCGAGAAGCTGGCCGATGCCGTCGCTCGGCTGTTCTACGAGCATCGAGCGCTGGACAAGTGACTGCGGTCCTCCATGTCATCGACGCCACGGCCGATGCCACGCTGCTGCAATCGCTCCGCGAGCTGCGGGACGGCCTGCGGGCCATCGGCGAGCCGTTCCACCTCTGTAGCGTGAACGGCCCGGCCGCCGCTCGCGCCGAGCAGTGGCTGGGCGAGCGAGTCCATCGGGCCGAACTCCGCCTGCGGACCTTCGGCATTTGCCGCCTGGCGGCCGTCGTCCGGCGAACCGGCGCCCGGCTGCTGCACGCCTGGGGCGTGGAGGCCGCGCAGGCCTCCGCCGCCCGCCTGCCGGAAACGCCGCTGGTGCTGAGCCTGGGGGACAGCTCCGCCCTGGCTGGCGCGGAGCGGTGGATTCGACGCTTCCCGACCGACGCAGCCGTCCTTGTGCCGAGTGGCTCCCTCGCGGCCCGGCTGATCCGGGCGGGCATCGCTCGGGAATGGACGGTGGTTGTTCCGCCCTGGCTGGAGCGTCGGCCCCTGGATCGATCGGCCCGCCGCGGGCAGTCCGATCCTTCCCCACCAGACGGCAACGCCTCCCCGCGCGGGCCGGTTCTTCTGCTCCACGGGCCGCCGTCGCGTCTGGGGGGGCAGTTCCACGGCATGTGGACCGCAGCCGTCCTGCGTCAGGTCTGCGGGGATCTGCGGCTGGTGATGCCCTACGCCTCCCGCGAGGGCGAGCGGGTCCGCCGTCTGGCCGAACGCACCCGCATCCCCGATCTGCTGACCGTTCCCGAAGAAGATCGCGGTTGGCCTGATCTGCTCGCGGATGCCGACCTGTTCCTGATGCCCGCCTTGGACGAGGTGCATCTCGGGCCGCTGCTGGCGGCGATGGCGGCCGGTGTGCCGACCGCGGCGTCCAGTCTGGCGAGCATCCGCGACTGGATCACGGACGAGCAGGACGGCCTGCTCTTTGAAGCCGGCAACGCCAAGGCCGCCGCCCGCCAGGTGCTTCGACTGCTGGATGATGAGTGTCTGGGGCGTCAACTGGCCGACCACGCGCGGCGGCGGGCGGCTGCGATCGAATCCCCGGTGCGGGCCGCGGAACGGCACACCCGCATATACCAGAACCTCCTCGCGGGCCGGCCGCCCGCCGCGTGAATCCGGCGGCGAAGCGTGGCCAGCGTTCGATGCTCGGTCTGGTCCGGACGAACGGCTCATCACCGCTCTTTTGCCAGCAAGCCCAACCGATTTAGCCGGCGTTGGCGAGCGGACGGCCCAGGGCGAATCGGAGCCTGTCCCGCAACCCGTGAAAATGGGTAATTTGCCGGGATCTGGGAGCGATCCCGGACGGTTGTGGGTAAGTTCTGGGTACAATCCGTTCCCGGCCGAGGATCGGGAGAAAGTGATTCGAGGGTCCGCTCCTCGCGGTGAAGAGTCCTGGGTCGAAAAGAGGAACAGACCATGCCGAGCGGCAACGCCACCGTGCGGACCAACATCCTGACCAAGACCTTGTCGCTCATCGAGCGGGTCGGCAACGCCCTGCCCGATCCGGCCATCCTGTTCCTGGCCTTCTCACTGCTGGTGGTCGTGCTGTCGGGGGTCGCCGTGTGGTGGGGCCTCGAGGGCGTTCACCCCGGTACCGGAGAAGCCGTTTATCCCCGGTCGCTCCTTTCGCTGACGGGGCTGCATTACATTCTCACCAGCATGGTTGCCAACTTCACCGGCTTCGCCCCGCTGGGCACGGTGCTGGTGGCCCTGCTCGGCATCGGCATCGCCGAGCATAGCGGTCTGATCGGAGCGGCCATGCGGGGGCTGGTGCTCGCGGCGCCGCCGCGACTGCTCACGCTGGTCATCGTCTTCGCCGGCATCCTGTCGAACACCGCCAGCGAGATCGGCTACATCCTGCTGGTGCCGCTGGCCGCGATCATCTTCCAGACCGCCGGCCGCCACCCCCTGGCCGGACTGGCTGCGGCCTTCGCCGGCGTGTCGGGCGGATACAGCGCCAACCTGCTGTTGGGAACCATCGACCCGCTGCTGGCCGGGTTGAGCCAGGAAGCCGCCCGCATCATTGATCCGCAATACCGCGTTAACCCGGCCTGCAATTACCTGTTCATGGCGGCGTCGACGTTCCTGATCACTGCCGCCGGCACCTGGGTGACCGAGCGGTTGGTCGAGCCGCGGCTGGGTCCGTGGGCGGACACGGGAGAAGGCCCGGAGGAGCAGGCCCGGGCCATGCGGCCGCTCGAACCCGCGGAGAACCGGGGCCTGCGGTGGGCCTTGGCGGCGGCCCTGCTCTTCGCGGGATTCCTCCTGAGCGGCACGGCGCCGCCGCAGGGCTTCTTGCGCGATCCCGCCACGGGCGACCTGCTGCACTCGCCGTTCATGTCGGGCATCGTGGCCTTCATCTTCCTCGGGGCCAGCCTGTGCGGGCTGGCTTACGGGGTCGCCGCGGGAACCATCCGCAACGACCGGGACGTGATCAAAGGCATGTCCAAGGCGTTGGGCGGGATGGGGCATTACCTGGTGCTGGTCTTCTTCGCCGCCCAATTCGTCGCCTACTTCAACTGGAGCAACCTCGGACTGCTGTTCGCCGTGAAGGGCGCGGAGCTGCTCCGCTCCAGCGGCCTTGGCGGCCCACCTCTGCTGCTGGGCTTCGTGCTGCTGACCGCCTTGATCAATCTGGTGATCGGCAGCGCCTCGGCCAAGTGGGCGGTGATGGCCCCCATCTTCATCCCGATGTTCATGCTGCTGGGCTATCCGCCGGAACTGGTGCAGGCCGCCTACCGCGTCGGCGACAGTTGCACCAACATCATCTCGCCGATGATGTCTTACTTCGCCTTGATCATCGCCTTCATCCAGAAATACGACCCCCGCGTCGGCATCGGCACGCTGGTGGCGTTGATGTTGCCCTACACCGTGGTCTTTCTGATCCTTTGGTCGGCGTTACTGCTCGTCTGGGTCGCGGCGGGCTGGCCCCTGGGCTTCTGAGACCCCCTTTGGCCCGAGGCTACGAACCCAGATCCGCCGGCGTGATCAGGTCCGGCGTCCGACCCGCCGTGAGCTGCTCCTGCACGTAGCGGCACATCCGCTGACCCTGGCATTCGGGAAAGACCTTCCCCGCGAACAACAACTCCTTTACGCGAGCGTAGCGATCGTTGGCCAGCAGCGGCCCGTCCTTGATGTTGCCCAGATCGGCCACGCCATGCACCAGGCAGCACGGGTCGAGCCGCCCGTCGTGACAGACCCAGACGCCGTTCATCCAGCCGCAGCGGGCCAGCTTCTCCGTCTGCGGAACGGCGGATTCGGCCTCCGCAGCCGTGGTGCCCGAGCCGTCCACGCCTGAAGCGCCCGCTCCAACGCACCCCTCCGCCCCGCCGGCCGCGGCGGCGACGGCCAGCCGCTCCGGCAGCACCAGGTGAAGGCCCGCGTCGGCGGCGCGGCGGCGGGCTTCGGCGACGAACTCGAAACAGCCGGGATGCTGCGTGGCGACCTGGTTCGGACCCTGCCCGTCCTCCCAGCCGATCAGGTCGTTCACCAGAACCCGCCGGCCGCCGACCCGGCGGGCGAGGTCAACAAACGCGGGCAGTTCCTGGATGTTGTCGGCCATGGCCACGAAGGACAGCGAGGTCCACGGTGTTGGCGAGCCGCATTCCATCCGCATGGCCTGGAGCATCTCCATCTTGCGGATAACGCGAGCCAGCTCGGCGTGATGCAGCCGCTCATACGTCTCCGGCGTGGCGGCGTTGACGGAGAAGTTCAACATGCGGACGATGCCGGACTGGACCATGCGGCGGCACTTGTTCGCCGCCAGCGGCAGGCCGTTGGTGTAAATGTCCAGCACCACGCGGTGTTTGGCGGCGAGGTCGATGAGGCTCGAGAGGTCGGGGTGCAGCAGCGGATCGGCATCGCCGCTGCTGAGTGTCAGCCCGCTCACCGTGGGGGCCGCGGTGAGCATCCGGTCGAAGTCCTCCGCCGACATGCAGGTGAGCCGGTCGGGATAGCTGGGCGAGTTGGTGCCGAGGCACATGCGGCAGCGGAGGTTGCACTTGCCGAGCACGAACTCCAGGTTGAGGAAGATCGGCAGGTAGAGCAGGCGGCGGTACTTCGCCGCCCACCCATAGCGAGGCATCGCCTCCACCAGCCGCCGGAGGACGGCCTGCATCACCGGACCCCGCAATTCGCCGTTCAGGTGAGCGGCGGCGACGAGATTGTGAAAAGCCGCCTGGTCGCCGGGGTCATGATTGACCGCCTCCTCGAACGCCCGCAACGCGTCGGGCAGACGCCTCGCCGCCAGACGCGTCGTCCCCAGGTCGGTGAGGGCCTGGGCCACCCGCCGGGCAGCGGCCTCGGTCGCCGCAGCCGGCCGGTCAGCCTGCAAGTGGAGACGAATTTCGGGGTCGTGAATAGCCATGCGGTCGAGGTCGGGGCAAGGCAGAGGGCAGATTGCCGCAACGGAGGCCGTGGCCGCGGCGGACAACCGGGCCTGGTTGGGCAGGACATCGGCGGAGGCGGTGGGAACGACGGGCATGGTGAATCGCCTTAATTCCGGAGTCCGATTGCATGATGTTGGCCGGGCTCCCAAGGTTTCTTCGGCAGGGAGGGAAGCGGGGGTGCAGTATCCCGCGGAGCCAGCCGGGGAGACGGGGCAGCCTGAGGTGGTGCGCGACAGAGGAATCGATCGAATCTGCCCCGGTGGCGTTAGTGGCGAGTCCCGCCCGAGGAGGCGAGGCCTCTGTAGAAACCGGCGAGTGACTCGACCTCTCGGGCGAGCGAGTACTCGCGTCTGACCATGGCAGCACCGGCCGTGTTCGGCTCGCTGCGGGTCATCAACTCACGCAGGGCGGTGCGGGCGGTGTCGAGGTTGGTCGCATAGTGGCACCCCTCCATCGGTTTGCTGTAGATCACGTAGCGGCCGCGGGCCAGCATCTCCAGCACCATGGCCGACATGCTGTCATGCTTGGGCAGACGAATCAGAGCCGAGGAATCGGCGTATATCTGCTCCATGTCCTGCTGGTAGCCGAGGAACGTGAGATTGGGCGGCGGCGTCTCACCGGTACCCGTGGCTTGGAGCACGCGAAACTCGACTTGCGGAAACTCGCGAGCAAGTTGCAATACCACGTCGCCACCGTAGAAGTCGCGGCGTTCGGGGCTGTCGAACCAGTAGCTGAGCACCGTGAACTTCGGCGGCAGCGGCTGGATCTCTGCTTCGATGCGTTCGGGCAACAGGCGCACCACGGTCGCCTCGATACCGAGGTGCCGCAGTTCCGCGATCAGGTCGGGCGAATCGGCGATGTGGGCCGCAGTATAGCCATAGGCGCAGCGGCATTGCAGGCGGCCCGGCCAGCCGCGATCCCCGGCGTTTCGCAGGCTCATCACGTCGCTACCGATCCAATGGACGACGACCCTCCGGCCCGCCATCCCCAGAATCGTGTGGAGCCGCCAATCCAAGCCGCCGATGAGGTGGATCACGTCGAATCGCCGCCAGCCACGACGGAGCACCCACGCCACTTTCGCAGACCGCGCGCCGAGATCAATCAGCTCGTGGGGCAACTCCGCTCGACGAAACAGCATGCCCAGCACGCGAAGCCAGTAGCCGGAACCGACCACGCCCACACGAAGGTTGACTGCGGGCGGGGAAAGCGGCGTGGTGGCGGCCTGGTTCACGGATGGGAGTCTCCGGCAGCGGACTTCCTCTCTCCACGGATCTTGCGGATCGAGTCCAGCAGAAGGTTTCGCTCTCGGCGGCTAAAGCCAACGAAGAAAATGTAGGGCACAAAGAGCAGCGAGGCAACTCCGCCGACGACCGTCAGACGAAGATAATCGGGGGCCAGAAACGGCGAGGCGGCGAAGTGGAGTACAGCGATAAACAGGCCGGGCCGAAGAACATTGGGAAGGGTGTGAAGGAGATGATACCGCCACAGGCTGATCCCGAGTGACCAGCCGGCAGTCAGCGGCAGGAGGAAGAACTTGCTCAAGATGACCGCGAACGCGGTGCCGGCAGCCATGCCGGCACGGCCGTAGGGCTGCACAAGGGCCAGGCTGAGGACCAGATTGGCCAGGCCTTCCAGGATGTTCACCGCCGCGAAGTAATGGTGACGCGACGTGCCGTACATGTAGTGGATGGTCGGGATCTGCATGATGCTGAACAGCGACCCGACCAGCAGGATGTGACAGATCAGCACCGCCGATTCCCGTTCGGCTCCAACCCAGCGAATGATGAAAGAGCGGTTCAACACGGCGATCATTCCGACCAGGAAGACCGCCAGGTAGCAGGCCAGTTTGTAAT
>Ga0129299_1002452_pt1 | contig 12318 bp, 12 predicted proteins | sample ConPoolayeCmetaG_FD_94477 | JGI IMG/M metagenome (GOLD analysis project Ga0129299, IMG submission 94477) | Hot spring microbial mat communities from California, USA to study Microbial Dark Matter (Phase II) - Cone Pool mat layer C metaG ... | reverse complement strand
TTCCCGGGGCACGACGGCGAAATTCAGGCTCAGCCATCGGCTTGCGTTAGTCGTCGGTTTCTAACCGCTAGCGAGCGAACCCGGGGCTGAGCAGTTCCAATACAGGTTCAGGATACGCGTCTGTCTGAGCCGTCACAAGATTCGTCCAAACACAAGTGCCAATACGTAAATACAGCCTTCAAGGAGGAAACAGAATGCACGATCAATCACTCACGCTGCGCGTGGGCGGTGATTCTGCGGCTGGTGGCATCGTCACCACAGGCGAAGTGTTCGCGCGCATCGCCGCGTATGCCGGACTGGAAGTGTACACCACACGCACGATTCCCGCAGAAATCAAAGGTGGACACGTCATGTTTCAGGCGCGCATCGCCCCAACAGAAGTCTGGTCCCAGGGCGATGAATTGGATATGCTGGTCGCATTCGATCAAGAGTCTATTGATCGCTACTATGCACTGATTCGTCCGGGAGGTATCCTGGTTTATAACTCGAACGATGGACAACCGCCAGCGGCTGACTATGTCACTTTTGCCTTGCCGCTCAACGATCTAGCCAAAACGATCAACTTTCAGCGCGGGCGTAACATCATCACGATTGGTGCGCTGGTTAAACTGTTTGGCTTGCCACCCGACGTAGCAATCACGGTCATCGAAAAACAACTGGGACGTCGCAAAGATTTATTGGAGCAAAACCTGCTGGCTTTCAAGACCGGCTACGATTATGTAGAACAACACATCACACCGACCGCGCTCTATCGTCTCACACCGCGTCCCGGTGCCGAAAAAGAAGAGCGACTCGTGTTGAGCGGTAATCAAGCCCTCGCGATTGGTGCCATCGCGGCAGGCTGCCGCTTTTTCGCTGGCTATCCCATCACGCCGGCCTCCGACATTATGGAATTCCTTGCCGCGGAACTGCCACGTGTGGGTGGCACGATGGTGCAAGCCGAAGATGAAATGGCGGCGCTGGCTATGGCACTCGGCGCATCGTACGGTGGTGTGCGCGCAATGACCGCGACCTCTGGACCGGGCCTGGCGTTGATGCTGGAACTGATTGGACACGCCGCGATGACCGAGTTGCCTGTCGTCGTGGTGGATGTGCAACGCGCCGGTCCCTCGACCGGTATGCCCACCAAAGTTTCACAGGGCGATCTACGGATGTCGGTCTTTGGCACGAACGACGATGCACCCCACATCGTCCTTGCACCTGTTTCCGTCGAAGATAATTTCTACCTCATCATCCACGCCTTCAATATCGCGGAAAAATATCAAGTGCCGGTGATCTTTCTGTCGGATCAAGATATGTCGGTGCGTGTGCAAACAGTCCCGGCCTTCGATCCCACACGTATTCCACTTGAACCGCGTTTGCTATGGGATCCCAACAGCGGTGACAAGTTCCAGCGTTACAAAGACACTCCCACTGGCATCTCGCCAATGTCTCTGCCGGGGATGCCGGGCGGACAGTATGTGGCAGAAGGGCTGGAGCACAATGCCGAAGGCGAACCCAACTATGATTTGTACTGGCGCACCACGAATATGGAAAAACGCGCGCGCAAAGTCAGCCAGGCAGTGCACGAAGTAGAACGTCTGACGTTGTACGAACGCTTTGGCAACGCTGAGGCGGCCATCGGTATCATCGGTTGGGGTTCGACCATCGGGCCGGTGCGCGAAGCCGTCCAACTAGCCGAGGCAGAGGGCATCCCTGTGGCGGTGTTGTACCCCAAGATGCTCTATCCGCTCTCGCGCGCTCTGCTCGAGGACTTCATCGCCAAACGCCAGGCCATCATCGTACCCGAATTAAACTATGTAGGGCAATTCGCGCGAATGATTCAGGCAGAATTTGGACGCGAAGTGATTGCCCTGCGCCAGTTTGGCGGTATTCCCTTCAAAACACGCGATGTGTACGAAGAAATCAAACGTGTCCACGCATCGCTCAAACCCACCCAGAAAACGCTCGCTCGCAAACAAACCTCTACGCAGCGGCGAGCACGGAGATAAGTTCCTATGGTAATGACACTTGATCTTCCAACATTCACATACACATCCGTCAATCTCACTCCGAACGAGTACAAAAGTGGTGTCCCGCCGGTGTGGTGTCCCGGCTGTGGTGACTATGGTGTGCTCGCGAGTTTTTTGAAAGCGATTGCAGAACTGCGCATCCCGCGCGAGCAACTGACGATTGTTTCCGGCATTGGCTGTTCTTCACGCTTTCCGGCGTTTGTCGAGGCGTACGGATTTCACGGTACGCACGGGCGCGCGCTGCCGATTGCCACCGGCATCAAAATGGCGCGCCCCGATCTCATCGTGGTTACCGTCGGCGGCGATGGCGATGCGTTCAGTATCGGGATGGGACACCTGCCGCATGCCATTCGCCGTAACATTGACATCACCTACATCGTGATGGATAATGAAATCTATGGCTTGACCAAAGGGCAACCTTCGCCCACGTCTCCGATTGGTCTGGAGAAAAAAGCCTCACCGTATGGTACTGCGGAACGCCCGATCAATCCCTTGCAACTTGTGCTGGCGGCAGGCGCCACCTGGGTCGGGCGCGGCTTTTCCAGTAAACCGAAAGAATTGACGGACCTGATCAAAGCCGCGATCCAGCACAAGGGATTTTCGTTTCTGCAAGTCATCTCGCCGTGTGTGACGTTCTATGACACGTACGAGCATTTTAAATCCATCACCAAGCCCTTGCCGCCGGAACACGACCCGCGTGATCGGCTCAGCGCGCTCCGCTATGCTATGGACGAGCAGAACGTCTATCTTGGACTGTTCTACGAAGAAACCGGTGCAGAAACTTTTGATGCGCGCTATGCGGCAATGCGCGCACGCGTAGCCAAACCCGATTACGGGGTGCGCGACATTATAAACAAGTATATGCGTTAGGATGATCTCAGATTACAAGTTCAGGGTTCAATTGGATGACCCGCAACTTGTGACCTGTAATGCGGAGCCCGTGAACTTGAACCATCAACCTGCTCGCCCGCCCCGTCATCCCGAGTGGATTCGCGCGCGTATGCCGATGGGCGAAACCTACACGCGCCTCAAGAGCCTGGTGCGCGGGTTGCACTTGCACACGGTTTGCGAATCCGCGCGCTGTCCCAATCTGGGCGAATGCTGGGGCGCCGGCACCGCTACGATAATGATTCTGGGCAATGTGTGCACGCGCGCCTGTCGCTTTTGCGCGGTCACGACCGGCAACCCGCGCGGCGTGGTGGACGAAGATGAACCGGCGCGCGTGGCGCGCGCGGTTGCCGAGTTGAAACTGAATTACGTCGTCATCACATCGGTTGACCGCGACGACCTGCCTGATGGCGGCGCGCATATCTTCGCCGAGACGATTACGCAGATCAAAACGCACACACCACACACGCAGGTCGAAGTGCTGACCGGCGATTTTCGGGGCGCACGCGCGAGTATCGCCACAGTGCTTGCCGCGCAACCCGATGTGTTCGGTCACAACATCGAGACGGTGCGACGTCTCACGCCCCTCGTACGCGATCGGCGCGCCGGCTATGCGCAATCGCTTGCCGTGTTGCGGATGGCGAAGGAGATCGCGCCGCAGCAGCGCACCAAAAGTTCGCTGCTTGTTGGGATGGGCGAAACGCCGGATGAAGTGCTCGAGACGATGCGCGATCTGCGTGCCGTCGGAGTCGAGTTGCTCGCCATCGGGCAGTACTTGCAACCGACGCGCGCGCCGCGCCATCTGCCCCTCGTCGAGTATGTCACGCCGGCACAGTTCGCACACTATCGCGAACAAGCGCGGCAACTCGGCTTTACGTACGTCGCCGCGGGTCCTCTCGTGCGCAGTTCGTATCGCGCGTGGGAAGCGGCAATGACACCGAACCCGTGAATCAAGGGACATTGTTAAAGAATGACAAAATTACCAAAATAAGGTAAAATTGCGGACGAGGTTACCTCGTCCGCAATTCATTGCAGAGGTAGAAATTCAGTTATCCGAGTAAAACCAATTTTCGAAAGCTATTTCGTGACTGGAACAGATAGAATCCACTTGTCGAATGTTAGGTGAATGGTCAAACATACGCAAAAGATGGGATTCCGACGAGTGTGAAAGTATGAGGCGATATGCTGACGAAAATCATTCACGGTGATTGTCTGGAGAAACTGAAACCAGAAATATTCCATCGCGAAAGTTTGCTTTTCTCGATCCTCCGTTCAATCAGGGCAAGGATTACGCTTATTTTGATGACACCTTGCCTGAACACGAGTACTGGTTGATGATGCAGACTGTATGCGCGCGAGTACGTGAATTGACAGCGGAGGGTGGAGCAATTTACTTTTGGACCAAGCGCACCTCTGCGGTGCCCAACACTATTCGCTTTGGTAAACAGTATCAAATCATTGCTTTTGCAACCAAAGGCAAACGCCCACGCGTCTTCAATCGCCTGCGCATTGATCTACCCCTGCGTCCGGAACATCGCTACAGTCGTGAAGACGGTGTCTTTGTCACTGATGTCTGGGATGATATTCGTGAGTTGACTTCGGGTTACTTTGCGGGAGATGAGGCATTACGCGATAACAATGGTGAACGTATTCACAAGCAACAATCGCCAGTGGCATTGCTATTGCGGATTATTCTTTCCATCAACCCAACCTGGCGATCTGGTTCTCGATCCATTTGCAGGGACAGGAACAACCTTGGTTGTGGCTGAGCAACTTGGACGACCCGCCATTGGGATTGAAATTGATCCCCAAAACGTCAAGTTGATTCAAGAACGCCTGGCTGCTCACCGAGAGGCAGACTCGGTGTTGCCACTACGCGAGTACTATCGGTTTACGCCTGAGTTAGAGCACATCTGGAATAATGAGGTTCTACCAGTTCGAAGAGCATCTCAACCCCAATTAGCACTTTTAGAGAGCAAACCAAAATACAAATATGGGCGTGCTTAGATTCTTTACATCGGTAATCAGCGTTCTTGATGATACTCCCGCTTTGGCCTTTCAAAGTCGTTTAGATGAAATCGCGGCTGGAGCAAAGGGTTTTTCTTACATTGGCAACCGCAAAACCCTGAGCATGCTTGTTCGACAAGAAGGAGAGACACTTTTTCAGCGACTCGGTGCGATTCCAGAGAAACAGTTAGAAGCATTCAAGGACACCGATCCGACACTTATCCGAATGATTCGTTTGATTTGCTCGAAAGCAGCCCATCGTGAATTGGACATTGTCAGCGAGTGGTTAGGCTCACAATGGGAAAAAGACTCGGGGGTGTTTCCAGATTTTCTTTTAGCCCTGGACGACAAGACAACCTTTGGGAATGGGGCGTTGCTTAAAGACTCGTGATGGTATTGCGTCTTTTAACTCAACACTCCCCACGCGCTTTAAATCGTTGAGTGATGTGCAACGTATTTCTGGAAAGAGTCTCGTTTTGAATGCCGCGCGGTTATACGATTTCCCCTTGTCTGCCAGCGCCGATTATTTTTCGACTCAACGTCACTGTTTCTATTTGGTGCGGACACAGGCGAAAAGTGAGGCAGCGGTCAAGATTTCGCTAGTCGAAGGCTCATTCTTCGAGACCTTACCCAAAGAGCAATTACTCGCGCAAGTGTGGGAACAGATTCTTGGCACCTGTGGCCTTGCGCCTACTGAGCGAGCGCATATTGTTGAATTATTGTCAGGTCTTGAACAATCAGAGATTGCTCGCTCCAGAGATATAAAGCATGCCTCTATTAGACCACGTCTGCGTTTGATGGCAGAAGTTCATCGAGATGCCAGATTACATTCTTACCCAGAGATCAAACCGCGTACTGTAAATCTGGTGATTAAACGTGAACACAACTTTAATGAAACTTGGTTACATAGAGAATTTGCCAAAGAAGGTATCCTCACTCAAGTGGTCACTGAGGATGATAAAAAGTTCCTTTTGCTTGGCGGAGTTGGCAGAGATAGACGCACCATCAAATTGTGCTATTTTGTGATTACACACAGAAGTAACGGTGAGCATATCGTTGTGCAATACGCTTTACGCTAAAGCAACCTTGTGAACCACACTCATATTCGACGCGCACATACAAGTTGGAAGAAAGATAAACAAAGAATGACGCGAGAGAGTCTTTCGTCTCTAATCTTTTATCAGGGGTCGGGATGTTTAAAAAAGTCTTGATTGCCAATCGTGGTGAAATTGCGGTGCGCGTGTTACGCGCATGCCGCGAGTTGGGCTTGCAAACAGTGGCGGTCTTCTCCGAGGTGGATCGCAACGCCTTGCATGTGCGCTATGCCGATGAAGCATACTGCATCGGTCCGGCACCGGCACGCGAATCGTACCTGCGGATTGATCGCATCATTGACGTGGCGATGCGCGCGCGGGTAGAGGCGATTCATCCCGGCTACGGCTTTCTCGCCGAGAACGACGAGTTTGCGCGCGCCTGTGCCGAAGCCGGCCTCATCTTCATTGGACCGCCACCACAAGTGATGCAAAAGATGGGAGACAAAATCGAAGCACGCCGTACCGTCTCCAGACAGGGCGTGCCTGTCGTGCCCGGCACGTACGAACCGTTGCGCGATGAGGAGATGCTTGCCGCTGCCAAGCAGGTGGGTTTTCCTCTGTTCGTCAAAGCCGCCGCCGGTGGTGGCGGCAAGGGAATGCGTCGGGTCGAAACCATCGAGGACTTGCCCAGTGCCATCGCGCGCGCGCGCAGCGAAGCCGAATCGGCGTTTGGCGATGGGACGCTATACCTCGAACGCATCGTCAAGCCGGCGCGTCACATCGAATTTCAAATCCTTGCTGACGCGCGCGGCAATGTGATTCATCTGGGTGAGCGTGAATGCTCGATTCAGCGGCGGCATCAAAAGATGGTTGAAGAAGCCCCCTCGGTCGCTCTCGACGACAAGTTGCGCGAGGAAATGGGCCACGCCGCCGTCGCTGCCGCCAGAGCCGCCGGCTATGTCAATGCCGGCACCATCGAGTTTCTACTCGACAAAGAACGCAATTTTTACTTTCTCGAAATGAACACGCGTTTGCAAGTGGAACATCCAGTCACCGAATTGGTGACGGGGATTGACATCGTGAAAGAGCAGTTGCGTATCGCTTCGGGGCGCGCGTTGAGTTATCGGCAAGAGGATGTACAACAGCGCGGCTGGGCGATCGAATGCCGCATCACCGCCGAAGATCCCTACAACGGTTTTCTGCCTTCGACCGGCAAAATCATCAGTCTGCACGAGCCGACCGGGCCCGGCGTGCGACTCGAAAGCGCGCTGTACGAAGGATTCGAGGTGTCCCTGTATTACGACCCCTTGATCGCCAAGTTGTGTGTGTGGGGCCCCGATCGCGCCGCCGCGATTATGCGAATGAAACGCGCACTGAGCGAGTACAAAATCCTGGGCATTGCTACTTCGATTCCATTTCATCAGCGTTTGTTCCAGAGTACCAGTTTTATCGGCGGCGTTTTCGATACGACCTTTCTCGATGAACGCTTTACGCTCGAACCCGGTGGGTCGGAGGAAACCGCTGAGGTGGCGGCTGTCATTGCCGCGCTGCTGACGCACGAGCAACGTCAACACGCGCTCACCATTCCACCTCCCACACATAGCACGCGCGGCGGCTGGAAACGCTTTGGCGCGCTGGAGGGTTGGCGATGAAATACACAGCGATTATCAACGACAAAACCTATCAGGTCGAAATCGGCGCGCACAACACCGTCAACATCAATGGCAAGGTGTACCAGGTTGATTTTCGACTGGTGGATGGCAATGCCCAGTACTCGTTGCTTCTCGACAATGTCTCGTGGGAAGCACTCGTGGCGCGGGAAGGTGACGAGTATCGGATTTTGATTGGTGGTGAATTGCACATCGTCGTCGTGCAGGACGAGCGCACACGCAAGATGGCAAAGGCGGAAGGCGCACAAGCGGCGGTGACCGGCGAAGCACTCATCAAAGCCCCGATGCCGGGACTGGTGCGGGGTGTGCCGGTAAAAGTGGGCGATGCAGTGGCCGCGCGTCAAGGGGTGGTGGTCCTCGAAGCCATGAAGATGGAAAACGAATTGCGTACCCCGCGCGCTGGCATGGTCAAAGAAGTGCGTGTCAAGGCGGGCGATCGTGTGGAACAGGGACAGGTGCTGGTGGTTATCAAATAGTCACAGGGTGAGCATTCATCAGCGTTCGAGAAATCGAGAGGCAAGGCGTGTTGAAACACAAAAGCGGTTCAAACGAATACTGGATTCCGATCGAGATCGAAGCACTGGAAGAAGGCGGTTTCCTGGCAACGAGTTCTGTGTTGCAAGGGTTTCTCGCGCAGGGGCATACACTGGCTGAAACAATGGAGATCGCACAAGATGTAGCACGGAAACTCATCGAGTCGTACATTGAACATGGTGATCCGTTACCCAGAGAACTGGTCAAAGCAATGGAGAAAAGTAAACGGGTACGCGTCAAAGTGTTCCCGTGACAGTGCCAGCATGACTCCTCGTCTTGCACTGACAGCGACACAAGTAATTCGGAAATTATGCCGCGCGGGATTTGTATTTGGATCGTCAAGCAAAAGGTAGTCACGAGATTTGGTACAATCCCCAAACACACCGCCGCGTTGTTGTGCCCAATCATCCGGGATTGCTTCCAAAAGGTACCCTACGCGCGATCGTGCGTGAATCGGGTTTGAGTATTGATGAATTTATGGAGTTGTGAGTACGAGAAAAAATGACGCAACAATCACAAATCTCGGAACGTCAATCCCACTTTGAGACCCTTTCAGGTATTCCCGTCCAGCGCGTCTATACGCCTGCGGACGGCGTGAGCGATTACGACACGCAACTCGGTTTTCCCGGCGAATATCCGTTCACGCGCGGCATACAGGCAACGATGTATCGCGGGCGTCTGTGGACGATGCGGCAGTACGCCGGCTACGCCAGCGCGGACGAATCGAACGCGCGCTACAAGTACCTGCTTGCACAGGGACAAACCGGCTTGTCGGTCGCCTTCGATTTGCCCACGCAGACAGGGTACGATTCCGACGCGCCGCTAGCAGAAGGCGAAGTCGGCAAGGTCGGCGTGGCGATTGCATCACTCGAAGATATGGAGCGACTCTTCGAGGGCATCCCGCTCGACAGGGTTTCGACTTCGATGACCATCAACGCGACGGCGGCGGTTTTGCTGGCGATGTACATCGCGGTGGCAAAGCAGCAAGGCGTGAATGTGCGCGAATTGCGCGGCACGGTGCAGAACGACATTCTCAAAGAGTACATCGCGCGCGGCACGTACATCTTTCCGCCTGCACCTTCGATGCGCCTCGCGACCGACATCATCGAATACTGCGCGCGCGAACTGCCGAACTGGAATCCGATTTCGATCAGCGGCTATCACATCCGCGAAGCCGGCGCGACGGCGGTGCAAGAAGTCGCGTTCACGTTTGCGAACGCCATCGAGTACGTCAACGCGACGCTAGCGCGCGGTCTGGCGATTGACGACTTTGCGCCGCAACTATCGTTCTTTTTCGTTGCGCAGATGGATTTTCTCGAAGAGATTGCCAAGTTCCGCGCGGCGCGGCGGTTGTGGGCGCGCCTTGTCAAGGAACGTTTTGGCGCGCGCAAGCCGCCATCTATGATGTTGCGTTTTCACACCCAAACCGCCGGCGTCTCGCTCACCGCGCAGCAACCCCAGAACAACATCGTCCGCACCGCCATCGAGGCGCTGGCGGCCGTGCTGGGAGGAACACAATCGCTCCACACGAACTCGTACGACGAAGCACTCGCGCTACCAACGGAAGAATCCGTGCAAATCGCATTGCGCACGCAGCAAATCATCGCGCACGAGTCCGGCGTGACGAACACGATTGACCCGTGCGCCGGGTCGTACTATATCGAACAGTTAACAGACGAAATCGAAACGCGCGCGCGCGCGTATCTCGAAAAAATCGAGACGCTGGGTGGCGCATTGCGCGCCATCGAAACGGGTTACATCACGCGCGAGATTCAGGAGTCGGCATGGCAATTTCAACGCGCGGTCGAAGCGAAGCAGCGTATCATCGTCGGGGTCAATGAATTTGTGACCAACGAGACCTTTCGCGGCAAGATGCTGCGCGTGGATCCGCACGTGCGCGAGGTGCAAATAGCGCGCTTGTACACCTTGCGCGCCCGTCGCGACAATGCGCGTGTGCACAATACGCTGGCAGCGCTACGCGAGGCGGCACGCGGCACTGCCAACCTGATGCCGGCGATTCTGGCGTGTGTGGAAAGTTACGCCACGCTTGGTGAGATCTGCGACACGCTGCGCGCAGAGTTTGGCGAGTATCGCGGCGCAGGAATGTTTTAAGGTGCGTGGAGGCAAAAAGCCGTGACGTTCGATGAACTCTGGCACAACGTGGAACTCGCAAAGCGCAAAATACTCTTGAACTAAAAAAACACCTATGCTGCGACTCGTCTGTACTGCCGATAACCACCTGGGACGTTACTATGGCAAGATGACCGCGCGCCAACTCGCCGAACGGCGCGCGCGCTTGCGCGACGCGTTTGCGCGCGTGGTAGATTTTGCCCTCCGCCAGCGCGTTCACCTGTTTCTCCACTGCGGCGACCTGTTCGACCGCGAGTCGCCCCCGCCTGCTGAATTGACGTTCGTCGCGCAACAATTCCAGAAACTGCGCGATGCTGGCATCCGCATCTATGCCATCAGCGGCAACCATGATATGCCCACCGCGAGCGATGGCGCCACGCCGGTACGCATCTACGACGCACTGCGCGCCGCGCGCGTCTTTACCAAGCGCACCGAAATCGAATTCGATGTGGTGAACATCGAAGGGACACGTGTGGCGATTGGAGGCATCGCGCCTGACCCGCGTCTGGACGCGCGCGCCGATCCACTCGATGGCGTGAGGTACACCACGCCAGCCGCCGACGTGGTGCTGTTGTTATTGCACTGTGGCTTGGAGGATTGTGTGCCTCGCGGTTTTAGTGATGCGATTCTCCCCAAAGCGCGCGTCGCGCAGATGCAAGACATTCACTATTTCTTCCTCGGTGACATTCACCGCACGTACAAAGCCGTCGTTGATCGGGCGACCGTCATCATTCCCGGCGCCACGGAGCGAATGAACTTTGGCGAAGTGGAAGAAGCGGTGGGGTTTTACTATGCTGAACTAGAGGGCGCGCGCGCCATCAAGTTGCAACACCAACCCATCGAAGCACAACCGATGCGTTGTGAAACGATTCGTACCACCGATTTGCCCAACGATACGCCCACCGAGTATATCTTCGAACGTTTACGCGCCTGGGCGGACGCCGAACAATTGATGCAATTGCGTCTGGAGGGTCCGCTGGGACGCGAGGTGTATCATCGGCTCAAGTTTTTCGACATCTGGCGATTGGGCAACGAACTCAATTTTTATTTCGATCTCGACCGCACGCGCGTCGAAATACAAAGCGATGCCACTGCTCGCAACGTCGGGGGCGGTGTCGTCATCAGCATACGCGAGGAGATCGCGCGCGTCGCGCAAGAACTGGCAGCGCAACGGAGCGGCGATGACTGTGCCTTGATCGAACAAGCACACGCCCTCGTGTTGAGCAAAATCCAGCCGAACAGTTAGATTCGGCGCGAGCAAATGGAATGACCATCGCACGCGTCCGCCTCGTTCTCGCTGCTTACCTCTCCCCCGTACACGCGGACCAGGTCCGCGCCATCTACCTCGATAGTTTTCCCTCGTACGAACGTGTGGATTTCGCGTCCTTGCTGCACAGTTTCGCGCTGGGCAAACGCTGGCTGTTCACCGCACAGGACGACGAGCAAGTGATTGGTTTCGCCGTCATCGTTCCATACGTGGCGCGTGCTGTCCATCTCTTCGAATATCTTGCCGTTGCGCGCGCGGCACGCGGTCATAGCATTGGTGGACAACTCCTGGAGTTTGTGCGGGACACCCTGCGCGCGATGTACCCCGCGCGCGGTATGGTGCTTGAAGTGGAAGATGACACTGAGGGGGATGAACACACGCGCGCGATGCGGCAACGGCGGATCGCGTTTTACACGCGTCACGGCGCGCGTGTCATTGAGGAGGTGCCCCACTATCGTGTGCCAATGACCGATCGCGCGGGCACGCTATCGTTCAAGTTACTGTGGTTGCCTCTGGTTGCTGATGCTGACATACCGCGCGGGGCAGAACTGTGCGAATGCATAGCAGGCATTTTGACACAGAGTTATGGCTTGACCACCGACGATGCGTTGGTGCAAGCCATTTTATCTGACATTCAGGACGCGATATGAATACATTAGACATTATCGGAAATAAGGAATTGCCTTTCTCTGGTGCGAGCGGCGTTCCGTTCTGAAATTGTGCAACCCACATGCAATTTCCATTGCCAGATCGGCAAATTCGTCTTTGGTATTGCG
>Ga0129299_1002451_pt1 | contig 12321 bp, 9 predicted proteins | sample ConPoolayeCmetaG_FD_94477 | JGI IMG/M metagenome (GOLD analysis project Ga0129299, IMG submission 94477) | Hot spring microbial mat communities from California, USA to study Microbial Dark Matter (Phase II) - Cone Pool mat layer C metaG ... | reverse complement strand
TCTTCGGCGCGGGCGCGCAGATCATCCGCGGCCTGATGCAGAAGCACGAGGTCTCCTCGCCGGAGGAACTCTTCGGCCTGGCCCGCGAACTGGGCGTGCGCATGGTCGTCTGCGACATGTCGCGCGAGTTGCTGGGGATCAAGGATGAAGAACTGGTGGACGGGCTGGAGACCGGTGGCGTGGCGACCTTCCTCGGCGACGCGGCGCGGGCCAAGGTGACGCTGTTTATTTGAGAGGAGGGCCCCCGACGTGACCAACGAACTTCCCTGCGGGGCGCTGCAGCAGCGCACCGCCAGCGCCGCGCTGCTGAGCTACGCCGTCACTCCCGAGGTGCTGCTGGCGGCCCAGCCGCAGCCCGAAGATTGGGCGAAGCTGGCGGAGGCCGGCTATACGACGGTCATCAACCTGCGGAGCGACCCCGAGCGCTCGGCCATCGAGCAGCGCAACGCCGAGGCGGCGGGGCTGCGCTACTTCCACCGGCCCTGGCCGGCGTATGAACTGGAACGCGAGCACGTGGACGAACTGGCCGAGCTTATCGAGGCCCCCGACGCGGGCCGGGTGGTGTTCCACTGCCGCAGCGCCACCCGGGTGGGGCTGATGTGGCTGCTCTACCGCCAGCTCCACCACGGCTGGAGCCGCGAGCAGGCCGAGGCCGAGTTGCGCGCCGCGGGCTACGACGATGAGGCGCTCGAGACCTTTGGCTTCTGCGCCGACGACTATTTCGAGCGCGCCGGGGAACACGTGACCTAACGTGAACATAAGCCCTCGGCGAGGGGGGTGGGGAAACCGGGTTTCCCCATCCCTCAGCGGACGCGGGCCGGAGGCCCGCGCACCCAGGCCCCGCCCCCTGGGAGGGTTTGGGAGGGCTGCGCCCTCCCAAGAAGTATGTTCATCCCGTCGGTGCGCGGCGGAGCCGCATGGACGGCTGATGTGAACATGGGGGGACCTGGTTCCCCCATCCCCCCGCCCGCGGGAGGGTGTGGGAGGGCTATGCCCTCCCAAGAAGAACTTTTTTTCATCCCGTCGGTGCGCGGCGGAGCCGCATAGACGGCTGCGGTGCAATTGGCGCAAGGACATCCCGATGGCAACCTCTCAACCTATACCTTCCCCGACACGCGCCGGGGGCGTGGCGCGGACCAGCGCTCTGGGTCGCTACCTGCCGTTTACCCGCTGGCTGCTGCACTACCGCCGGGCCGACCTGCCGAGCGACCTGGTGGCCGGCGTGGTCACAGCGATTATGCTTATCCCCCAGAGCATGGCCTATGCGCAACTGGCGGGATTGCCCCCACAGGTGGGCCTGTACGCCTCGGTGGTGCCACTGATCATCTACGCGCTGCTGGGCACCTCCGGGCAACTCTCGGTGGGGCCGGTGGCGATCACCTCCTTGCTGGTCTTCAGCGGGGTGAGCGCCCTGGCTGAACCGGGGAGCGCGCGCTACCTGCAACTGGTGCTGATCCTGGCCCTCATCGTCGGGGCGATCAAACTCCTGCTGGGGGTGTTCCGGCTGGGAGTGATCCTCAACTTCATTTCGCACCCGGTGCTGGCCGCCTTTACCTCGGCCTCGGCGCTGATCATCGCCGCCGGGCAACTCAAGTACATCCTGGGGTACAAGGTCGCCGGCGACCGCTTCTACGAGGTGCTCTACCACGCCGTGCAGGGTCTAGGGCAGACCAACCTGATCACGGTGAGCATTGGCGTTGGCAGCATCGCGCTGCTGCTCTTTTTCCGCAAGGGCCTGCGGCCCATATTGCAACGGATGGGCCTGCGCCCGCTGGCGGTGACGCTGATCGTGAGCGGGGCGCCGCTGGTAACGGTGCTGCTCGGCACGCTGATCGCCTGGCTATTGCGTCTTGACCAGCGCGCCGGGGTGACGGTCGTCGGGGCCATTCCGCCCGGTCTCTCGCCATTCAGTTGGCCCGCGCCGAGCATGGGCGACGTGCAGGCGCTCCTGCCTGCGGCGGCGGCGATCGTGCTGGTCAGCGTGGTCGAATCGATTGCCGTGGCCAGGGCCCTGGCGAGCAAGCGCCGCCAGGCGATTGACCCCGACCAGGAACTGATCGCCCTCGGCGCGGCCAACATCGGGGCCGGGTTGTTCAGCGGCTACCCGGTGACCGGCGGGTTCGCCCGCTCGGTGGTCAACTTTCAGGCTGGCGCAGTCACCGGCCTGGCCTCGCTGGTGACCGCGGGAGGCATTGCGCTGATCCTGCTCTTTTTCACGCCGCTGTTCTACTACCTGCCCCAGGCGGTGCTGGCGGCGACGGTGATCGTGGCCGTGTCTGGCCTGGTAGATCTGAAGGAACCCCGGCACATCTGGCAGGCTAACCGCAGCGACGCGCTCACCTGGGGCGTCACCTTCGCCGCAGTCTTGCTGCTGGGCATCGAAACAGGCATCTTCGTCGGGGTTGGCGCCTCGTTGCTGCTCTATCTCTGGCGCACCAGCCGACCGCACATCGCGGTAGTGGGTCGCCTGGGGGAGAGCGAAGTGTACCGCAACATTCTGCGCTACGACGTGCGGACCTGGCCCGACGTGGTGGCGGTGCGGGTGGACGAGAGCCTGTACTTCGCCAACACGCGCTACCTGGAGAACGCCCTGCTGCGGATCGTGGCCGAGCGGCCCGAGGTGAAGCACCTGGTGCTGATCGGCTCGGCGATCAATTTCATCGACTCGAGCGCGCTGCACACGCTAGAGTCGCTCATCCAGGAGTTGCGCGACGCGGGGGTAGAACTGCACCTGGCCGAGATCAAGGGGCCGGTGATGGACGGGCTGAAGCGGGCCCATTTTGTGGAGAAGATCGGCCCCGGGCGCATTCACCTGACGACCCACGAGGCGATGCGGCGCCTGGGGTGCGTGTGAGGCCATGATCCTCCTGTTGGCGCAAGAGTGTTGTTTCCAGCCGATGGGAGGTGACGCAACATCTTGCACGGCGCCTTGTTCCGTCGGGATGATTCGGTATTGAGCAATTGCTCCGCTAAACATTGTCCTTTAGAGCGGGGTCTAGGGAAACCGGGTTTCCCCACGCCCCCACCCGCGGGAGGGTGTGGGCGGGCACAGCCCTCCCAGGAACAACCGTATGTTGATTGCGGCGTTATGCGGCGGAGCCGCATGGACATCTAAGGCGAGGGGGGTGGAGAAACCGGGTTTCCCCACGCCCCCGCCCGGTGGGAGGGTTTGGGAGGGCTACGCCCTCCCAAGAATTACTTTCACCCCGTCGGTGTGCGGCGCGAGCCGCATAGATGGCTGATGGGTATTGAGCAATTCATCGGGTATGCCGGGCTGGCCGTGGGGCTGATGGTCTTTGAAAAATTCATTCGGTATATCGGGCTGGCCGTGGGGCTAATGGTCTTTGAAAAATTCATCCGCTATGCCGGGCTAGCCGTGGGGCTGAAGCCCTCGGCTAGGGGATACGAAGGCCGCCGGCGCGGCCTCTACCGGATGATGTATGCAAAGACCATAAGCCCTCGGCTACGGAATGCGAAGGCCGCCGGCGCGGCCTCTACCGGATGATGTATGCAAAGACCATAAGCCCTCGGCTACGGAATGCGAAGGCCGCCGGCGCGGGCGAGAGCGGAGTATTATTCAAAGACCATGATTGCCCGATGGGGGACCTACCCCGCCCGCAGACGGGCAAGGAGGCGCGCCTCCAGGTCGGCGGGCAGCGCTGGCGGGGGAGCTTCGTCCAGATGGTGGAGGATGCGCACCGTCTGGCCGAGGGTATCGAGCACCACCTGGCAATCGGGGCAATCGGCCAGATGATGCTCCAGCTCGGCGCAGAGATCGGCGGGGAGTTCACCGTCGAGGTAATCGTTCAACTGCGCCACCAGTTCACGGCAGCGTTGCAGATCGTGCGAATGGGCCGCGTGGCTCATGCGTGATCCTCCGATCGGGCGGCGAGGTAATCGGCGAGCGCCTCGCGCAGGCGCAGGCGAGCCCGGTGGAGACGCACCTTGACCGCGCCCGGGCTAATGCCGAGCTGCGCTGCAGTTTCCTCGGTGCTCAACCCCTCAACATCGCGCAACAGCACAACCACCCGCAACTGCTCGGGCAGGGCGGCGATGGCTCGCTCGATCTGCGCGCGCAGTTCGCCGTCGAGCGCCAGGCGCTGCGGGTCATGCGACCATGCCTGAAACTGGTGAGGCACCTCCTCGGGATGCAGGTTGTCGGCCACATCATCGAGGGCGATCTGCGGCTTGCGCCGGCGCAGCACCATCAGCCCCTCGTTGGTAGCGATGCGGTAGATCCAGGTGCCCAGGCTACTGGCGCCGTCGAAGCCCGGCAGCGCGTCGCAGACTTTGATGAACGTGGATTGCAACACGCTCTCGGCCTCGTCAGGGTCGCCGGTGAGGCGCAGGGCGCGAGCGTAGACCAGGGGCGCGAAGCGCTTGACCAGACAGGTGCAGGCGTCGGGATCGTGGCGGCGAAGGGCAGCCAGCAAGGCGGCTTCATCGGCGTAAAGGGAAAGATCGATCGTCGGTCCGGGCATGCGTTATCCCTCCACAGGCATTGTGGGTTCAGTATAACATGCCGCCTGTGGAGTGCTGCAACTGTGATCCTTCGGTGAAAGGGCAGGACCGTGCCCTCCCAAACCCTCCCGCGGGCCGGGGGCTGGGGAAACCAGGTTTCCCCAGCCCCTCTCCGACGAGCTATGCTCACGTTCGTAGGTTGAACGCCCATTCTACGCCGCGACGGCCTCGCGCAGCTTCTGGAGCATCATCGACTCGGGAGCAGCGCCTTCGATGTGAACAATCTCACCGATCACGGTCTTGGGCACGCCCATCACGGCGTAGCGGTCACCCAGTTCGGGGAACTCGCTGACCTCGATGCCCTCGGCGCTGACGTGAGGGCTGGCAATGGCGAGGCGGTAGGCCAGCACCACCGCGCGGGGGCAATAGGGGCAGGTCGGCGTCACAAAGACCTGGAGGCGCAGGGGAGCGGTGAGGCCCTCCAGAAACGCCGTGGTCGCGGGCATCAGGGCGGTGTCCGCCGCGCCGCCCATCATACGGATGGTCTCGATCAAGGTGGCGAACTCGTAGCCGCTGGGCAGGCCGGCGAACCGCACCCCGTGATCGATTCGGTCGGCGCCGGCGAAAAACACCACCGTCGGGGCCTTGTCCACGCCCAGGGCCGCAGCCCGCTCCGCGTCGGCCTCGATGTCGAGCACCTCGAGACTGATCTGATCGTTCAGCGCGGAGACCTCATCGAGCAGTTCGCGCGCCACCTCGCTATACTCGCCGCTCTCCTCCGAGGTCACCAGCACCAGATGCACCGGCTGCACCAGTCCCTCGAAGGCCTCCTGCACCGCGGCCCGGTCCTTGTCCTGTAAGAGACTCATACTCGCAATCCTTCTCGGTTAGCTTGTGGGGGCTCCACTACCAGTTCGATGCGGCAGCCGCGAACGTGGTTACAGCTTACCACACCTGGGGGCGTTGTGGGCAGCGGGAGTGGCGGCTGGCAGGGCTATTGCAACGTCTGTAGGGCTTGCCCTAAAATCAATACCTTATCAAATAAGCGCATGCGGCGCTTCAGCCCCCTTCCAAGCTCCCCCCGCTGGGGGGAGGAGCCGCACTCACGCCCCCGGCGGGGGAGGGGATAGTCATCTTATTTGACAGGACGCACGCGGTGGAGGGGTGCGGGGAGGCTTCGCCTCCCCGCATACCCCTGTTCCCGCCCGCGGCGGCCAGGCGGCCTGGCGCAACCCCCACGGCCCTCCCGCCGCGGGCGGGAAACAACCGGTCGGTGGACCCCTCCCCGCCGGGAGGCGACCGCGTACCTCCTGTTATTTGAAACGTATTGGCCCTAAAACGACACTGTCCAGTGCGGCGCGGCCTGCGGAACGATGACAGAACTGTCATCATCTGCGCCCTCCGTGTAGTCGAAACGACACCTACGCCTACTATGCTGTGTGTTAAAAATGGGTTTACAGCTACGGTGCGAGATACACAAAGGCTGTTCCTGGGAGGGCTGTGCCCTCCCAAACCCTCCCGCGGGCGGAGGTATGGGGAAACCCGGTTTCCCCATCCCCCTGCGTGAGGACCAGGCCCTCCCGCGGGCAGGGGCGTGGGGAAACCAGGTTTCCCCACACCCCTGCTCCAGCAGCCTATTTTCACGTTAGTGGACCGCGCGGGCCACGCATGGTCGCGCCATTGATGGTTGCGCGCACCTGTCGCCGTCCTGGCGACCTGGTTAAGGAGAGTTGCTTTATGGCCGATGTTTTCCGCGGGCCGGGCGCCGCTGTCGCGCAGCCGCGCCTGCTGGTGGTCGAAGACGATGCCTACATTCGCACCTTCTGCCAGCGGTTGCTTCGCAACGCCTATCGCGTTGAAACCGCCGAGCACGGCGGCCAGGCGGTCGAGTTGCTCCAGCGCCAGCCCTACGACCTGGCGCTGGTGGACCTCGAGATGCCGGTCATGGACGGCATCGCCCTGCTGGAGCACATCCGCCGGCGCCATGCCGAGACCGACGTGGTGGTGTTTACCGCCTATGCCAGTGTCGACTCGGCGCGCCAGGCCTTGAAACTCGGGGCGCTCGACTATCTCTCGAAACCGGTTGAGGCGGAGAACCTGGAGCGCACAGTGCGTTCGGCGCTGGAACTGCGGCGCGTGCGGCAGGAAAAGGAACGTCTCTCCGATCTGGTCTTTATGTACCAGTTCAGCCAGTTGATCGCCACCTCGCTGGATGTCGAGACCCAGGCGACCCAGATCGTGGAGTTTCTCGGGCAGCGCTTCCTGCCCGAATCACTGGCCCTCTCGCTGCTCTACCCTGACCGGCAAACCCTGCGCCTGCTGGCGGCCCGTTCGAGTGTGGTCGCGGAAGCGCGGGAGCGAGCACTGACCCTGGACGCCGACTGCGATGCGGCGGCGCTACAGGCGGCCCACCTGGAGTTGAGCGGGTATCGCGGGAGCGAGGTTGACGAACGTTTCGCAGGGGTAGCCTTGCGGAGCCATGATCGCCCGGTGGGGTTCCTACACCTGACCCGGCGCCCCGAGCAACCGCCCTTCGACGCCGCTGAGCGCCGCTTGTTAGGCATCTTCGCCGGGCAGGTGGCGGCTTCACTGGACAACGCGCGGCTGTACCAGGCACTCAGGGATCAAAACTGGCAGACCATCGCGGCCCTGGCCGAGGCCATCGAGGCCCGCGACGCGCATACCTTCGGCCACTCGCGCCAGGTGACGCGCTACGCGGTGCGGCTGGCGGAGGAAGTGGGGCTGGCCGCCGATCGCCTGGAGGTGCTGACCTACGCCGGCCTGCTCCACGACGTGGGCAAGATCGGGATTCGCGACCAGATTTTGCTGAAGCCGGGGCCGCTTGACGATGAGGAGTTCGCGGTAATGCAGCAGCATCCACGCATCGGGGTGCGGATCATCGAGCGGGTGAGCGGGCTGCGCGCGGTGCTGCCGATCATCGAGAGCCACCACGAGCGCTACGATGGCAGCGGGTATCCTCAAGGCCTGGCCGGGGAGGACATTCCGCTCGAGGCGCGCATTCTAGCCATCGCCGACGCCTTTGAGGCCATGACCGCCGACCGGGCCTACCGGTCGGCGATGGAACCCGAACAGGCGCTGGAGGTGTTGTTGCGCGGGCGCGGCAGCGCCTGGGACCCGCATCTGGTTGAGCGTTTTGTCGAGATCTACCGGCGCGAAGGCGCGCGCCTGCGGGTCGAGGGCCTGGTGCGACAGTTGCCGGTATCATCATTGGCGCAAGAGGCGGTGGGAACGGCGCGGTAAGCCATGGTTCATTCCCTACGTCGGGTGGCGGAGCGGGAGGAGACTTGCGCCTCTGTCCGTTGCACCCGCGGCCGCAAATGTACGTGTTCACCGTTCTCTTGGGAGGGCGGGCAGCCTGGCCGCGTAGACGCGATGAGGCCAGGACGCCCTCGCTCCCAGGCGCGGGGATGACCCCAGGGGTGAACAGGCGCCAGCAGACTCCTGCTTGCTACGCCAGGGTGCGCCCCCGCCGCGGGCGGGGAACGCCAGGTTCGTGGAGGGCCTGCGGCCACCCCTCCCCGCTATGAGGCGACTACGTACCCCTTGTACATAAAACATGGGAAAACCAGGTTTCCCCATGCCCCTGCTCCCAGGGCGGGCGCCGGAGGATCGGACAAGGCGGCCCCCTGCCATTGCCCTTGCGTTCAAGAACGCACCGAACGCGTCACTCAGGCCCCGTTGGGGCTGACAATCGTCGGCGGTTCGGTCTCCTGTTCATCGGCCTCCTCGACCGAAAGGGCGGTCAGGCGGTCGCCGGGGGCGAGATTGACCACGATCACGCCCTGGGTGGCCCGGCCAAGCCGCGGAACATCTTCGGTCGTCGTGCGCATCACCACGCCGCCGGCGGTAACGAAGGTGAGCAACGAGCGATCGGTGACGATAGCGGCGCCGGCGATTTCATCACCTTGCCGAAGGCGCATGGTGATCACGCCGCCGGTGGCGCGGCCCTTTGTCGGGTACTCATCGAGGCTGGTCCGTTTCCCTATGCCGCGGGCGGTCACCACAAGCAAATCGTGGTCGCCCTTCGCGAGCTGCATGCTGATCACCTGGTCATTGTCGGCAAGGCTGATCCCGTTCACGCCGGTAGCAGGGCGCCCCATCGGGCGCACTTCGCTCTGGCGGAAGCGCGCGGTCTGCCCTTGCGCAGTGGTCAGCAAGACATCCTCATCGCCGTGGCTCACCTGGACCCAGCCGAGGGTATCGCCTTCTTCCAGACCGATGGCGATCAGGCCATTGGAGCGGACCTGGCTATACTCACGGAGGTGGGTGCGTTTGATCTTGCCCCGCCGGGTGGCCATGACCAGATACTCGCCGTTGAAATCGGGGACGGCGAGCATACTGGTGACCTGTTCCCCAGGCTCCAACGCAATCAGGTTCACCAGGGGCAGGCCTTTGGCGGTGCGCGAACTGTCGGGCACCTCGTGGGCCTTGAGTTGATAGACCTTCCCCTTATCGGTAAAGAACAGCAGATTATCCAGCGAGCTACAGATGAGCAGGTGGCGGACAATGTCCTGCTCGCGGGTCACCATGCCCTTGACGCCGCGCCCGCCACGGCGCTGGGTGCGATACCCATCGGCGGCCTGGCGCTTGATATAGCCGCGATCGGTAATAGTGATCAGCACGCGCACATCGGGAATGAGATCCTCATCGCTGACCTCGCCGGTGACATCGGGCACAATGCGGGTGCGGCGCTCATCGCCGTATTTCTCCTTGAGATAGCGCATATCCTCCTTGATAAGGTGGAGCACCTTCTTCGGATTGGCGAGGATATCTTCGAGTTCGGCGATAAGCTTGATGACCTCCTGGTACTCATCTTCGATCTTCTTACGCTCCAGGGCCGCCAGGCGGCGGAGTTGCATATCCAGAATGGCCTGGGCCTGGCGCTCGCTGAGGTTGAAAACGCGCATCAGGTTATTTCTGGCGCTCTCGGCGCTGCGCGATTCGCGAATGGTGCGAATGACCGCATCGAGATTGTCGAGGGCAATCTTCAGGCCCTCGAGGATATGGGCCCGGTCACGGGCCTTCGCCAGGTCAAACTCGGTGCGCCGACGGATGACCTCCTGGCGATGGGTGATGTACTCCTGCAGCAGGCGCTTGAGGGTAAGCACTCTGGGCTGACGGCCACCCTCGACAAGGGCCAGCATATTGATGCCAAACGTGGTCTGCATCTGGGTATGCTTATAGAGGGCGTTGAGCACCTTTTTCGGCTGCGCGTCCTGCTTGAGCACAATCACCAGGCGCATGCCGCTGCGATCGGACTCATCGCGGACATCGCGAATGCCCTCGATCTTGCGCTCTTTGGCCAGTTCAGCGATGCGTTCCTGCAGGCGGGCCTTGTTCACCTGGTAGGGCAGTTCAGTGACGACGATATTGAACGCGCCCCGGGAAGCCTCTTCGACGTGGGCCCTGGCGCGCAGAGTGATCTGGCCGCGCCCGGTGCTGTAGGCGGCGAGGATGCCCTCGGCGCCGAGGATGCTGGCGGCGGTGGGAAAGTCGGGGCCGGGGATGATCTTGATCAGATCCTCGACCGTGGCCTCAGGATTGTCAATCACATAGCTGATGGCGTCGCACAGTTCGCCGAGATTATGGGGCGGGATATTGGTCGCCATGCCCACCGCGATGCCCGAAGCGCCATTGAGCAGCAGATTGGGCAGCCGGGCGGGGAGGACGGTTGGCTCTCGATACGAGCCATCGAAATTGTCGCGAAAATCAACCGTATTTCTATCAATATCAACCAGCAACTCCTCGGCGATGGCTGCCAGGCGCGCCTCGGTATAGCGCATGGCGGCCGGTGGGTCGCCGTCGATGCTGCCGAAATTGCCCTGCCCATCCACGAGGGGATAGCGCATGCTCCATGGCTGGGCCAGGCGCGCCAGGGCATCATAGACGGCGCTGTCGCCGTGGGGATGCATCTTGCCCAGCACGTCGCCAACAATGCGCGCGCACTTCTTGTACGCGTCATTGCTGCGAAAGCCCATGTCCCACATCCCGTAGAGGATGCGCCGCTGCACCGGCTTGAGGCCATCGCGCGCGTCGGGGAGGGCGCGCGAGACGATGACGCTCATGGCGTAGCTCAGGTAGGCCGTGCGCATCTCGGTGGTGATGTTGACGGGCCGGACGATTCCGATCTCCATGTAGTTCTCCAGCGCGTTGGAATGCTGTAAATGCCATCTTGTATTGTACCCGATCCGGGGGCGTTTGTCGAATGAGCCGGCCCAGGTACCTGTTCACACCTGGGGTAACACACCTGCCTGAGAGCGAGGGCGGGACGCCCTCGTCGCGTCTGCGCGGGCAAGATGCCCGCGCTCCCAGGAGAAAGGTGAACCCGTACCGGCCCAACCTGCCCGGGGCTAAGGTAGCCGGAAACCTGATTTTTACAGAAAATGAACAATTTTTAAACTATTTCAATAACTCAGATTTGGGTTGTCTTTTCTGAACTTGATTCCAGGGCAAGCAAATACTAGGATGATTTCCGGCACAAGTGTGGAGGGTCACTCTCTCGCCGAGCCTGAATGACATTGCCCTACTACAACTATAACAACCGGGCCTGGGCGGAGGATGAGGAGCAGAGCGCCTTCTCCCTTCGGGTACGAGAGGGTGGCACAGGCGAAACCCTTCTCACGACGTCGCCGTTTTCCTTCTCCAGCCGTCCATGCGGCTCCGCCGCACAACGCCGCAATGAACCTAAGTTTGTTCTTGGGAGGGCTGCGCCCTCCCAAACCCTCCCGCGGGTGGGGGTGTGGGGAAACCCGGTTTCCCCACACCCCTCGCCGAGGGCTTATTTTCACGTTAGGGAGACGCGGAGAGGGTCCCCGTTCATCTACCCCCTTCAGACGCCCACCAACTGGATGCAAAAGGATCTTTTCTGGACGTCCTCCCGCGGGCGGGGGCGTGGGGAAACCGGGTTTCCCTCTACCCCTGCTTGAGGACCAGGCCCTCCCGCAGGCGGGGCTGTGGGGAAACCGGGTTTCTCCACAGCCCTGCTCCAGCAGCCTATGTTCACGGTAGCCGTCCATGCGGCTGCGCCGCATACCAAGAAGGTGAAAAACGGGTTGTTTTTGGGAGGGCAAAGCCCTCCCAAACCCTCCCACCGGGTGAGGGAAGGGGAAACCTGGTTTCCCCTTCCCCCTGCTCCAGGAAAGGTTCTTCCTGGAAGGGCGCTGCCCTTCCAAACCCTTCCGTGAACGACCCATGTTCACGGGAGATGTCCTCCTGAGCCGTCCAGAAGCACTCCGACCTGGAAGTAGCGAAGCTATTCACAGCACATAGCACCAATCCTCCTGAAGCCACATCCTTGCGCGCGACTCGTCCAAGATCCAACCGACGTCGGACACCTTGAAACTGGCTCGTAAAAAGGAGGCTACCATGCATCGGCGGAACGGACCCAGGCACAGGTTGTTGGTGTGGACAGCGATTCTTGTGGTTGCGGCTCTGGGGATGAGCGCCCTTCCCTCGGCGCCATTCGGCGCAACCAGAGACGCCGCAAAGGTTGTCTACGGGCAGGAGGTAAGCCAGCAGCAAAGGAGGGTATTCCTACCACTCATCACGCGGGAAGCGGAGGCGCAGACCGGAACGACCACCTCGTCGCAGAGCAACCTTATCAGCACGCCGTCGGGAGCAGGGATTCTGGTGCCGCAAGGAAGCGTGCCGCGGCAGCAGAATAACGCCGATAACGTGACGACCTTCTCAATTGAAACAGGGATCGCGCCACCGGCGCCCCTGCCGGCAGGGGTGCAGCCGGTCAGCCCGGTGGTCAAATTTGGGCCTGAGGGGTTTTCCTTCGCCAGTCCCATCCACCTCACCATTCCTATTCAGGTTCCGGCGGGGGTTGACCTGACG
>Ga0129299_1002450_pt1 | contig 12321 bp, 8 predicted proteins | sample ConPoolayeCmetaG_FD_94477 | JGI IMG/M metagenome (GOLD analysis project Ga0129299, IMG submission 94477) | Hot spring microbial mat communities from California, USA to study Microbial Dark Matter (Phase II) - Cone Pool mat layer C metaG ... | reverse complement strand
GCCGCCCGGTTTCGCCCTGCGGCCGCCGCTCGATAAGGCTTGTTGCATAAAGCCGCGCGGCGTTCAGGGGCTGCAACAGGTCGTGGCTGGCGGCGGCAAGAAACCGTGTCTTGTCGAGATTGGCTTCGTCGGCCTTCGCCTTGGCCTCGGCCAGGGCGCGATTGACCTCCATCAGTTCGGCGGTGCGCTCATGCACGCGCCGCTCAAGCGTTTCGTTGGCGCGGGCAAGCGCATCGGCGGCGGCCACGCGTTCGGTGATGTCGGTGTAGGTGGCCACCACGCCGCCCTGGGGCATGGTGTTGGTGCGCACCTCGATCACCCGGTTCGAGCCCGCCAGCCGCTCCTGGAACGTCTCCATGGTCACGATGTATCGCTTGATGCGGTCCGAGACGACCGTTTCCAGAACGGCGGGGTCGCTGGTGGCGCGGCGTGCCTTGTGCCGAAGGATCTGGTCGAGCGGCACGCCGAAACGCACCAGTTCGGGCGGCAGGCACAGGATTTCGCGGAACTGGCGGTTCCAGCAGATCAGGCGCATGTCCGCATCGAACACGGCGATGCCCTGGCGAACCTGGTCGAGCGCCGACTCGAGCAGATCGCGGTTGAACTGGATCGCCTCCGTCGCATCGTCGAGCAGCTTGAGCGCGGATTTCATGCCGACGTTCCGCCGCCTCAGCGTCAGCGACATGACGAGCCTCGAGGAGGCGGCGCCGATGGCGCTGGCGAGCAGATGTTCGGAGAAGCGCACCATATGCGCATCCGCCTCGCTCTGGGGGTCGAAGGCGATGTGCCGGCCGGCGCAATAGTCGCGGAAGGAACGCTCGGTCCGCTCTGCGCCGAGATAGCGCGAGACGGTTTTCACAAGGTCCTCCATGGTCACCGAGGTGCGCCACGGCCTGAAGCTGGGCACCGCGCCGCGCTCCGAGGGATCGTCCACGAACACATTCGCCTGCAAGCGTTCGATGGGCTCGGGCGCGCGCATCAAGGAGACGCTGATATAGGCGACGATGTTGGCCAGCATGCTCCACACGACGCCGTGGGTGAGGGGATCGAACTCCAGATAGAAGAGCATCTGCGGCCGCAGGAAGGAGATGTCGAAAGGCCCGTTTTCCAGGATGTAGGGCGAGAAGTAACCGGCCTTGATGATGAACGGCAGCAGCAGCGTGTAGGCCCATACCGCAAAGCCCGCGACGATGCCGGCGATGGCGCCGCGCGCCGTGCCGCGCCGCCACATCAACCCGCCGAAGAACGCTGGCGCGAATTGTGAGATCGCAACAAAGGAGAGCAATCCGATCTTGGCCAACGCTTCGGAGGTGCCGATGAGCAGGTAGAACAGGTAGGCCAGCAGGATGATGATGAAGATGGCGATGCGCCGGATGTGCAGCAGTAGGATGCCCAGATCCTGCCTGTCGATGAGATTGGAGCGCCGCCGCCGCAGGATCACGGGCATGACCAGGTCGTTGCACACCATAATCGAGAGCGCGATGGAATCGACGATCACCATGGCGGTGGCCGCCGAAAGCCCGCCCAGGAACGCCACCAGAGTCATGATTTGGGCTTCCGCGGAAATCGGCAGGTTGAGTACGAACATGTCAGCGTCAACCGAGCCTTTTCCGAAGGTTAAGAGCCCTGCCGCGGCGATCGGCACTACGAACAGGTTGATGGCGACGAGATAGAGCGGGAACAGCCAGGAGGCTCGCTTCAATTCGTCGGGCGAGTTGTTCTCCACGATCGTCACGTGGAACTGGCGCGGCAGCAGGATGATGTTCATAGCGCTCAGGAACGTCACCGTCAGCAGCATGCCGCCATTGACGCGGCTGAACAGTTCGGCCACCTCGGGCTTCTCGGCGATGCGATGCGACAGATCGCCGAGACCGTCGAACATGTAGAACGTCACGAATACGCCGACAGCGATGAAGGCGACGACCTTCACCGCCGACTCGGTCGCGATAGCGAGCATCAAGCCTTCCTGATGCTCGGTTGCGTCGGTGTGGCGGGTGCCGAAGAGAATGGCGAACAGCGCCATGGCAAGCGCGATGATGAGACCGATGTCTCCGATCGGCAGGCTCGCAAGCTCAGCGTCGGCGCCCAGCTCTGGCCGCAGGATTGTCCCCACGGACTGGGAAACGGCCTTGAGCTGCAGCGCGATGTAGGGAACCACCCCCGCCACGGCGATGACGGTAACGACCGCTGCCACCGCCGGGTTCTTGCCGTAGCGTGCGGCGATGAAGTCGGCGATGGAAGTGATGTTCTGGCCTTTGCTGAGCCGGATGATGCGCCGGATCAGCGGCAGGCCGAGGGTGAACATCAGCACCGGGCCAAGATAGACCGCGAGGAAATCGAGGCCGGTCGCCGCTGAGAGGCCGACACTGCCGAAGAACGTCCAGGAGGTGCAATAAACCGCGAGCGACAGGGCATAGATGTTGGGCCGACGTGGCGTGCCGGCGCGCTTGTTGGCCTGCGCATCGCCGTAATAGGCGACCGCGAACAGAAAGCCGACATAGGCTATCGCCGCAACAATAATGATCCATGCATTGATCATGGACGGCGCGCGTTACTCCCCCAAGGATACTGAAAGGCTTCGAGAACGGCCTTTGTGTCAGTATTGCACGCCCGCATGAAAACGCAATTCGGATTGCGGAAGAGAGGATTGACTTCCGTAACAGTCTTTCCGCAAGCCCGTGCGCCAAAGAGGTGTGCCTCGCCTTGTCATCGCGCAACCCGGCATGCCAGACGGGGCGGCGTAAAAATGTGCAGGCGCGGCTTTCGCCACTAGCTTATTTCTGGCTGGCGCCCGCAGCTTCGGCAGAGGCGTTCAGGTCATCCGTCCAACGCAGGGTGCCGTCATAGCGGGTGCCCATCTCGATGCCGATGCCCTGATGATAGATGTCGCTCTCGACATGGGCGGTTGCATGCAGCATGACGCGCTTGCCGAAGATCTGCCCGGTGACGCGGCCGAGCACGATCACCTCGTTGTTGGCGACGATGCGCCCTTTGACGGTGCCGGTTTCGCTCACCATCAGCGAGGTGCAGTGCAGATCACCCTCAATGGTGCCGTCGAGACGGACGTTCCCCTTCGAGGTGACATTGCCGATGATAGTGAGATCAGCATTGATGGCGGACTGGGTGGGCATGTCCTGCATGCCCGGCTGGGATGGATACGCACCGCTGCGGGGAGCTCCCTCGACTTTGTTCACCAACATAGGATAGGCCTTTCAAATGAATATTATGATTTCTTTCTAGACACCGGATAACGGCAAAATAAAGCAAATTCTTGGAAAGCGGTGTCTTTTGTTCCTGCCCTGCGGCTTATCAGACATTGGCGACACCGGTGAAGAAATAGCGCCCGAGGCCGATGGTGAAGATGAGATTGCCGTAAAGGGAGTGTTCGACGAACGTCGCCCAGAAGGATTTCGTGCGATGGTAGCGATATGCGAACAGGAGGCCTCCGGCAAAGCTGATCGCGACCGCCTGCCAGTTATTGAAAATGATGTGACTGAAGGCGAACAGGGCCGCGCTTACCGGGATGACGAGCCACGGGCTTCCGCCCAGCGCAGCGGCATAGCGGTGCGTGAAGAAGACCCGGAAGATCAACTCCTGCGCCGTGACGGAGGCGAGAGGATAGAGGATCATCACCTTCAGCCACAGGTCGGGCACGCGATTGGGGAAGGAGAGAAAGGTGCGCGGATGATACTCCGCAGCATAAGCTGTGAGCGCACCGCCGAGAACTGCGAACAGCGCAAGGATGCGCAGGAGTTCCCCAAGGCCGAAGCCACGCAGGAAGGTCGCTCGCCACGGAAAGCTGCGATCGAGCAGGAAAATGACGAGGAATATGGAAAGGACGACCGCAAGAACCTGCAGCAGCGGCACCCGTTCCACGTAAACGACATGCATCACGACAAAGGGGCCGAGCAGGAACAGCGCCGACATCTCGGCGACAAGGCGTGCGCGTCTCGGCAGGCTCATGGTTTTACCCTTGGGCGGCGGATTGGCTCAGGGCTCGAGTGCTGGATGGCGCGACTGCTGGCAACATGAACGCGCCGTTCAGAAAAAAGTCATGATCACTCTGCTTCTATGGCACTCGTTCGCTCGGATCAACGCTTCTCGGTGCGGTAAGCCTTGCAAACAGCCTTGAGCGTTTCAAGGCAAGGCTGTAAGCAGGCGTTGGTCTGTTGTCTGCGGATCGGAACGTTTACCCATCCAAACGATAATCAAGGGAGAAGCACGATGAAATCCGTTGTAATTGGTGCGCTTGCATTCGCCTTCGTATCCGGCCCGGCACTGGCCCAAGGCGTCAAGCCCGAAGATGCCGCCAAGGTTGCCGCGGCCATCATGGCCGACAAGGAAAAACTGAAAGCCTACTGCGAGATGCAGGATCTCTACAACCAGTCCTTCGAGGCAAGCGAAAAGAAAGACGACAAGAAAGCCGAAGAGCTTGCCAAGAAAGCCGACGAACTTGGTGCAAAGCTTGGTGCAGAGTATGAAAAACTCATGACGGCCAGCGCCGATCTTGATCCGGAGTCGAAGGAAGGCCAGGAATTCTATGCCAGCTTCGAGAAACTTGACGAAGCCTGCGAGAAAAAATAAACGCATTGCCCGGTCCGGTATGGATTGTCATTGTGGCGAGGCGCTTGCCATACCGGTCTGGCGCTTCGCACTTGTGCAAGTGCTCTTGTCTTGATTGAGGAGACGCTACCCGGCTTACATTACAAGGTTTCCAAATTTTATTCGTTTATTTGCACCTTGTGTCGTGTAAATCGGGCCTGTCCTTTCATATCATGGCCTTGCGAACCGCCGCTCATTCCTCCACGAGAACGGCTCGGCCCGTGAAATTGTCAGCTGTCCCGTGTCATTGCAATTTGCAAGGCGTTTGCTTGTGCGAATGGCAGCAACTGCGCCAAGAGTAGCAATTGCCTTCATCCCAATCAGAAATAATAAAAAATCGCTGCTATAGCCTATGCTGCGACAAGTCCGCAGCTTTACCATTTTGCCGCAGCGGTCCGCGGTTTGACTTGCAGCGTCAAGTTGCTATCCAAGACATGGCAAATCGCGACATGGGAAAGGCATGAGCGCTTATACTCACGAAACCGTCCTTAGCGTTCACCACTGGACGGACGACCTGTTCAGCTTCCAGGCGACGCGCAGTCCGTCCTTCCGCTTCACCAACGGCCAGTTCACCATGATCGGGCTGGAAATCGGCGGTAAGCCGCTGCTGCGCGCCTATTCCATGGTCAGCGCCAATTACGACGACATGCTCGAATTCTTCAGCATCAAGGTGCCGGACGGGCCTTTGACCTCGCGCCTCAAGCACATCAAGCCGGGCGAGACCGTCATCGTCGGCAAGAAACCGGTCGGCACGCTCGTCCTCGACAATCTTCTGCCCGGGCGCACCCTCTATCTGCTCAGCACCGGCACGGGGCTGGCGCCGTTCCTCAGCATCGTGCGCGACCCGGAAACCTACGAGCGCTTCGAAACGGTCGTTCTCGTCCATGGCTGCCGCACCGTTGCGGACCTTGCCTATCGCGATCTCCTCTCGGGCCGCTTGCAGCAGGACGAACTCCTGGGCGACCTGGTGCGGGAGAAGCTCATCTACTATCCAACCGTCACGCGCGAGCCATTCGAGCACCGCGGCCGCATCACCGATCTCATCGCCTCAGGCCGGCTCTTCGCCGATACCGGCATGCCCTCCCTCGACATCGCAACCGATCGGGTCATGCTGTGCGGCAGCCCGCAGATGCTGAGCGACCTCAAGACGATACTGGAAAGTGGCGGCTTCACCGAGGGCAGCAGCAGCGAACCCGGCCATTTCGTGATCGAAAAGGCGTTCGTCGAAAAATGACGGCCGCTTGGTGCTCGCGCTGGCCATAACCGGCGGCTCGCCGTTGCGCCAGGCGTGACATTTCACCGCTGCACACGCTCCTCCGTATTTGTGACAGCATTGTTGTCTTATTGCTGTGTCGAACGCTGTTAATGCAACTCTTGCGCGCAAAACAATCAGCTCGGCAACGGCATTCGCTAAGTCGTGCTGTCTTAGACGGTTTTTGGATGATTGCATTATGTTGAAATGGTTACGTGATCAAAAGACCTTCGAAACCTATGTTCTCTGGCTCGACAGGCGCAAACTGCTGATCTTCGCGCTTGCCGCGCTCACAACGGCGCTGGGCGTCATCGGCATGCAGCGGGTCAAGTTCGACCCGGACGTTCTCGTTTATTTCGACAGGCAGATGCCCGAGCGCAAAGCGCTGGAGGCAATCGAGGACCGTTTCGGGCGCACCAACGAGGCCGTTTTCGTGTTGCGCGCGCGCCAGGGCAAGATCCTCGACGAGGACGGACTGAAGGCGATCGCGCACCTCCACCGCGCGGCGGCCAGCCTGCCGAATGCGATCTCCGTGCGCTCCATCCTGACGCTGGGCGAGGAATTGGGCGTCGGTCCGTCATTGTTGCGGGAGGACCGCCCCGCAACGGCCGAAGAGGTTCGCGACATCGCCGCGAAGGCCGGTTTCGCCAGCCGGGCCGTGCTGGCGGAAGACGAGACGGTGGCCGCAGTTGCCGTCGTCGTTCCGCGCAACAGCCGCAAGGACATCGACATTCTCGCCGTCGCCGATGCTGCCAAGCGCGTCAAGGCCGATGCCGTAAGGCAATTTCCGAACATTGAAATCCTGCTCACCGGGCGGCTCATGATGGACCGCGCCTTCCTGGTCGATGGGCAGGACGATACCTATTTCTACGCCGGCCTGCAGGTGCTTGCGCTGGCGCTGGTGCTGCTCATCACGTTCCGCTCGTTCTTTGCCACGCTGATGCTGAATGCGATGGTGCTGGCGGCAACGGTGATCTCCATCGGCGCGGTCGGATGGGCCGGCATCCCGCTGAACGGGATATCGAGCGCCTCCCCCTCTGTTCTCGTGGGGCTTGCGGTTGCAACCGGCGTGCACATCATCATGGCCTGGCAAGCGGCGCTGCAAAGGCGTCTTGGCCGCCAGAAGGCGGTTGCCGCGGCGCTCGCCGTCACGGCCGCGCCGGTCGCCCTTTCCGTTCTGACGACCCTTGTCTCCTTTCTCTGCCTCAATTTCGCAGCCTCCCCGCCGTTCCGCCAGCTCGGCAATGTGGTGTCATGCGGCCTCCTTGCCATCCTGCTCATGTCGTTCACCGTGCTGCCGGCCTTGCTTCTCATGGTTCCGAAAACGGTCTCGAAGCAGAGCCTTGCGCTCAGCGAATGGATGACCAAGCTTGCCCGTTTCGTCATCGAGAAACAGCGGGCGCTGCTGGCCGCATTCATGATTTCGCTGGCGGCAGCGGTAGGGGGCGTCGCGCAGATCACCTTCGATGACACCTTCTCGCATTACTTCGACAAGCGTTTCGAAATCCGTCAGGCAACGGACCTGTTCGAGGAGAAGCTGTCCGGCACCATTTTCGTCGATTTCTCCGTGCCAATCGCCGAGGGCGAACGGCCGTTCTCGGCCGAGCATATCGCAAGGCTGCAGCGCTTCACCGAGTGGCTAAAAGCACGCGCCGAGGTTGCGTCGGCCACCAGCTTAGCCAGCGTTGCCGAGGACGCAGCCAAATCCGCGCCGCAGCTTTTCGATGCGCGTGGGTTGCCGGCGGTGCCCGCAGCGGAGGCGGCTTTACAGTCCATCTACGAGCAGATGCGCGCCAAGGGCCTCATCGGGCTCGTCGATGCATCGGGGAAACACAGCCGCGTCAATGTCGTGCTGCGTGGCGTGAGTTCGGCGGAAACGCTGGCCTTCAACGCCGCGGCGCTGCCCAAGGCCAAGGCGATTTTCGGCGGGGAGGTGATTTCCACCGGCCTGCCCATCCTCTCCGCCCAGCTCTCCATCAACAGCACCCGCACGATGATCTGGTCGATGGGTGCGGCGCTTGTCGGCATCTCGCTCATCCTCATTCTGGCGCTTGGAAGCCTGCGCCTCGGCTTCATCAGCCTCATGCCCAATCTCATTCCGGTCATCGCGGCGTTCGGCCTGTGGGGCGTCATCATCGGGGAGGTTTCCTTTGCCGCAACCGTTGTCGGCGCGCTCACCTTCGGCATCGTGGTGGACGACACGGTGCATATCCTCATGAAATACCGGGCGCTGAGGGTAGACAGGAACATGGAGCCTGAAGCGGCAATCGAGGAAACCTTCCGCTCGGTCGGCGTTCCCGTCGTCGTAACGTCGGTGGCGCTCGCGGTCAGCTTCTTCATGTTCACCTTCTCCGGTTTTCTCGTGAACCAGCACATGGGTTGGCTGACGGCCGCGACCATTGTTGCGGCGCTGATCGCTGACCTGCTGTTCCTGCCCCCGCTCCTGCTTCTGGCGGAACGGCATCAGCGGCTGGGCGAAAGCCTTTTCGGCCCGGGCGGTCCGGGCAACACCCGCAAAGGCGACGCGGCCGCTGGCGGAAACCGCGCAAGTGCGGGAGCCGCTTCCGCCCGGCTCAAGCACCCGTGAAGGCTCCTCAGCCAAACGCCTCTCATCTGCAAGCAGGGTGAGTGCATCCGGCGCCGCAGCGGTTCACGAAATTGCAAGCGCCCTGCTTAGCCTGGACCAAGGCCACGGCAGCGACTGCATATGCCGCTGGCTCAGGATCAAAACGGAGAAGGATAAAAAGAATGGCTCCCCGGGCCGGACTCGAACCAGCGACCCAGCGGTTAACAGCCGCTTGCTCTACCGACTGAGCTACCGGGGATCATGGCGGTGCATTGCGGCAGCAACCGGCCACAAGTCCATATAGCAAAGGTTGCTAAGGCTTGTCAGCCTCTTTCTTTTCTGCAGGACGGCAACCCGCCGCTGAAGGGGCTGCGCGCGAAAAGCGATAAGGATTTGCGGAAGGGCGCGGGGCTGTCGTATGACCGGGTGCAAAACAAGCGATGGACCGTCACATGGGCACGCTCAGCTACCGCTCCCGCATCCACAAGAACAAGCTCACCTGGCGCAGCCTGCGCTATGTCGCCGCCGACCAGATGGTGCGGCTCTTCCCGCCGTTGCGCGAGCGCTGGCTGTTCCCCACCGAAGCCGTACCCATGGCGGAGGCGGCGGTGAGCGCGGAAGCCTACCCGACCTGCGTGATCGAGACCGCGCCGCCCGCGCTGATCGCCCATCTCGTCAATCGCGCCGTTCCGCTCACCGCGACGCAGAAGATCTATCACTTCGAGAACGCCGTTGCGCTGGGCCAGTCCGGCGCCATGCTGCAGAACGGGCGTCTGCTTGCCGTGCGCCCCAGGCCGAACTGGGCGATTTCGCTGCGACCGCGCCGCCATCGACTTATCGAACTGCCGCCGGGGCGGCTGCATTATGCGCTGCTGCCGCCGGTCCCGGCCATCGGCCATGTCTTTCACTGGCTATTCGACTATGTGGTGCCGTTTCTGAGTTGGCTCGAGCAGCGCCCCACGCCCGAGCCGGTGATCCCGGTCGTCAATGCAAGGCTGACGGAGTTCCAGCGCCGCACCCTCGATTTCCTTACGGAGCGCTATGATTTGCTGCCGCCGGTGCCGGTCGGCGCCGATGAGGCTATCCATGCACCGCGCATCGCGACATCGGTGCTCGAACCGTTCTCGCCCAGGGCCCTGCAGACGCCCGCCGGCCTGGCCATGCTCGCCCCCCTTGCGGATTACTTGAGCGAGGGGCGGGCGCGGCGCGGAGCGGGGCGGCGCATCTTCATCAGCCGGCAGGATGCAAAGCTGCGCCGCGTCCTCAACGAGGACGCGCTTGAGCCGCTCTTGCAACGCCACGGCTTCGAGCGGCATATCCTGAAAGGCAAGCCGATCGCCGAGCAGGTACGGCTGTTCATGGAGGCCGAGGCCGTGGTTGCGCCGCATGGCGCGGGGCTGGCTCACATCGCGTGGTGCGAGGCGGGCGTTCCGGTATGCGAGTTCTTCCCCGCCTTCAACGCGCAGCGCGGCGCCCCGAAAAACGCAACCTCGAATTTCTGGATCGTCTCCATGCAGCGGGGGCTTCGCTACCGCGCTATGGAAGCGGCCGGCCGCCTCAACAAGCACGACTTGTTCGAAATCCCAGAGCCACGTCTCGAAGCGGCTCTGCGCTGGGCCGTCTACGGCTCCCAAGAGGCTTAGAAACGGATGCCGCCGCGATTTTCGTTGCGGAAGCCGGCGCAGGCGTCGCGAACGCGGATATCGTATCCGACGATGCGGCATGCCTCCGCCTTGATGGACGGATTGTTGCGTACGGCCGCATTGCTCACCCGCATGCCTGCCTCGCGGGCAACTTTGGCAAGCAGGTTGTCGGCGCACCAGGGAGTGTTGATCCTGGTGCCGTCTTTCTGCACCTGGAAGGAGCCTTCGCACACGATGCGCGCTTCGGCGGCACCGGCCAAGGCTGCGATCATGCACAAGGAGGCGGCCAGAGGAGCTGCCCGCAGCGCATGGCGATGACGGATGGTTCTCATGTTATGGCCTTTGCAAAACGGTCTAAAGTGGAGGCCTCGCCCGGAATCGAACCGGGGTACGCGGATTTGCAGTCCGATGCGTCACCACTCCGCCACGAGGCCATATCTCTTGAATAAAAGACCTATTTTTTATTAACACGACAACAGCGCGATTGAAACATGTTTGCGCATGTGATCACGGCTAGCAGGTTGTGCGATGCTGCGCTAGTAAGATGTATCCAATTCAACGTAACGGCGGCGAGACATCCACGGAAACGGCATGAAACAGGATTATGCAAAGCTGCGCGAAATCATGGTGGCCTCGCAGATCAGGCCGAACCGGGTCACCAATCCGCTGCTGCTCAAGGCGTTGTTGAGCGAGCCGCGCGAGGCTTACCTGCCCGACGTCCTCAAGCCTCTGGCTTACATCGACGGGTCCATCGATCTCGGCATCGGCTTTCCCACGGCGCGGGGGCGCTACCTCATGGCGCCCATGGTGCTCGCTCAGCTGATCCAGCTTGCGCGTCCGCAGCCGGGCGAAAGCGTGCTGGATGTCGCCTGCGCGACCGGCTATTCCACGGCAATTCTCTCGCGCCTCTGTCAGCGGGTTGTCGGGCTTGAGGAAAACGCCGAGCTTGCAGATTTTGCAGCGAAAGCGCTGGCGCAGATTGGGGTTAAGAACGCCAGGATCGTGCGAGGGCTGCATCGGGCTGGCGCTCCGCAGGACGGGCCATTCGACCTGATCCTGTTCAACGGCGCCATTGCCGAGCCGCCGGAGGCCCATTTCGGCCAGCTTGCCAAGGGGGGACGCTTGGTCGCGATCACCGAGAACGGCGTTGATTACAAGGCTTCGGTTTACGAGGTCATCGCCGGCGCGCCACGGCGGCTGACCGTTTTCGATGCCAGCGCGCCGCTGCTGCCGGGGTTCGAGCGCAAGCCGTCCTTCGTCTTCTAGTCGACCAAGGCATGGGAATCTACTAACGGGTGTAGCGGCATAATAGCCACAACCCTATGAAAAAACGGCCGCAGTCCTCCATGCGATCACGCTACCGTCTTTCGGGTCGGAATAATCTCTAATACGACATAAGCGGCGGGATTATGCGCGGACAATCGGCATGCAGTCCATGCCGCCCCCCGCGCTGGACTTTGGAGCATACCGAATGACGGGGAGAGGGAAGGCTTGGCCATTACAGGTAGGGTGCATATTAAAATTGTGTGTTGCCGCTTTTGTCGGCCTCTCAATAGTGGGCACCGCCTGGGCGGAGCCGCTGCACGAGGCGCTATCTTCGGCCTATCTGTTCAATCCGAAGCTTAAGGCGAAGCGGTCCGAACTGCGCGCGACAGACGAGGAAGTGCCGATCGCGAAGTCCGGTTTCCGCCCCCGCATCATCGGCACGCTCGAGCGTTCCTTCGAAGACCGTAGCTCCAAGCCGCCCCCCACGGGCAGCACGGTCTATTCCAACAGCTACTCGATTGCGCTGTCGCAGCCGATCTTCCGCGGATTTCGCACGATCAACGCGGTGCGCGGCGCGGAAGCCACGGTCGAGGCGGCGCGCGAGGAATTGCGCAGCACCGAACAGACAGTGCTTCTTGAGGCCGTAACGGCCTATATGGATGTCTTCCGGGATGAGGCGATCCTTCGCCTGCAACTGAACAATCAGGCGGTGCTGAGCGAACAGCTGCGCGCCGCGGAGGACCGTTTCGAGGTCGGCGAGGTAACGCGCACGGACGTTGCCCAGGCCAAAGCGCGCCGCAGCCGTGCCATCTCCGCCGTCAGTTCGGCGCGGGCCAACCTTCAGGTCAGCCGGGCCGCGTATCAGCGTGTCATCGGCAAAATGCCCACGGGCGTGTCCGACCCCGGCATACCTGTCAAGCTGATACCTCGCACGCAGGCGGAAGCGCTGCAGATCGGGCAAAGCGAGAACCCGCTCATCCTCGCTGCCATCT
>Ga0129299_1002449_pt1 | contig 12321 bp, 10 predicted proteins | sample ConPoolayeCmetaG_FD_94477 | JGI IMG/M metagenome (GOLD analysis project Ga0129299, IMG submission 94477) | Hot spring microbial mat communities from California, USA to study Microbial Dark Matter (Phase II) - Cone Pool mat layer C metaG ... | reverse complement strand
GGCGGTACGCTCGGGGCGGGCGGGTATTCAACGGCTGTTCTCCCCGCGTTTTTTTCCGCAGGTTGTTCGTTTTACCCGCGATCTGGCTGTGATGGCCCACTGCGGCGTGCCAATGTCACAGGCTCTGGAAATATTGACCACACAGACGTCGCATGCGGCGTTTAAGATCATTCTTGCCCAGGTGACGTCCGACGTCGTAGGCGGGACCACGCTGAGCGGCGCTTTAGAGAAACATCCGGCGGCGTTCGATACGCTTTACTGCAGTCTGATTGCCGCCGGCGAGAGGGGGGGGGGACTCGCATCCATATTGAAACGGCTTGCCGATTATCTTGAAAAAAAACAGGCGCTGCGCCGTACGGTGCTCGGCACGCTTGCCTATCCGGCGGCATTGGCGGTTATCATCGGTGCTGTTGCCGCATTCATGCTTGCGGTGGTGGTGCCGCGTTTCGCGGATATATTCCTCAGTTTGGGCGGGCAGCTTCCGCTGGCAACGCGCGCGCTTCTGAATCTTTCATCGGCAGGACGGATTTTCGGCGTGCCGGCTCTGCTTGCCGCCGCGGCAGGCGCCGTGGGTGCGTATGGGTATACGAAGACGGAGGCGGGCCGTCGGCTGTTCGATCAATTTCGGCTCCAGGTACCGCCGTTCGGTTTGTTGCACCGCAAACTATGTATTGCGCGTTTTTCACAGACGCTCTCCACCCTCCTTGAAAGCGGAGTCGGCATGCTCGATGCGCTTGCAATCGCAGTGCCAACAACAGGGAACATTGTGCTGCAGAAAGCGCTGTTGGTTAGTACCGGAAAAATTGCCGGAGGACAGAGTGTGGCCGTCCCGCTTGGCGAGACGGGTTTCTTCCCGCCCATGGCGGTGCGCATGCTCGTGGTTGGAGAGAAAACAGGAGAGCTGGCGTCCATGCTCAAACGAATAGCCGAAGTATACGAAGAGGAAGTGACGCGAGCGTCAGCAACAATGACCTCGCTTGTGGAACCGCTTTTAGTGGTCATCATGGCGATATTGGTCGGCGGCATTCTTGCGGCGCTGTATCTGCCGATGTTTGAAATGATTAACCTGATTGGATAAAATTTGTTCCGGCGGATGAATGGACGGCATGCCTTCGTAGCAATGGATGGGCACGGTGGTGTTGGGGGGGCGGTTGGAATGTATGGGGGGATACAGTGCAGTCTGAGGCTGCGCATAAGCGCGCGGTGAGCGCCGGTGGATTGCCGGAGCGGGAGAAACACGGGATGGGGGGACATGCCGCGCGGGAAGTCGCCGCGCGGTTTCGCCTGCCTTTTCATGCCGATCTTGCCTCGGTGTTCGATCAGAAAGCGCTTGCCGAATTTGACGCGCGCTTCGTCGCGGAAACGCCGTTTCTGCCTCTATACCGTCGCGGCGACGTCATGGTGATTGCCGTTGTGGATCCGTTCGACATGGAGACGCTCTGCCGCGTGCAGGCGGCGGCGGCCGGCGCGCCGCTGGAGACTCACCTGACTACCGAGGAGGAGCTCGATCGTGTGCGCTCGGCGGCGCTTGAAACCGGATCGCTTTTGCGCCGTTCGGCAGTGCAGATTCTCGGCGAATATGAGCAGAAATTGCAGCGTGACGAGAGCGCGATGACGCTTGATGAAATCCGGCGGCGCACCGAGTCCGAGCCGGTCGTGCGGATGGTGTCGCTGATATTGGACGAAGCGCTGACGCGGCGCGCATCCGACATTCACATCGAACCCGGGGAGCGGACGGCCCTCATCCGTTTTAGAGTCGACGGCATGCTCAGGGAATACATGGAGCTCGATCGGTTGATGTATCTGCCGGTTACGTCGCGAATTAAAATTCTCGCTGATATTGACATTGCTGAAAAGCGCATTCCCCAGGACGGCCGCATCCGATATGTGCACGGAAGCGACGCCTACGATCTGCGCGTGTCCACGCTGCCGACGCACTTTGGCGAAAAAACGGTGGTGCGTATTCTGAAATACGATCTTTCACTGCTTGATCTTGGCTCAATCGGACTTGACGCGGCCGAACGGGAAACGCTCGAATCGCTTATCGACAAGCCGCAGGGCATGATTATCGTGACCGGCCCCACCGGCAGCGGCAAATCGACGACGTTATTCGCCTGCCTTAACCGCATTCGGCGAAAACCCATCAATATTACCACCATAGAAAATCCCATTGAATACAAAATTGAAGGAATCAACCAGGTGCAGGTGAACGAAAAGGCCGGGATGACGTTTTGTGCGGCGTTGCGTTCTATCCTGCGCCAGGACCCGGACGTTATTCTGGTGGGGGAGATCCGCGATGGAGAGACGGCGCAGATTGCCATGCAGGCGGCGCAGACCGGACATCTGGTTTTTACAACCCTGCATACCAATGATGCGGTATCCGCCGTCACTCGTCTGCGCGACCTGGGAGTGCCGGGGTATATGATTTCCTCATCGTTATTGGCGATTGTCGCTCAGCGGCTCGTGCGTACGCTGTGCACGCACTGCCGCGTTTCTGCCGCGGCCGATGACGCGCTGCGCATACGGTGGAAAGGCGTGTTGGGGTCGGTTGAGCTTCCTGTCGGATGGCGCCCTGTCGGCTGTGAGCGGTGCGGCAACAGCGGCTATTACGGCAGGAGCGGCGTCTATGAGGTGGTGGCGCCGGGAGAACACCTGCGAGCGCTTATTGCTGAGAATGCGAGCGAGATTGTGATGCGCAAGGCGCTGCGCTCTGCCGGCATGCGCACGATGACCGACGCGGGTATCGCCAAGATACGCGAAGGCGTTACCACGCCGGAGGAAATTCTGCGCGTGGTGACGGTGGATGAGCAGAGCTGAGGCCGTAAGACTCCTGACACGTACCCTTATTGATTTCATGCCGTGGCGGCGCATGCGCGGCCGTGCGCTGCATGGCGGGAAAGGAATGTCTGCATGCGACTGATGAAAGCAGCGGCGGCCGCGCTGACGGTGATCATGTGCCTAATCGGCTCTGCCGCGGCAAGTACGACAACCGCGGACAGCGCGGCCGCAACAGAGACGGAGCCGCGTTTCACCATTGATGTCAAGGACACCGACATCCGCGATGTTATCCGCATTATTTCCAAAGGCTACGGCGTCAACGTGGTGCTCGACAACGACGTCACGGGCACGGTGACGCTGCACCTTAAAGACGTGCCGGCCATGGAAGGCTTGCGCACGCTTGCCGCATCCCAGGGGCTGACGGTGCAGCGGGAGGGCAACGTTTACCGCATCCGCACGCCGCGCAGCGAAGGCCGCGTGTCTATTCGCTATTTTTCCGGCTACCTGACGGCCGATATCGCCGATGCGGACGTGCGGGAAGTAATCAAGGAACTCAGCGCGGCGTCGGGGGTGAGTATCGTACCCCAGCAGGAATTGAGCGGAAAAATTTCCGGCAAACTGTTTCAGGTTTCCTTTGATGCCGGCATACGGGCACTTCTGGAAGGCAACGGGTTCAAGGTCGTCAAAAAAAACAATATCTACCGTATCGGCAAAGTTGAGGCCGCCGACGCGCAGCAGCGGCGCATGTCACAGCGCAGTATGCGGGGAGGCGATTTCTATCTCGATTATCAAAACGGCCTGCTGTCGCTTGACGTCACCAACGGCAGCCTTGCCGATGTGCTTGACGCAATCGCGGAACGCTGCGAAATAGCAATCGTAACCTACGGCCAGATTACCGATATTGTCAATGCGCGGTTTGAGGATGTTCCGCTTGCCGAAGCCTTCGCGCTGCTTTTGGGCGGTACGATGTATACGTTCGTGCAGAAGGACAATATTTTTCTGGTGGGCGACCGCAGCACGGCCACGCCCGCGGGCCAGGCGCTGACAAAGTCGGAGCTGGTGCATCTCAAGCACATCAAAGCCGACGAAGTGGTAAAGACTCTGCCCAAGAATATCCCGGCAACCAATGTTCAGGTCGTCAAGGAACAGAACGCGCTTCTCATCTCAGGCACGTCCGAGGATATCGTCAAGGCGCAGGAGTTTCTCGCCGCCATCGACATTCCAGTGCCGCAAGTGATAATCGACGCCATTGTCGTGGAATACAGCAGGGATCTCGATCGTGATTTCGGCCTCGAATTCGGCTACAAGGGCGGCGATGAGAAGGTGAAAACGCGCTATGCGTATCCGTATCTGAGCGCCACAGCCGGCGGCGGTCCGGTGCGGGGCGCCATCGAGGCGCTGTTTCCTGAAAGCAAGATTCTCAGCAGGCTGCCGGATGATTTTTATCTTTCGCTGCGGTTTCTGGAAAAACAGGGACTCGCCAAGGTGCTCGCCCAGCCGTCAATCACCGTGCTTAACGGCAACGAAGCAAGCATCCGTGTCGGCCAGACCCAGTATTACCGCATCGTGGCCGGCACGTCCGAAAACCCCACCTACCGCTTTGAACCCATCGAATTCGGCATTAACCTGAAAATTACGCCCTGGATATCGCTGGGCGGCCAAATCACCGCGGTTATTGCGCCGGAAATATCCAATCCGATGGGATATAATGAAGAGGGATATCCCAATGTATTTCGTCGATCGGTATTCACCAACGTGCGGCTGGAAAACGGCCAGACTCTCGCCCTGGGCGGGCTGCTTCGCTCCGATAATCAACAGACTGAATTGAAAGTGCCGTTTTTGGGCGACATTCCCATTCTCGGCTTTCTGTTCAAAACACGGCGAAAAATCCGCACACAGACAAATCTGGTCATCTACATCACTCCGCGCATCATCGAAAACAACGGCGGTGTCGATCTGGAAAAGGAATTGAAGCAATTTGAAGAACAGGAGCGCAAGGGTTTCGGCAGCGATTTTTACCGTGATCGAAAAACGCGGCGGGTGAAAAAAAACAGGCCGGTCGGAAATGCCGGCGATGAAAAAGCGCAGACGCCTCCCGGCGATGGCGGGGCGCAAAACCAGGCTGCGCAGGGTTCGGATACGGCAATGTCGGCAGATACGACGGCGAACATGGCGCCTCTTGAGATGCGGCCGGCGGGAACAAGCGCAGGAACGCAACAATAAGTATAATGATTCCGGCATTGAAAAAAAGAAACTATTACGGCATAGCGCGGCGGGGCGATGGCAGAGCGGTATTGGTAACCGTATGCCATGAGGGCACAACATGGCGGTGCCGCAGCGTGCGGTCCATACGAGGCGGGCGGTCGGCTGAAGTACGGTTGCTGCATCGCGGGGTGGTTATTGCCGTTGCCGGGGTGCGGGCTCCCGCGGGGACGAAGGCTGCGGGACTGGTCTGCGCGGATGGACGCGGCGGGTATGCATGGTACTATGATCGCAGTGCGCGCGATGAACTGGCGTCGCAGTTTGCCGCCAATGCGTGCGCAACGGCCCCGCATGATCTGTATCTCGCATCACTGCCTCTTGCGTGCGGTACCGGCATACCGGACAGCTTTGTGTCCGTACATTGCTGCGCCGATACCTGCAGAATCGGCGTCGTGGCGGCGCGGGATCTTATCATGAGCATACGTCTCGCGCCGGCTGATCCGCACAGTGTTGCGGCACATATAGGGCGGCTGCGCTGTTTTTGGGAGCGCAGCGCCAAATCTCCGGCGTTTCCAGGCCGCATTATCCTTATGGCGCCCGATGGTTGGACTGAACGGCACACGATACCCTTTGAGTTTTTGCGTGTGTCCGTACCAGGTCTGGATATGTCCGATCAGGCCGTGTGCAGCGCGGCTGGAGCGGCGGTTGCCGGTGCAGCAGGCTGCACCGTTGAATGGATGGCGACGCAGGAAGAATGCCGCCGCCGTGTGGTACGTGCGGCGGCCTATATGGCCGCCGCAGTGATGTTCGGCGCGGCCGTTGTGGCGTCGGGGGGTGCTTTGGCGGGTCAGGCATGGTATGCGGCTCGCGCTTCCATGCTCGAACAACGCTATTGCGCGATGGCGGCACAGGGAGAAGAACTGCACAGTATGGCGGCCGACATCCGCCGCAAGGCGCGCGAGATTCTTTTATTCGAACGGGCCTTTCCGCCGGCTCCGGCGTGGTCTGATGTGCTTGAGTGGCTGTCGCGAAACACTCCCGGCAACATTGTCCTGACGCACATCGGCGGGCAGTCGGACGCCCAGGATTCTGCGGTGCGGCGCTATAGCATAGGCGGTACGGCTCCCGACGAGCCGGCGGCGACGCAATTTCTCCAGTTAATGGCCGACTCAGGTTTATTTACCGACGTAAAGCTTTTGTCGATGCGGAGAGAGAAAAATCTGACGGGATTCACACTCCAATGTCTGCAGGGATATTCAAAAAAGCGCGGCGTGAAGCGCCGGCGATAGTTACGCTTTCCATCGCCGTGTGTATCGCGAGCATGGCGCTGCGATTCATCGCCGCGCCGGCCGTGCGCTCCGGCGTGCGGCACCGCCAGCGGTGCGTGCTGATCGAAGAGCGCATGAGGAAGGCTGCGGCCGGTGAGACACTGCGCATGGTCCGTGAACGGCACGCGGCGCTTGAAAAGAAGTATGAGGAATTTTCCCGCCTCCTGACCGATGCGCAGAATTTTGCGCGTCTATTGCAGGCTGTTTTCGATGAGGCATGGCGCCATGACGTGCGCATCGGCGCGGCCCAACCACAGCAGGAGCGTATGGAGAGCGGATTCTTGACTGTGCCGGTTGCGCTGAGTATGGGGGGCATGTATCCGGCATTATGCCGGTTAATCCGCAGGCTCGAACGTGTCAACCCCGCGGTGCGAATCGAGCGCATGACGCTTGCACCCGGAGAGCCGGGAAAAATCGAAGCAAAAATGGTGGTGAGGTGTTTGTTTCGGGCTTCCGTGCAGACGCCGGCTCCTGCCGATGCGGAGGCGATTCGATGAACGCCGGACGAACGATGACGATTGCCGCAGCGGCGGCCGTGCTGTGGTTGTGGATCATGAGTATAGCCAATACGATGGCACTGCGGGCAGAGTTCATGCCGCAGGAACCTGCTAGCGGCGCCGCACCGAATATTTCCTGCGACAGCATGCCGCAAGTCGTTGCGCTGGCGGAACGGGCGCTCGCCCGTCAGCTCGCGCCGGCGGACGATACGGCGGATGCATCTGTATATTCACGAGATCCCTTTGTGAATGTCGATACGCATGCCGGCGGGAAAAAACCTGCTGCCGGCACGCGTGTGAACGCCCGGCGTCCGGCGATTGTATTGAAGGGCGTATTGGCAAAAAAAAATCCGCTGGCGATTTTTGAAGACGAACGGGGCAAAACCTATATCTGCGCAGTGGGCGATACGATTGCCGGCGCGGTGGTGCGCGCAATTGATGAGGAAAAAACGACGTTGCGCGACGGCGCCGGTACGTTTGTAATATCCATGACCGGCAACCAATAATGCATGAGTAAAGGAACCGGCGGAGGCATGGAGCGGAATGCGAAACGAAAACGGCTCTCGTGCACCGCCGGCGCCGTCCTGCCTCTGGTTATGATGTTCTCGCTAGCCGGCTTTCTTGCTGCAACTATTTATTTCCTCGCCTTCTACGGTATGCGCGCTCATGCCCTGAGGGCGGCAGGCAGAGCGCAGGCATTGTTCAACGCGCGCGCCGGCGCAGCGGTTGGCCTGCACGCCGTGCGTCATCTGTCGTGTGCGGCGGAGCCGGCGGGATCCGATTCCGGCCGCGTGCGTGGCTCTACAGACGCCGATAGGAGGCGGGCCGGCCTCTTTGACGGTATGCTGGTGTCGCCGTATACCGACAGCAGTTTCGGCCTTTGTTCGCTTCGTGCGGTACCCCAAGGATGTTTTCTCAACCTCATTGCCGATGGTTTTTCGCGACTGCAGCGTCGCCGGGTTGAGACCTATATCGGTTCGCGTCCCTTTTCCGGCGGCGATACCGTGCTTATCGTGGAAACGGCGTCCCCAATAGCGGCGCAATCTATTCAAGGTGCGGTGGGATATCTTTCGACGGCGCACGGCGGTTCGGATGCGCTGCGGAGGCGATTCGAAATCAACGGCCGCCTCGTGGAACAATTCAGAATGACGTGCGCCAAACGCATCGGCGAGGCGCTTGTTTCCGCGTTTCGCGATCTGCCCACCGAGGTTACCTCGGCCGAACAGTTTTTCATGCTTCAGCGCCCGGTTAACGGCGATCTGCTCATCAAAGGAACGTATGGCATGATAGTTGTCGATCGCCCCTGTACGCTTAGCGTCATGGGCGATGTACAATTTACCGGCGATGCGCGAATCACGGATTTGCACATAACGGCTGGTGGTGAAATTCGAGTGTTCGATCGCGTGACGCTGACGCGGGCGGATTTCCTTTCGCACGGCCGGCTGTTTCTGCAGGGACGGACGCGGTTTCAGGGGACCGCGGTTGCCATGGCCGATATAGAAATTCTTCATGACGCGGCGGTCGACAGCGGCAGTTTGATCGTCGCCATGCCGGCAGCCCAGACCGCGACTGCGGCTGCTCCGGCCAAAGCCGATGAGAGAGGTATATATGCCGGAAGGGAGGCCACTGAAACGGCCGCGAAAGGCAAAGAACGCCGTTTTTTCTCGATTTACATTCGAGATCGCGCAACAGTTGACGGCGTCGTAGTGAATATCAGCGAAACGACAGGGATTTACACGCAGCGCGGAACAAGGGTGCGCGGAGTGCTCTGGGCGCATGGTCCGGTTGCCCATGGCGGCGAGCTGCGCGGCGTTATACGCGCAAAGTATTGTGCCCGCGCCGATACGCCGGAAGAAACGTCAAAGAATGAAATGGAGGGAAGCATTGCCCCGCTGGAAGGAATCGAAACATTCACCTTGCCGTTTTTTGCCGGCATTCCCACAGTATTGTCTATGCACGAACGATGAAGATATGACTCCGGAAACGATGCGCGGCAGACACGCGCGCGCTGATGACGGATTCACCGTGACCGAAGTCATTGCCGCATATGTTGTCTTTTCACTGACCGTGACGGTACTGTTTGCGTTTCTTACCGCTGCGGATCGAATGAACGGCAGGGCGCTGCTTATGCAGTCGGCGGCGCTCTGCGCCGTGAACGAGGCCGAACGGCTGTGCGCGCATACGGCCGAGCATGGAGCGCCGGATGGGGAAACAACAGAGCAAACGCAGGGCAGACGGCGTTTTACCGTCGAACGCAGAATCGTCGGCTTTGCCGGCGGCGGCTCGACGTCGCTTCCACCGGGAGCCGAGGAAGTCGAACTCACGGTGTACACGGCAGACGACGGCATGGCGCTGGCGCGTTTCCGGTGCATCCGTCTGCGGGAATGGTAGTATGCGGTATATTTTATATACAGCGTCATAGGTCCGCAACGCACTATACCCCGCGCCATATTCCATATTTTCTCCCTCTCCACTCCGGGCAGAGGGCGGGGCGATGCACTGAGCGCGCCGAAGTGTGAGGGGGGACAGCGTGACAAACGCATGCACACCACTTATGACGCTATGGATACTACGTACGACAAGCGGTTCATGCGCAGGTACGGGTGTGGAACAGCGGCGCGCGACGCGCGGCATGACGCTTGTCGAGCTGGTGGCTGCGGTGACGCTCTCGTCGCTCATTGCGGCCATGATTATCGCCGCGTGGCAGGCGATCGACCGTCATATATACGCCGGTTCGCGGCGCATGATGGTTCAAATGGAGGCACTGCGCCTCGGCGAAAGCATCTGCTCGCGCCTTCGGAAATCGCAGCGCGTGCTCGACTGGCACGCAAACGGCATTTCCTGCATTGCCGGCGGCGGCAAGGATACGGTGACTTTTGAGCTGGGAGAGGGCGCGGTGCTGCAGAGCGGCGCGGCAATGCCTCTTGCCGTTCCGCGCGCGCGGGTGAGCGATTTTTCGGTTGCCGTGGAAGAAAGCGGCCAGGGCGTTATTGGTCCTGCACAGCTTTTCAATCTTACCATTGAAGTCGATGACGGCGCGGGAAAGACATATAGGATCTCGCGCTTAATCCTCCTGCCGGCGCCGGACAGCCGCGGATGGTAACGGGCGGCATTCGATAGAAAGGCAAAATAAGCGGGGAGGGGAGATGGATTTTTCAATAACTACTCCGGCGCTGCTTTTTTCGGCGATTTCCCTGTTGCTCCTTGCATACACCAATCGTTTTCTTGCCCTGGCGGCTCTTATCAGGGAACTTCACCGCCAGTATCGCGCGGATCGCGACCCGATCATACTTGCCCAGATACAGAGTCTGAAGCACAGAATAGTGCTGATAAAAAACATGCAGCTTCTCGGCGCCATAAGCTTTTTCATGTGTACGGTTTCGATGTTTTTGATTTTTGCGGGGGCGTTTTTCCCCAGCAAGGTTGTATTCGGCATTGCCCTTCTGGCTCTTATGGCCTCGCTAGTACTTTCTGTGATTGAAGTGGAGAGGTCATGTGACGCCCTGAACCTGCGGTTGAAGGATATTGAAAAGATAGGCGAATGAAAGGGGTGACGACACGCCGCCGCGTATGCCATCCATACGACGTGCATAGAAACACGGGGGGCTGTGTTTCGGTGCTCTCTTTCAGCGTTTTGCGCAGGCGGCCAGGACGCTGTGCGCCTCGCGGGGCGCGAATACTGCATGGGCCGGCGCCGAATAGAAAATGCCGCCGCCAAGCGTGACCGTGGTGTCGCCACGCCCCGGGCGCTCAATCCGCATGAAGGGCGTGAAGAGTTCGAAGCATGCGCGGCAGCCGTTTGTCTCAACCGTTAAACAGCCGCCGGTCAATTCCATAACCGAATCCTTTGTATAGTGCAGGAAACCGGCGGTGTCGAGACGTGTCGCTGCGCCGGAAAACAGTGTGCGGGTATCGGTAAAAAGCGCTTCGTTCAAGGAGTCTGCGTTGATGTTCAGTAAACCGAAGAGAATGCGCGCGATGCCGGTATTGTCGATTGTGGCCGGTTGTTCCGGCAAGCCGTATGACCACATGACAACGTCGGTTCCCGTATGGCCGTGCGTGCTCCAGCCGATACGCGCGCGCCGGCTGAGCATGGCGCCATAGCGGTGCGCAATGCTGTCTTTCCACGCCTTGTCGCGCGGCTGTTTTTGCAGAATGCGCACCATTTCATCCACGGTCTTTGTCTCCGCCGCGCTCAGCGAGTCAAAACCCAGGCCGCCGCGGACCGTTGCCCGTGCCAATGCCGGAGTGAGAGCGCGCGCGCGGAAAAGAAAATCCAACGAGTCGACGATTGCTTCGGCCGTCAGACGCACACCGCGCAAAATGCCGATGCAGGCCTCAAAACCAAGCTCCGTGTAATTTGTATCGGTTGAATAATCGCCGATGGTAAGCCCGCCGTTGTCGTGATCGGAAAAAACCATGAGCAGCGTCGATTCATCCTGCCGCGCAAAACGCAGCGCTTCTCCGACCGCCTCGTCAAAGGCCGCGAATTCACTGACAACGCCCGCCGGATCGTTGTCGTGCGACGCCCAGTCGATTTTGCTGCCCTCGACCATTAGAAAAAAACCATTGGCGCGGCGAGAAAGGATCCCGATGGCGCGCCGGGTCATGGCGGCAAGCGACGGCTCGGCAAGGCCGCGGGTTTTCCGGTCAAGGTCGTTTGCCATGTCCTTTTCCGCAAACAGTCCCCACAACGGCCTGTCGTCGTTGATACGGCACGAATCAAAATTAGTCGTATACCGTATGCCGAGCGCGGAAAGCAGGGAACGGAGGTCGCCGCGGAGGTTTTTTTCTATATACATGCGTCCGGCGCTCAGTAGAACGTCGACGCCTGCATGAGCCATCTGCAGCGCCAGCGTATGATAGGAATCGCGGTCGTGCCAGTGACAGACAAAAGCGGCCGGTGTGGCATGGGGGAAGCGGCAGGTGGTGACGACGCCAAGCGCTTTTCCGGCCGATCGAGCGGCTTCCATGACCGTGGCGACAGGGCGATTTGAGCGTTGCGGTCCGGCAGGCGCGGTACGGGGAAGCAGTCCGCTGTCTGAGGCGATGCCGAGAAAGCCGCTTCGCGTTTTATAGCCGGTCGTAAAAGCGGTTGCCGCGGCCTCGGAGCCGGTAATCAGCGAATGGCCGGAATGCGTATGAACGATACTTGTTTTAAGCGAATCAAGCGCAAGCGGCCTGCCCGTGTACCACCGCGTGAGCGTGGCATGTCCAAGTCCGCATCCGTCAGGTATCATCACAATGATATTGCGCACCGAAAACGCAGGCGCGCGTTTTTGTATCCGGCACTGCACGGCCAAAACATTAATTCCGCAACAAAGGCAGAGAATCGGAATGAGGGAGCGAAGGCGCATTGTTATGCGTGACGCCACAGCCACGTATCTTCATCGTGATAATCACACGCAATGCCGGCAAATACCTGGTACGTGCGCACCGTATCCTTCCTTCCTGTGGCGATAAAGGCGTCTTCGAGATAATGAATGCGATTGTAACCTGCGTACTTCATCACGCTT
>Ga0129299_1002448_pt1 | contig 12321 bp, 7 predicted proteins | sample ConPoolayeCmetaG_FD_94477 | JGI IMG/M metagenome (GOLD analysis project Ga0129299, IMG submission 94477) | Hot spring microbial mat communities from California, USA to study Microbial Dark Matter (Phase II) - Cone Pool mat layer C metaG ... | reverse complement strand
GTCGCGCTGGCCGTCTCGCTCCACGGTCCCTTTTCGCCGGTCGTGCTGACCCAGCGGAGCATGTAATGCGCCGTCTTGCCCGCATCCGCGCCGTCGAAGTCGGTGGTGTACGGCGTGCGGGTATCGACGGCCAGAAAGGTCAGTTCCTTCGGGTCGGCGGGCGGCGGATCGCCGGCGGGGGCGACCTTGACCCACACCTCAGCGCCCATCACGCCGTCCGGCCTGGCCTTGCTGGTCGGCGTCGATTCGTCGGCGAGGTGGATCGTGTGCTGGAGCCGCTGGCTGGTATCGACCCGCACGACCGGCCGGCTGGTCGGCGGGCCGCCCTTGGGCGAAAGCTCCTGGTCCGGCACGGTGATGCCCATCGCGGCCCGCTCGGCGTTGTCCACGTCGGGGCTGGCCTGGAGCCGCCGGACCAGCGGGCGGATGACGCCTTCGAGGCTCGCGCGGGCGTCGTCCTTAGCCTGCCGCGCGGCCTGCGCCGCGGTCTGGGCCGGGTAATCCGTAGTCCAGGTTGCCTGGGCGGTGTTGATCGGCGCCACGTCGCCTGCGACCAGCCCGAGGTCGGCCAGATGGGTGTTGACGTAAGTGACGAAGTTGTTCTGCCAGATGTGGAAATCGCCGTCGGGCGCGGGGATGTAATCGCGGGCCATGACGCGTCCTCCCGAAGCGTAATCGGTTCCTGACGGCTACATTGTCCGCTGTCGGGAAGGGGTGTCAACAGGTCAAAGGCGGTATTGGCCGAGCGGACCCATCGGGCCGTGAACCGGACTGCGTCCGGGAAACTCACCACGGCGGGGCCGCAAAGGCGGGCAATCGGCGGCAGCGAATGACTCCCGGACGGCGGCGGACGATCCACCGCCGGCGGGGGATAAGTCCCGGAGGGCTGGGGACGATTCCGGATGGCGCCGGATGATTCGCGAAGGGCGGCGGATCACCGACGGAGGGCGTCAGACCGTTGCCCGGGGTGTGCCGATCATCGGGGGAACGCCGGCCGCGTCGGGCACTGACGGAAGATGAGTTTGCCCGGCTGCTCAAGGTGGCGCGGCTGCGCCCGCTGGCCGAGCACGGCCGCTCGCCCGTCAAAGTGCCGCAAGAGGAAGGCGAGCTGAGGACGCGGGCGTCCTGGACGTATGAGGCGGTGACACTTGAGAACATCGGGGAGTGTGAGGCGAAGGCCCGCGAGCGGTTGAAGGAAAAGCCCGAGCTGGTCGCGCGGCTTGAGGCACTCGGCCGGCACCGCGCGTTGACGTACAAGGCGCTGGTCCTGACGGGGCTGCGGCTGAATGAGCTGCGGTCCTTGACGGTCGGCGATGCGGTGCTGGACGGCGACGAACCATACGCCACGCTGCGGCCCGAGCACGAGAAAGCCCGACGCGGCGCGGATATCCCCCTGCGGGCCGACCTGGCCGCGGACCTGGCGCAGCATCTTGCCGAGCGTTTGCAGGATGCCCAGCGCGACGCGATCCGCGCGCGGCGGCCCGTCCCCGCCCGCTTGTCGGCGGATACGCCGCTGCTGGCGTTTTCGAGCGACGCTCTACGCGTCCTGGACCTGGACCTTGTGGCGGCGGGGTTGGCCAGGCGGGTTCGCGGGAAGGACCGAAAGGGGAAGCCGTCCTGGAAGATCGACAAACGCGACGAGCGGGGACGCACCTTCGACATGCACGCGTTCCGCACCACGTTCAATTCACTTCTGGCGGCCGCGGGCGTCCCGCTGACGACGCGGCGTATCCTGATGCGGCACGCGGCCGAAAGCGTCACGGATGAGCACTACGCCGATGCGAAGCTCATCGATCTGCGCGGGGCGCTGGACCGGCTTCCGACGTTGCCGCTGGACGGCAAGCCCGAGCGGCAGGTGCAGGCCGCCACGGGCACGGACGGCCAGGCAAACGGTCGCGATGTTCGGTTTTTGTTGTCCGCCTATAACCCCGACAGTTGCGGCGCGATTCGACGCGATTCAGCGCGAGTTGGCGACGTATCGACGGACGGTACGTGCCGGCCGCCGGCGGTATCCGGCTCGCGTAACTCGTTGTCAGTGCAGGAACAAAGCGACGCAAAGCAACGCGGTGCGAGAAGGGGAAGGAAAGCGGGCGATGGGATTCGAACCCACGACGTCCAGCTTGGGAAGCTGGCATTCTACCACTGAATTACGCCCGCGGAACGCGGCTTCGCTACGCCGGGCACGGCCTCTTCGCGGCCGCCGGCCCCACTGTTTCACAGAGGGCGTTGGCGGTGGAGGCCGCGAGCACGGCCAGACTTGCCCGCATTGTAGTGCCGGGGCCGGCCCTGACAAGACGCCGCCGGCGGCGAATTTCCGCAACCGCCGTCCACCAACCCGGCGGGGACCGGCCGGCACCTCTGCGGTCGCGACCCCGGGAGGGGCACGCCACGGCCGGCACGCCCCGCGCCGGGCCAACCACGGCCGGCACGCCGTGCAAGCCGCGGCACGGCCGGAACGCTTCAGGTCGGGCCGGTCACGGCCTGGCCATTCGCCGCACGCTCTGCGGCGACTTGGACGGCGATCCGGGCCCCCGTTCCGCCGACTCTACGGGCGGTTCATCTCTCGGCGGGCGTGCTAGACACGAGCACAAGGGCTCGATTCCGCCGACTACTGCCGCTACATCATTACTACTGGCTCTTCATCGGCCGCTATGGCCGCTGCACAGGCTCCCCGCAGTATCGATCCGGGGCCGATCCCGACGGCGACGGCTGCGTGACCTTCGTGGACTATCAGTTCTGGCCGGCGTGCTATGAGGACGCCAACGGCCGCAGGTTCGTTCTACCGCCGCCAACGCAGACAGTGGCCCACCGCCGAACCGGAGAGTGGCTTGCCGCTGAAGCGGAGAGTGGTTCAGCCGGTGGAGGTCGCGAGGGCCGCGGCCCGATCCGGCGGCCGGACTGAGCGGAGGGCGAACGCCCGCCAGGGTCATTATTGACCTTTGCGTTTCAAACGTAACGACCCGTTTACTTTCGAAAGCTTGTCGGTGAGGCTCAAGGCGGCCTCGTCGTTGCATTGGCCGCGAACCTCACTAGTCAGGCCGCCTCGCCGCCGCCCGCCGGTACGCCGCCGGGTGTCCGCCACTCGCCGGCGGCGCGAGGAACAGGCCGCGGTGTGCGGTGGGGGTGACGCGTTACGCCTGCCTCGGGCTGGAGGCCCTCACCGAGTCCGCCGCCACGCCGGACGGGCAGGGAGGTTACTCGCTCTTCGGCGGCGGCTCTGCTCCGGGTTCGGGCTTCCGCTCGTCGGCGGCCGGCGGGCCGAGTGGCTCGCCGCCCTGGTCCACATTCTCCCGGGTGAAGAGCCGCGAGCCGAGCGTGATCTCCTTCGGCACCTTCTCGCCCGCCAGGATCTTCAGGGCCGTTTCGATCGCCTCGCGGCCACCGGAGGGATACTCGAAGGTCGCGTCCAGCACGCCCTTCTTCACGTACATGACCCCCTCGTGCGGCAGGGCGTCGATGCCCACGAACATGATCTTTTTCTCGCGGCCGGCGGCCTTGGCGGCCAGCCAGGCTCCGTGTGCGCCGGGGTCGTTGTGGGCATACACCAGATCGATGTGGTCGAAGCGGGCCAGGGCCGACTCCATCTCCTTGCGGGCGTCCGGTTCCAGCCATTTCATGTCGGCCTCGAAGATGATTTCGATCTGCGAGCCTTTGATTCCTTCGCGGAAGCCGGTGTGGCGGTCCTGCCCCGGCGTGGAGGTCATCAGGCCCTTCAACTCGACCACTTTGCCTTTGCCGCCCAGCTTCTTGACGATCCACTTGCCCGCCTCGCGGCCGATCAGCTTGTTGTCGGCCCCGATGAAGCAGGTGAACTGGTCGCCGAGCACCCGCCGGTCCAGCACGATGACCGGGATGCCCGCGGCGACGGCCTTGGCCACCGGCTCGGTCAGCGGGGCGGCCTCCTTGGGGCTGATGATGATGAGATCAACCTTGGCGCTGACGAACTCCTCGACGTGAGCGCGTTGCTTCAGGGTGTCGTTCTGGGCGTCCTTGAAGACGACCTTGAGGTTCGGATGGGCTTCGGCGGCCTTCTTGATCTCGGCGTTCATCTGCACCCGCCAGGGTTCGCCGAGATTGCACTGGCTCATGCCGATTGTGTAGGACCTGGCGGGCGGCGGCTGACTGGCGGGCGGTTTCGCCTGCGGCCGGTTGGCCGACTGGTCGGCGTGGGTGACGGACAGGGCGGCGGCGATCAGGGCGACCGCGGCCACGATGGTCATCAGGCACGTTGATCGGTTCGATACGGTCGGTGGCATGGATTCAACTCCCAGGTTCCTGACCAATGCTGCCGTCGCACGATGCGGAGGCGGCGTCCAGGGCCTTCGGGCCGGAGAACCGTCGCCCGGCTTCAGGCTTTCCTCCGCTGCACCAGCACCGCGGCGACGATGATGGCTCCGGTGAGCATCAGGCGGCTGGCCTCGGGCACGGCGTTGATGCTGAGGATCTTCTCAATATAGCCGATGATCAGCGTGCCCAACAGGGTCAGGCCGATCCCGCCGCGGCCGCCCATCAGGCTGGTGCCGCCGATCACGACGATGGCGATGGCGTTCAATTCATAACCCACCCCGGCCTCCGGGTCGCCCTGCTGTTCCTGGGCCGCCTGGCAGATGCCCGCCACGGCGGCGAACAGCCCACACAGGCCGTAGGCCAGCATCTTCATGGCCGCGACCGGCACGCCGGAGAGCCGGGCGGCCGGCTCATTGCCGCCGATGGCGTAGAGGTAGCGGCCCCAGCGGAGCCGGGCCAGGCACAGCCAGGAGAGCACCACGCACACCAGGAAGATCAGGCTCACCACGGAGAGATTGCCGTCGAGCAGGCGGGAGTCGATCGCCCGGAAGATGTCGGGAACCTCCACATAGGAGTAGTCCCCGTCCGCAGTGCGGATGGCGGTCGAGACCTTCATGCCGCCGCTGACCGTCTTGGCCAGCCCGCGGGCGAAGACCATCATGGCCAGCGTCACGACAAAGGGCTGGATACCGAACCGGGCCGCGAGGCCGCCGCTGACCACCCCGCAGGCGGCGCCGATCAACAGGCAGAGTGGGATCGCCGCGTAGGCCGGCCATTGCCAGTGGATGCCGAAGAGGGAGAAGCAGACGGCCACCAGGGCCAGCACGCTGCCCACGGACAGGTCGATGCCCGCCGAGATGATGACCACGGTCATGCCGCAGGCAAGGATGCCATAGACGGAGGCCTGCCGCAGGGCGTCGCGGTGGGTGCCCCATTTGTAGAAGGCCCCGTCTCCGGAGAAAAGCAACCCCAGCACAAAGACGAGGACCAGGGCCAGCAGGGCGGTGAAGGCCGGTTGGCGGATGAGTTCCGCCGGGGCGAATCGCGGCCGGCTCTCCGGTGAAAAGGTCACGTCAGTTGCCCTCCCATGGCGGCATGGAGGATGCGTTCGGGCGTGGCGTCACCGCGGTCGAAGCGGGCCGCGACTTGCCCCCGGTGCAGAACAAGGATCCGGTCGCTGAGCAACAGCAACTCCGGCAGCTCCGAGGTGATCAGCAGGATGGCCGCCCCCGCCGCGCTCCACTGCCGCATGAGCGCGTAGATCTCCTGCTTGGCGCCGACATCCACGCCGCGGGTCGGCTCGTCCAGCAGGAGCACCCGCGGGTTCCGGTTGAGCCACTTGCCCAGGACGACCTTCTGCTGATTGCCTCCGGACAGTGTGCTGACCGGTTGCCGCAACGAGGCGGCCCGCAACCCGAGGGCCTGGGCCAGGGCGGCGGCGACGCGATACTCCGCGGTCTGATTCACCCAGCCGCCCGGCGAGAGCTGCGGCAGCGAGGCCAAAGTGAAGTTGCGGGCTACGCTCAGGGCCGGGACCAGTCCGGTTCGCTGGCGGTCGTTGGTCACCAGGGCCAGGCCGTGGCGGATCGCCTTCCGCGGCGAAGTGGGGCGGTAGGGCCGGCCGTCGAGCAGCACCGACCCAGCGGCCGGCCCGTCATGGGCGCCGAACAGCCCCCACAGGAGGGCGCTGTTGCCGGAGCCTTCCAGACCCGCCAGGCCTAGGATCTCCCCGCTGCGGAGTTCGAGCGAGACGTCCTGCACGACCGGCCTCGCCGCCCCGGCGGCGGAGCGGAGCGTGAAGCCGTCGAGCCGGAGCCGGACTTCGGCGGCGGTCGGGGCCGAGGCCGCCGCCGCCGGCGACAGGTCGCGGCCCACCATCTGCCGGACGAGCAGCGGGGCGGGTAGTTCGGCCGTCGGCGACGTGCCGATGTGGTTGCCGTCGCGGAGCACGGTGATACGGTCGGCGAGGCGATAGACCTCCTCCATGCGGTGCGTGATGTACACGATGCCGCAGCCGCGGGCCTTCAGCCCGGCGATGCAGGCGAAGAGCCGTTCGACCTCCGGTCCTTGCAGGGCGCTGGTCGGCTCGTCCATGACCAGCAGGTCGGCCTCCAGGGCCAGGGCCTTGGCGATTTCGATCAGTTGCTGCGTGGCGATGGAGAAGGAGCCGACCGGGCGGCGAACGTCGAGCCGGACGCCCAGCAGGGCCAGTACGTCGATCGCCCGCCGGCGTTGCGGCCCCCGTCGCAGCCACCCCAGCGTGGACTGTTCGCGGCCGAGGAAGATATTGTCCTCCACCGACAAATCGCGGACCAGCGACAGCTCCTGATGAATGACCGCCACGCCGTGGGCGGCGGCGTCGCGGGGCGAACGGAATCGAACCGGGCGGCCGCGGAGTTCGAGGTGGCCTTCGTAGTCGGTGTGCACGCCGCCGAGAATCTTCATCAGCGTGCTCTTGCCCGCTCCGTTTTCGCCGGCGAGCACGTGCACTTCGCCGGGCCGGAGATCGAAGCAGACTTCCCGGAGCACCTGCTGGCGGCCGAAGGACTTGCTGATCCCGGCCATCCGCAGGAGCGGCACCGGCGTCGGCGGTCCGGGGCGGTCGGCGTGAAGCGGCATGGGGCGAGCGGGCACCTGGTGTTTCCGAGATGGTTCAGGTTTGTCTGAGTTCCGGCGGGGCCTGCGGCCTTACGGCCTGGACGATGGCGTTCATACCCTCGTCGTGTCGGCGGAGGACGATCTCCGCGAAACCGGCGGATTGCAGGTCTTCGCTCAGTTCGGCGAAGGTGAACGTTCCCCCTCCCTCGGTGGCGACCAGCATGTGGACCGCGAAGAGCGCCCCCTCGGCGGGAGAGAGGCGGTCCTCCTGCATGACCACGTCGCGGATCAGGATCAGCCCGCCGGGGTTCAGGGCGGCGTGGAGGGCGGCAAAGAGGCGTCGATTCTGTGCGCGGGAGTTCTGGTGGACGATGGCGCTGACCCAGGCCAGGTCCGCGCCGGGCGGCAGGGGATCGGCCAGGAAGTCTCCGCCGACCAGTTCGACCCGGTCGGCCAGCCCGGCCTCGGCCAGCCGCTCTCGGGCCGCCGGCAGCACTTCCGGCCGGTCGAATAGAACGGCGGTGGCGTCGGGATTGGCCAGCAGGAAGGCGATGGTCCAGGTTCCCGAGGCTCCGCCCAGGTCGAGGAGGCGGTTGAACTTCAGCGGCTGGAGGGAACCCACCAACTCCCGGGCGATCGGCCGGGCCAGATCGTGCATCGCGCCGATGAAGGCGGCCAGGTCCGCCGCTTCACCGCGGATGCCGGCCTGCCGCGGCGCCGGGCGGCCGGTTTTGACCACCGTGGCCAGGTGGCTCCAGCGGCGGAGGCAGTTGGCCTGGTGCTGAAGCATGGCCAGCCCGCTCGCCTCGCTGCCGAACGTCAGGCATTCGCGAACGCCTGCGGTCAGGGCGTACCGCTGATTCCGCTTGCGGAGCAACCCGAGGGTCGCGAGGGCATCCAACAGGATGGTGGTCCCGCGAAGGTCCAGCTCGCGGCGAGCGGCGACCTGCTCGGCGGACATCGGGCCGTCCGCCAGGGCCGCGAACAGATCCAGTTCGGCGGCCGCGGTCAACACGCAGGCGGCGCGGTAGCTGCGGCCCAGTTCCAGGAGTCGGCCCGTCGTCCATCTTCGGGCGGCCATGTCAGTCCTCTGCGCAGGAAGGGCGGGTTTCCGGGGAGTCCTCCCGGCCCGTATCCTGCGGCCGGTCCTGGTGCGTGTTGCCCGCCTACCCGACCCGATTCATGATACGCTGGACGGCTCGCGGCGACCAGCGGCCGATGACGGGCGGAAGCCCTCTCGCCCCCGGCGGCCGCGGATGATACAGTGGCCGGCCGGCGGGTCGGGCCGCCACCGTGATTTGGGAGATGGACCGATGAGAATTCTCGCTTTGCAAGGCAGTCCGCGGGTCAAAGGAAACACCCAGACCGTGCTGGATCTGGTGCTGCGGTCGGCCCGGGAGGCCGGTGCCAGGGTGGAGACCGTCCTGCTCGGCAAGCTGAAGGACATCAGCGGCTGCCTCGAGTGCTATGGTTGCCAGACCGAGCCGACGGAGCCGGGCTGCCATGTGCAGGACGACTTGCTGCCGGTGCTCGGCAAGGCGATGAAGGCCGATCTGATCGTGTGGGCGACCCCCGTGTTCTGCTGGTCGCCGGCCTGGCCGCTCAAACTGGCGATGGACCGTTTCTTCTGCACGTTCAAGTTCGGCGAGGGCGGCACATACACTTCGCTGCTGAAGGGCCGCAAGATGGCGGCGGTCGTCACCTCCGGCGGGGGTGAGGAGGACGGGGCCGACCTCGTGACCGAGACCTTCCGGCGGATGGCTAAGTTCAGTCAGGCCAAATGGTTGGGCGCCTTCGTCGTGCCGCATGCCGCGAACCCGGCGGCGATCCGCGGGGACCAGGCCCTGGCCAAGCGGGCAGCAGCCTTCGGGCGGAAGCTGGCCGGCTGACGCGGGGCGGCTGGTTCCGCGACGCCCGGTGAACGTTCGGCCTAGAGCAGGGCCTGAAATTCGCGGCAGACGTGCTCGACTTCCGCCTCGGTCAGGTGGTTGTGGAACGGCAGGGCCACGGTGCGCGCGGCCACGCGTTCGCAAACGGGGAAATCACCCTTTTTGTAGCCGAACTCCCGGCCGTAGAACGGCTGGAGGTGGATCGGCGCGAAGTAGTTGCTGGAGCCGATGCCTTTGGCCCGCAGGCTTTCGATGATGGCGTTGCGGCGTTCCTCGGTGTAGTCGTCGGCCAGCTTGACCACGAACACGAACCAGCTCATCTCCACGTCCGGGCTGAGCCGCTGCATGGACAAGCGGGCGTCGCCGCCCAGCCGTTGGCGATACCAGCCGGCGACGCGGGCCCGCCGGGCGAGGATCTCGTCGATCCGGCGGATCTGGGCCAGCCCGATGGCACTGGCCACGTCGCTGAGGCGGTAGTTGTAGCCCAGGCGGTCGTGGGCCAGCCAGGCCATGGTGTCGCGGCCCTGATTCCGCATGGAGCGGCACAGGTGGGCTATCTCGTCGTCGTTGGTGACGATCATGCCGCCCTCGCCGGTGGTGATCTGCTTGTTGGGGTAGAAACCGAAAATGCCGGCGTCGCCGAGGGAACCGGCCATCCGGCCTTTGTATCGGCTGCCCAGGGCCTCGCAGGAGTCCTCGATCACCCGCAGCCCGTGACGCCGGGCGATCGCCGCGATCCGGTCCAGATCGGCCACCTGCCCGAACACGTCCACGGGGATGATGGCCTTGGTGCGGGGCGTGATCGCGGCTTCGATCCGCTCCGGGTCGATATTCCAGGTGTGCGGGTCGATATCGACCAGCACAGGCCTGGCCCCTTCGAACATGACGCAGTTGGTCGAGGCGATGAACGAAAACGGCGTGCTGATGACCTCGTCGCCGCGGCCGACGCCGATCGCCCGCATGAGCAGATGAAGCCCGGTCGTGCCGCTGGATACGGCGACCGCGTGCTTCACGCCGATGTAGTCTGCCATGGCCTTCTCGAATTCCGGCACCTTGGGGCCGAGCGAAAGCCAGCCGGAACGCAGGACTTCGGTCACTGCGGCGATCTCGGCCTCGGTGATGTCAGGGCTGGACAATTTGATGGGCATGGTTCCCTCACTACTTAAGCGGCGGCGGTGGGGTTCACAACCGGGCCCCCGGCGGGCGAATCAGGCCGGAGTCGGGGACTATACCGGCTCGGCTCAGCGGCGGTCCAGCGGATGTGCCGATTCATGATATCAGTATTTGATCCAGAGGGCGGATCAGGGACTTTGCGTAATCCGTAAATCAGAGCTTATCATCATTTTACACATAGGGTTATATCGGAAAAACGGGTGGTTGGTTTGCCCATGGATTATCGGCTCAGGTGATTTTATGACCTGAGAATTTGATTAGCGAAATCTCCGTGAAGTATTGACTCGCTCACCTGATTTTGCTAATCTGAACCTGTTCTGTCAGGTTGGTTTCTTCGCCAACCTGGCGAGTGGTGTGTGATTCTCGTACGGATCCTGGCCCGCTGAGTCCGCTTCTTGGCGACCCATGTGCAGCGGATGCTGCGGGCCGGCGAGACTGATCGCCGGAGAGTCCGTCGAGACGCGGCTTCGGAGGTGGCGCGGCGATGTTCTTCGCCTCGCCGTAGAAAGCGGTAGGACGGGAAATTGGGCGACCCTGGCTGTCAGGTTGTTCCCCAGCTCTTCTCGCGGGCGGTTCGTCTCCGCGCCGTTCCGCGTTATTCAGTTTTGCTGAACGGAGGTTGTGTTCAATTGTTACTGTTACCCATTTTTTTCAAAGGAGGCACAGTATGAGGAAGAGTGTGTATGTGTTGGGCGCTCTGCTCCTGTGTACCACCCTGGTGCTCGGGGCTGGTCCAGGTGACAAGCTGACGCCGGTTCAATCCCACTCGGTGGCCGCGACCCCCGAGAAGGTCAAGGCCCCGCCGGCCCAGGCGGAAGTCCGCCTCAGCCCGGCCGAACTCAAGGAGAAGGCCATCGCGGCGCAGACTCCGGTGGCCTCGTTCAACGTCGCGGAACTGCGGAACGACCTGGTGCTCTGCCCCGTCGGGTCGCTCTATGGCGCGACCCCGCACGACCCGAACGCGAGCTGGACGTTCGGTGTCAGCGACACCCGCGACCCGAACGACCCGACGTACTCGTCGTTGATCCGCTATGAGTCTTTCAGCGGGATCAGCGGCAACATCTGCGACATCCACTGGTGGGGCCTCAGCCTGTCCTACCCGTGGGCGGCCTGCACCGAAACCCCGGCCCAATTCGAGATTAAGTTCTACTTGGACGCCGGCGGGCAGCCCGGTGCTGAAGTCTGCTCCTACACGGTGACGCCGACGGTCACGCCGACCGGCGTGCTCTACAGCGGTTTCAACATGAACCGCTACGACGTCCTCTCGCTCAGCCCCTGCTGCCAGTTGGCGGCCGGCTGGGTGTCGATCCAGGGCATCACCGTCGGCAACCCGGACTGCTGGTTCCTGTGGGCCAGCTCGCCCACGGGCAACGGCAGCTCCAAGCTGCTTGACCAGGGCACCGGCGTGTGGACGACCGAGGCGTTCGACCTCGCCTTCTGCCTGACGGGCGAATACATCCCGATCTACGGCGCCTGCTGTAGCGACTACACGGGCGTCTGCCAGGACAACGTGGAGATGATCAACTGCCTGCCGCCGGCCCGCTTCGTGGCGAACGGCGTCTGCGCTCAGCTTGATCCTCCCTGCGGCATCCTCGGCGCCTGCTGCAATGCCGGCTTGGAGTGCGTGGCCACCAACTACGAGGCCGATTGCGACGCCCTCGGCGGCCACAAGTGGTATGCCGGCCAGAATTGCGCCAACTTCACCTGCCCGGCCGAGTGCCAGCATCGCATCGAGTTGTGGGACAGCTACGGCGACGGCTGGAACGGCAACACGCTGGACGTGTTCGTGAACGGCGTGCCGGTCCTCACTGGCATCACGCTGGCCAGTGGCGCCGGCCCGCTCAGCTTCTACTTCGACGCGGCGACCGGCGACACGATCACGACGGTCTACAACGCGATCGGCGGCTGGCCGTATGAGCCGTACTACTACATCTTCGACGGCAACGGCGTCCAGATCGGCGCCGACGGCCTCAACGGCACCATGCCGACGGGCATCACCGTCACCGGCAACTGCCAGGTGGTCCTGGCGGCCTGCTGCATCAACGGCCAGTGCTCCATGCTGACTCAGCCGGCCTGCGCGGCGGCCAACGGCCTGTTCTTCCCCGGCGAGGATTGCGCGACCTTCCAGTGCCCGGCCGGCTGCCAGCACCGCGTGGAGCTGTGGGACAGCTTCGGTGACGGCTGGAACGGCAACACGCTGGACGTGTACGTGAACGGCTCGCCGGTCCTCAGCGGCATCACGCTGACCAGCGGCAGCGGTCCGGTTAACTACTACTTCCTGGCGGCCGACGGCGACGTGATCACCACGGTCTACAACGCCATCGGCGGCTGGCCGTATGAGCCGTACTACTACATCTTCGACGGCCTGGGCTTC
>Ga0129299_1002446_pt1 | contig 12325 bp, 9 predicted proteins | sample ConPoolayeCmetaG_FD_94477 | JGI IMG/M metagenome (GOLD analysis project Ga0129299, IMG submission 94477) | Hot spring microbial mat communities from California, USA to study Microbial Dark Matter (Phase II) - Cone Pool mat layer C metaG ... | reverse complement strand
TGACTATCTCGCCTGCTGTCACCACCAGCGCCCTCACTTGGCGCTGGGCATGCGTACCCCTGCTCAGGCCTTCGCGGAGTCGCATTTGATATGACACATTGCGATACTGACAGCCCGCTTTGGGAGATTCTCTCCTCCCTAGTCCGACTGATCAACAACGCGGATATGGAGTTCCTCCAACTGCTTCGGATCAACCGGGCTGGGCGCTCCTGCCATCAGGTCAGCGGCACGTTGTGTCTTTGGGAAGGCGATCACCTCGCGAATATTTGGCTCACCTGCCATGAGCATCACCAGCCGGTCAATGCCCGGTGCAATACCGCCGTGAGGCGGTGCGCCATACTCGAATGCTTCCAGCATATGTCCGAAGCGTTCGCGGGCTTGCTCAATATCCAGACCGATCAGGCGGAAGATAGTTTCCTGCACTGCCCGCTCGTGAATACGGATGCTTCCCCCGGCAACTTCATAGCCGTTGCACACGAGATCATATTGCTGGCTGTGAACTGCACCCGGATCGGTCTCTAGCAGATGAAGCTCCTCCAGTTTAGGCGAGGTAAACATGTGATGCGAAGGGTCCCAGCGTCCTTCCTCTTCATTCCATTCAAACAGCGGGAAATCAATGATCCAGCAAAAGCACATCTCGTCAGGCTTTGCCAGCCCCAGACGTCTACCAAGCTCGGTTCGCAAGGCTGACAACGCTTCATTCACTACCTGAGGAGTATCAGCCACCATCAGGATCAGATCGCCCGGACCTGCCTCCACAGACTCTACAAGTTGGCGCATGAGTTGCTCGCTGAAGAACTTAGCGATAGAAGATCGAACACCGCCGTCTGCTTCAATGGCGATAGTTGCCAGCCCGCTGGCGCCGACATCTTTGACGATCTCCTCCAGCTCCCCGATCTCTTTGCGGCTGTAGCCCGCACAACCCGGTGCTACCAGTGCTCGAACCTTGTTGCCTGCCGCCACCGCCTTGACGAAGACTTGGAAGTCACTCTGGGCTACAATCTCACTGACATCCTTCAGTTCAAGGCCAAACCGCAGATCAGGCCGATCTGTTCCAAAACGCTCCAGCGCCTCAGCGTAGGCCAAGCGTGGAAACGGCTTATGTGTCAGGCGCTTGTTAGAGACATTCTCGACAAGGCCGACCATCAGCCCTTCCACCAGATCAAGTATGTCCTCACGCTCGACAAAGCTCATCTCAAGGTCAAGCTGTGTGAACTCCGGCTGGCGATCACCCCGCTGATCTTCGTCCCGGAAACAGCGGGCTATTTGGAAGTACCGTTCATACCCCGCTACCATCAACAACTGCTTGAGCTGTTGGGGGCTTTGCGGGAGTGCATAAAAACAACCGGGATGCATCCGGCTGGGCACTAGATAGTCACGTGCACCCTCTGGCGTGCTTTTAAACAAGATTGGCGTCTCGATCTCAATGAATCCCCGCTCGCTCAGATAATTGCGGATAAAGCGGATTGCCTCATGCCGCAAAATGAGATTGCGTTGCATCCGTGCCCGCCGGAGGTCCAGATAACGATAACGCATCCTCACCTCCTCATTAGCCTCCTGCTCACCAGCTATCTCAATAGGAGGCGTCTTAGAGGGATTGAGGATTTTGACCTTCCGGGCCTGGACTTCAATCTCCCCGGTAGCCATCTTGGGGTTAACTGTCTCTGGAGACCGTGCACACACGACCCCTTCGATCTGGAGCACATACTCACTCCGTACTTCCTCAGCTACAGCATGAGCCTCAGGGGACTGGCTGGCGTCCACCACGACCTGTGTGATCCCCCAACGGTCACGCAGATCAATAAAGAGCAGGCGGCCATAGTCACGCCGCCGGTTAACCCAGCCGGCCAATTTGACCACTTGCCCTACATGTTGGACTCGCAACTCGCCGCAGGTGTGTGTTTTCAGCATCTGCTTCTCATCTCCTCAGCCTGGGTGAATGTCTAGATGAAGAAGCCGCCCGCTAAGTGGGGGCGGGCGGCTTGTACCTGATCTCGAGTGCACCTAAGCGGCTCTCGGTGCTATCAGTCTGCGCCCACCGAAGCCAGTCAAATAACGGTTGTTACGATTATTTGCAGGCAACCGCACATCTCTCACAGAGACCATACGGGGCAACCCCTCCCCTTAAGTTGCGCGGCATTTTAGCATGGGGACTGCCAGCGTGTCAAAATTCCTCGTTGCATCGAAGAGAGGGGGAAGTACTTTACGCACATCCCCCCTTATCTTAGCCCACACAATCAAGTCTCTAGCGGCCAAATGACATCTCGATCACACCCAGATCCGAGTCCACCGCATCAGACGGGACCTCCAGCCATGCATCCTCGCAGATGTAATTCGACTGGTAGATAAAGAAGGCTGAATACACCACACCTGTAGGAACCCCTACAAGCTCAAAGAACCCCGACTTATCTGTCTGGCCAGATGCTACGACCTTACTCATATCCAGCTCTGGCGCATTAAAGAACTGTCTGCACGTCACCCCTGGCATCAGTAATCCGAACGTACCTCCGGCCAACGGAACGCCTGAGTTACCATCCACTGCCTGCCCCGTCAGAGTGATCCCTCTGCCCTCCGCCTGACCACCAGCCCCGCCGCCGCTGGCATAGGAGATCGTGAGAGTATAGGGGTCTGAGGTACTGGCACCGCTGTAGGAGGCCACGGCGATCCAGTAACGGCCTGTACGAGGCGGGGAGAACTCAATGGTCTCTTCAGAGCGCGTACTCTCTGAGGACGCAATCACCTGACGCCCATCCAGCAGGAAGAGATCGTAGTCCGTCCCAAAGGGGCCGCTCAGGCTGGCCGAGATGGGCTGGGTATTAGAGACCTCAAAGAAATAGAAGTCAACATCATCCTGCCAGGAGATATAAGCCGTGATCGTCTCACCGGAAGCTACAGGCCCGGTAGCCTCCTCAAAGCTGTCATTGGGTTCATAAGGGTCCGGGTCACTACCGGGCGGGAGACTAGCCTGACCGGACGTTGCAGGCGCACCCGGATGCTGGCGGACTATTTCGAGCAGGTTGACAGGACGCAGAATGCCCAGCCCGCCGATTGTCACTCCCTCGCGCACATCCGGGTTCACCGCCGTAGGGATAGCTATCAACCTGCCATACAAGTCAACGGCTGTGCCGCCGCTGTTCCCGCTGGCAATAGCCGCATCTGTCTTGATGATCACTCGTTGTGATACACCACCCACTGTTGCGCTCTCAAAGCCGCTCACAGAGCCGGTTGTAAAGGTGATAGTCTCTCCCCCTACCCCCGGATAGCCAAAGATGTAAATTTTATCCCCAAGGCGCAACTGATCTGAATCTCCTATTTCAAGATAAGGCAGGTTAGTCGGGCTGACGGGATTCCCATTTATATCCGTGGTGATCTGCAAGATGGCTAGGTCAAGCTGTTCATCCGCGTAGGTGATCTCGGCAAAGTAACTTTCCTGAGGAGGCTGATCAGGGGTAACGGTCATCAAGATTTCCAACAAAGGCGCACCGCAGGCCACATGGCAGTTGGTGACGATCTCGCCCGTAGGAGAGATGATCGTCCCAGAACCCGACCACAGAGGCCGCAGGGCACCCCCCTGTTGCTGAACCGCAAGGATCTGCACAGAAGCCCGGCTAATCTGTTCTATCTGGTCAACGGTCAGCTCATCAGGCGGCCTGTCTGATGGCTGGCTGGACTGGGAGGGTGGTTGAATAACCTCCGCAGTAGGCTGTGGCTGAACAGGCTCTAATGCAGGTGATTCTGCCGCACCGGGCACATTGCAGGCCAGCGCAGCCAGAGCTATTACCGCAAAAGCTAACAATACTTTACGCATCTGGATGTCTCTCCTTGCTCAACCAGAGCCTTATGGCTGTTCAGCCTGAAAACGAACCGAGCGGAGAAGTTGACTATACTGGACTTGGCCTCTCTCAAATGAGCCTGGCTCAGCCTCATAGCGGAAGATATACAGGCGCGTTCCCGCTAGCACATAGGTCTCGATGCCATTGACCACGACAGGCTGGCCCGAGGCCTCAGTAGCATACCGATACTCCACCTGAATGGCAGGATTCCCATCAACCGTAAGATCATCCCGCCTGCTGGTCTGGGAATAGAGGAGGTTCTGATGCTCATGATTCGTCAACCGCTCAGCCACCAGGAAATCAAGTGTCGTCTCGCCTCGCAGCTTCTCAGTCATCACAGTGAGAGAAGGCTTGAATGTGCCCTCACCAAGCAGATCAATCAACGACACACTAGCCGCGCCGCCCGTCTGTACAGCCCACCGTGCCGGGTAGCGAAACACAACAGCCATATCGGCACTGTCATAGGCCCTCGTCTGGCCACGGGCAATCACACCCGCCCCCGCGCTGACCACCAGAGCCACAACCAACGCCCCGATCAACAGCCAGTCATAGCGGACGTGTATATCCCACGGCATATCTTTGGAGCGGGCATGTATCTGGATCGAAACGGTTTTTAGCTCGCCAGTGGCACGGCGAAGTGCCCGCCGGAAAAAGTAGAACAGGGTAACCCCGACGGCTAGAGCCAGCACTAGTGCGGCTCCTAGACTGTACCATGGGTTGAAGACCAAACTACGTGACAGCTCATCACTAGCCACTTGATATATGCCGTTCACCACTGTCACAATGGCCAGCCCCTGCGCCATCCAGCTAAGCTTCTTACCATCAATCTTGACACGCCCAATGTAGTACCCGCTGACTGCCCCCAGCACGCCATGCACAAGAGCGTTATCAACAGCCCGAATCGCCCCTGCCAGCGGGACAACTCCATTGACCCGCAACACAAAAGCAATGGTTAGAACGGTCGCAAAGCCCAAACCGGCGGCCAGCCCATAGACAATGCCATCCGGGTGACGGTCGAACTGATCAGTGCCAAGCACGACATAGCGTACCATGGCTACCTTGAACACTTCTTGGATCAATGAGATAGTGAACACGGTCAAGACCAGCCGCACAATGAGGTTGGAAAACTGACTGATCGTCTGGCTGGCAATCTGATCGGTCAGCGGGACAACAACAGCGGCGGCCAGCGCGCCAAAAATGAAGATGCGTGCTACCAGACGTTTAGGCTCTGGCTCTGAACGGTCTTGCTGGTAAAAGAAACCCAGCCAGATCAAGGCCGGCACCAGCGCTACAAACACGCCCAGCAAGAGGATACCGGTACTGTTGCCGGGGCGGGGGATCAGGGCACTGATCCCGATAAATAGCGCCAGTCCAATCAGTGTGATCAGGCTGGAGGCCCATACGCTTCGACGAAAAGCAACTTGTTCCTCCACCGCTCCTCCTGTTCCTTGCTATTACTTCCCCACAACAGGGCTGTGAACCAAGACATTCCCTACGAATAGCTAGATTACACTAGCTAATAAGCCACTGCAAGCCAAGAGAACTTTTTGACAGCCAGTTTATCTGTTTTTAGGATCAGGTCTGCCAACGCAAGGAGGGAAGCATTCATCACAAGATGGTCCGATTATTCCGGCCGAAGCACTTCATCCTGCCCGCCCTGACAGGCCTTGCCGCTCTATGGACGGCGTGTAGAGCATCGCCAGCCGCCACCCTGGCCCCTCTCACTCTCATTACCCCAACGGCAACAGCCACCTCCAGAAGCACCGCTATTCCCCTGCCCACCCTAACGCCAACGCCGAGTGCCACACCTGTATTCTCCCCTACCCCAACCTATGATCCTGGCCCGGCAGGCCAGATTCTACAGGCAGGTAATGCGAACTATGAGGCAGGAAACTTCATTGGCGCATTAAACGATTACTCCCTCGCAATCTTGGCTGATCCATCCTGCGCTGAGGCGTACTTCCGCCGAGCGCTGGCCTACATCCAGATTGGCAATCTAGAATCCGCCCTCGCAGACCTCAATACCTCGCTCCAACTTGATCCATATCGTCCCGCCGCCTACGTTGCCCGTGCTCAGGTCGAGATCGCCAGCGGAGACACAGACGGTGCTCTTGCTGATCTGGCACAGGCAGAGGCACTTGATCCCTATTACGGCGAAACCTATCTGGTACGAGGGAAGCTCTACCGACAGCTTGATCTGCCTGAAGGTGAAGCCACACGGGCGCTCACCGACCTCGACCGCGCTGTTATCCTGATGCCAGAACGAGCGGAGGCCTACTATGAACGGGCCTTGCTCTATCTAGAGATCGGACAGCCCCGTATGGCAGTCATTGATCTGAATGTAGCGCTGGCAGTTGATCCCCTCTATGCAGTAGCGTATGCGGCTCGCGGGCGGGCTCATGCCGCCCTTGGACAGCCACAGGAAGCTATCGCTGACTTCGAGGCCGCTCGTTCCATGGGGATAGAAGATGCTGACCTATTGACCCAACTAGGGCTGGCTTACATCCAGTCTGGACAGTACATCCAAGCGTTGGAAGTGTTGAACACTGCCGTTGAGCTTGCTCCCGCCAGCCCGGAAGCCCATCATGCACGGGGGTTGGCCCTGTTGTTCAACAGGCAATACTACATGTCGCTGGTGGAGGCAAACACAGCACTCAGCTTACGCCCGGATTACATTGAGGCACTCAGCCTGCGTGCCGCCGCCTATTTGAACCTGCGGCGCTGGCAGGATGCCATCTCAGACTACAGGCAGGCTTATGAACTCAACCCGGAATATGTAGATGCTCTGTATGGAATTGCTCAGGCCCAGATCGGGATGGGCCAGCTTGGGCAGGCCATCTTGACTCTGGAAATATACTTAGACACCGCCCCGCCAACCAACCCCAACATCCCGACAGCCTCTGCCTTACTAGACCTGTTACGGGCGCAGGTCGGTACAGCCACACCGCCGCCTGCAAACCGACCCAATTCTCCATAAGGAATAGGGGCATTAACTCCCTTGAGGAAGACTAGACAGATGAGGACTAGCCTCGCCCAGTAGTTTGCGGGTCAAAGTAATATCGGCCTCTATCTGGGCCACCAACGCCTCGACTCCCCCAAACCGCTGTTCGTCACGTAGCCGGGCGGCAAAATGGAGGGCCATCTGTTGGCCGTATAGATCGCCGGAGAAGTCCAGCACGTGTGCTTCAATAACCATATTGCTGGCCCCATCAAAAGTCGGACGTGAGCCAATGTTAATGACAGCCAGTTTTCGTTGCCCCGCAAATTCAGCCCAGCCTGAATAAACTCCCCGTGCAGGAATGGCCTGTTCCACTCTGACTTTGAGGTTAGCCGTCGGAAAGCCGATTGTGCGTCCCCGTTGCACACCATGAGTGACCTCACCGGGGACAACATACCATCGTCCCAGCAGTCGGGCCGCCTCAGCCACATCACCCTTTGCCAGCGCCTCGCGCACGCGACTACTGCTAATACGCTCGCCAGCAACATCCATCAGATCAACTACGCGCAATTCAAACCCTTTCAGCTCTGCCTGACGGCGCAGGAAGGCTACATCCCCTTCCCGCTTGTAGCCAAGCGCGAAGTCCGGGCCGACCCAAAGCTCAGCCATATTGAGAGACCTGATCAGCCCGTCCACAAAATCAGCCGCTCGTATCTGCCGGATGGCATCATCGAAAGGATGGGTGATCACCAGCTTAACACCCAGTTCAGAGAGCAAGGCGGCCTTAGCATCCGGCAGGGTGAGGTAAAAGCCTGGCCGAAAGCCGTGCAAGACCATTTTCGGGTGCGGAAAGAAGGTTAAAACCACTGGAATGAGGCCGGTCAGGCGGGCATGGTGAATAAGCTGGCCGATCAAGTGCCGATGCCCGCGATGAACTCCATCAAATGCGCCAATGGTTACAACGGATGCCTGTGAGAGATTGGCCTCGTCCAGTGATGTGATATGTCGCATGATAACTCAGCAGCCATTCTTCATTTTGGGAGTCAGGTCACTCGTCAGAACTTTCTTGGGAAGCCACAGCCCTCGTGCTGGATCACCTGACAGCACAGCCACAAAACGCCCTTCCTGATCATATGCCCGCCCTAGACCGGCCTCTACCTTACCCAGCGGCAAAGGCGCTCCGTTCAACAAGCGTTCCAGCCAGACCTCGTCAAGCATAATCCGGGGAGTGCCTTCCAGAGCCAGATCGGCGGGCAATAGGTATGATTGCCACGATCCATCCTGAAAGGCCTTCTGCAGAACAGGCCAATTGACTGCATCCTCTATCCTGAAACAGCCGCTGGCAGTACGTACCAAACCAGCCAGCATGGCCCCACAACCAATGACCTTTCCGAGATCATGCGCCAAACTGCGGATATAAGTACCAGCCGAACAGGTCACAGCGAGCTTCAAAAACGGCGGCCCAAAAGACAACACCTCCAGCCGCACGATCTCAACACGACGGGGGTGCAGGATGACTTCTTGTCCCGCCCGTGCACGGGCAAAAGCCGCTTTGCCCTTCACCTTCACCGCTGAATAAATGGGCGGCGTCTGCTCAATTTGCCCACGGAAGCGATCCAGCGCCGCCTCAATTTGCTCTGCCTTCAGATCAGAAGGGACTGGCCGACGGTCAACAACCTGCCCCTCAGCATCGTAGGTGTCTGTTGTGACCCCCAGCATCAGATCGGCTATATAGGTCTTATATGAGCCTGCCAGGTATTCGAGCAGGCGGGTTGCCTGCCCCAATGCCACTACCAGAACTCCCTGTGCCAGAGGGTCTAATGTGCCTCCATGACCTACACGCCGCTCCCTGCTTCCACGCCGCACTGCAACTACTATGTCGTGCGAGGTAGGGCCAGAAGGTTTATTGATGTTCAACAGCCCAAATGTCAAACAGTTTTTCCCCTTCTTACCCGATCTGCACGACCTGCTCTTTCAACAACTTCAGGACACGTTGTACTACTTCGTTCAAACTCCCCTCCACTGTGCAACCTGAGGCCGCGGGATGCCCTCCACCGCCTAACGCAAACGCAACCTGTGACACATCCAATCCGGGCCGCGCTCGGAAACTGATCTCTACCTTATTCTCCGGCAACTCAGTGAAGACCGCTGTAACCACAATCCCCTCTACAGAGAGAAGAAGGTTGGACAGCCCCGTATCCGACGGGCGGCCAATGTGTAGCTGTTTCTGCTCCTCTAAAGGAAGCTCAGCCCACAGAATGCCATCTTCCTGGCCCATGTGGGTAAGACCAATCCCCCACAGACGCAACAACTCAAGTGTGCGCCGGTTAAACACCCGCTCAGTAATAGTCTCCAAGTCTGCCCCTGCGGCAATCAGCCTTCCGGCCGTAGCAAATGTAGCCGGCGTTACGCTGGCAGTCGAGAAGCTACGGGTATCCCCTACCAATCCCGCCAGCAGACAGGCCGCTATCTCCTGAGAAAGGGGCAGGCCCAACCCGTCAAGAAGGAGCACCATGATCTCGGCTGTCGCCGCGCATTCGGGCAGGACCAGATTGACGGTTCCATAGCGGGTGTTCGTGATATGATGGTCAATGCTGATAATAGGTATCCCAGCCCCTATCAAGGGCTGGGATACTATTCCCAACCTTTCTGTATCACTGGCATCTACACCAATGAACAAATCCGCGCTGAAATGATCGGGCAACCGATCTTGAACCTCTGCGCTACCCGGCAGAAAGGCCAGCTTATCAGGCATAGGATCGTCACACAACAAGGCAACCTGCTTACCCATCGCCTGCAAGGCCAGCCCCAGCCCCAACAGCGAGCCAATCGCATCGGGGTCTGGAGAGACATGAGTAGCAACAGCGATTTGGTTCGATTGCCGAATCAACGCGACTACTTCATTGAGAGTCGAGTGTGTCATGCTCTGCGCTGTCTGCCTCTTCAACCGTTGGAGGAATATCTAAGGAGTCCAGAATCTTCTCGATATGCTCCGCCCTTGAGAGCGTTTCATCCCAGCGGAAGCGCAGTTCGGGCGTATGACGCAGATGGACCTGTGCCGCCAGCTCACGCCGCAGAAAACCAGTAGCGGCTTGCAAGCCCTTCATGACTTCTCCTCGCATCTCTTCACCCAACAACGAGTTGACATAGACAGTGGCATACATCAGCTCTCGGTCAATCTCAACATCCATGATGGTGAGACCTTGCAGGCGCGGATCGCGCACCTCAAGCTGGATCAGCCTGCTGAGTATCTCTTGTATCTGTTCGGCGACTCGTTGCTGTTTCTTGGTAGACATGTCCTCAGCTTCCAATCTGGTCAGATGTCAAAACTAACCGGTTTAGCGGACGCGCTCCCGGACTGTAAACTGGATCACATCACCAACCTGAAAATCTGCAAATCCTTCGACGTTAAGACCACACTCAAAGCCGGTACGCACTTCGCGCACGTCCTCCTGATAACGCTTCAAGGCAGACACACTCCCCTGAAAGATCACCTGGTGATTACGCAAGATACGCACCTGTGCATCACGCCGAGCCTCACCCTCGCGGACAAAGCATCCAGCGATATTCCCAACTTTCGATATTTTGAACACCTGCCGGACCTCAGCCACGCCTATCACCTTATCCTCGTAGACCGGTTCGAGCAGGCCTTCCAGTGCTTTTTCAACATCCTCTATTAGCTCATAGATGATGTCGTAGCGGCGGATGTCCACCCCCTCACTGTCAGCACGACGGCGGGCGGCTGTGTCTACATCCACCTGAAAGCCAATAATGATTGCATCGGAGGCAGAGGCCAGCATGACATCAGATTCCATCACATCGCCAACCTCAGCATGCAGGATGTTGACCTTCAGCTCAGAGTCTCCCTCTTTGACACTCAGTTTCTCCAGCGAGCTGATAATTGGCTCCAGCGATCCCTGTACGTCAGCTTTCACGATCAGATTAAGCTCTTTGGCCTCTCCAGCCTGAAAGCGGGCATATAGGTCTTCTAGTGTGAAAGGCTTGCGCTGTTGGGGCGTCTCGCGCTGGGCCTCAGCGCGGGCAGTAGCTATCTCACGGGCGACCTTCTCATTCTTAACCACCTCAAAGATCGTCCCTGCCTCCGGGACAAGATTCAACCCCATAACCCGTACCGGCGTTGAGGGGGGAGCTTCTTTGATTTCCTTCCCCTTCTCGTTAAACATCGCCTTGATGCGTCCAAAGGAGGTGCCTGCCAGCACGACATCTCCAACACGCAGAGTGCCATTCTGCACCAGCAAGGTCGCCATGACACCCCGACCCCGATCAATCTCAGCCTCAATCACAGTGCCGCCTGTCTTGCCCTCCGGGTTGGCCTTGATGTTTGAGTCATCGGCCACAAGGAGAATAGCCTCCAAGAGGTCATCCAGTCCCTCCCCCGTCTTGGCTGAGACAGGCACAACAATCGTATCGCCATCCCATTCATCAGGAACCAGGCCGGCCTCGGCCAGTTGCTGTTTCACACGATCAGGATTAGCATTCTGCTTATCGATCTTATTGAGGGCAACGATGACAGGAACTCTAGCCGCCTTGGCATGGGAGATTGCCTCGCGGGTCTGAGGCATTACCCCATCATCGGCGGCCACAACCAGTACAGCGATGTCCGCCCCCTGAGCGCCTCGCGCCCGCATGGCAGTAAACGCCTCATGGCCGGGCGTATCGAGAAAAGTGATCTTACGCCCTTCCAGCTCAACCTGATAGGCGCCAATATGCTGGGTAATACCGCCTGCCTCGCCCTCAGCCACGTGACTTGATCGTATCCGGTCAAGCAGACTGGTCTTGCCATGATCAACATGTCCTAAGATTGTCACAACCGGAGGGCGAGGGACTAGTTTCTTGGGGTCTTCTTCCTCATAAAACTGACGCCACGCCGGGGCCCCACCTTCTTGAGGAGCTGCCTCTTCGACAGGAGTCACCGGACGCGGCTCAAATCCCATCTCAGCGGCCACAATCGCCGCTGTCTCATAGTCAATTTGCTGGTTGATCGCGGCCATGATCCCATTGCTCATCAATTGCTTGATCACTTCAATGGGAGAGGCATTAAGCAAACCAGCCAAATCCCGTACTGTCAGATAATCAGGTATCTCGACTGCCTTTTGCCCTGTTGCTTCAGCCATGTGCACCTCCACATCATTCGGCTATCTCATTCAGGGAGTGTGCCCAGGAGCAACAAGAGCTACCAGGTTATCCTGGTCACACCCTGCCTATTTCTGGCATAGCCGCCTACTCATAGTTTGATCTCGTCTTGGGGCTTTAACTGTGCCCCATACGCGGCAATCAGCACGCGCTCTTCTTCCGTCAAAGTTGTCCGCAGAGCCTTATTTAACACATCGCTACGTGCCGCTTTAGCCCAGCATAAAGGATTGTTGCACAGATAAGCCCCGCGTCCATTCTGTTTGCCACTCGGATCAATCTTAACGCCCGCGTCGGGGGTCCGCACCAGCCGGATCAGTTCGCGCTTAGGCTTGACCTGCCGGCAAATCACACAGGTGCGCTGGGGAACATGCTTACGCCTGCTCATCACATCCCCGCCATT
>Ga0129299_1002444_pt1 | contig 12328 bp, 6 predicted proteins | sample ConPoolayeCmetaG_FD_94477 | JGI IMG/M metagenome (GOLD analysis project Ga0129299, IMG submission 94477) | Hot spring microbial mat communities from California, USA to study Microbial Dark Matter (Phase II) - Cone Pool mat layer C metaG ... | reverse complement strand
CTCCATGTGTTGATAATACACGAAGAACGTACCTTACCGCGTGACCACCTTCACATCACAACTGTTGCAATGGCCGCTCGCACGCGCGTGGGTTTAACGAGTGCAAAACAGCCGTTTTGACAGGACAAGCCTCCTCTCCGGCCAGAAAAACTCGCGGGGGAGCAGCTACTCCCTCTCAGAATCGTCTGAACTCGCGATTTTCACGGGGTTATAGCGCCTTGCCTCTCCCGTCCCCGGAACGTCAGCTCCCGGGGCGTCGCCGTGGCGTTTCTGGCGCCTTCGGTTTCAGGCCGCGTTTCCCCAGAAACTTCGCCAAAAACATAGCCGTGTATGATCCATTTGGAGATGCGGCTAACTTCTCCGGCGGCCCTTCGGCTACAATGTACCCGCCCCCCTCGCCGCCTTCCGGACCTAGATCTATTACCCAATCAGCTTCAGCGATTACGTCCAGGTTGTGTTCGATGATCACCACGGTATTTCCGGCAGCCACCAGTCGGTGCAGAATGTGAATCAGCTTCTCGACATCCGCCATGTGCAGCCCAATTGTCGGCTCGTCCAAAACGTAAAGCGCACCGCCGGCGCCGCCTCCCGCCGCCGGTCCCCCGTCCAGGCGAACCTTCGCCAGCTCGGTCACCAGCTTGATGCGCTGGGCTTCCCCGCCGCTCAAAGTGGGACTGGGCTGACCCAAAGTGAGATAGCCAAGTCCCACGTCCTGCAATAACCGCAGTGGCTGATAAATCGGCTTGTGAGCCGAGAAAAACTCGACCGCCTCGTCCACACTCATTGCCAGAACGTCGGCTATGCTCTTGCCCCGGTAGCGCACCGCCAAAGTCTCTGCCGCGAAACGCGTCCCATTGCATTCCTCGCACAAAACGGTCACGTCCGAAAGAAAACTCATTTCGATCGTCCTGACGCCTTGTCCTTCGCACGCCTCGCAGCGTCCGCCGCGCAGGTTGAAAGAAAAGCGGCCAGCCTCATACCCGCGCAAGCGCGCCTCCGGCGTCTGCGCGAAAAGCCGTCTGATGTCGTCCCAAAACCCCACATACGTTGCCGGACAAGATCGCGGTGTTTTGCCGATGGGCGTTTGGTCAACTTCCAGCACCCGCCTGATGCCGCGATAACCTTCGATTTTGGTGCAGCCGCTCACCTTGACGTCTTTGGGGTCCCTCACCAAGCGTCGCACGTTCTCGTAGAGCACTTCCCGCACAAGCGTACTCTTGCCGCTGCCACTCACCCCGGTAACACAAACAAAGCGGCCCAAAGGAATCCGGACGTCAATTTTCTTCAAGTTGTGCAAATCTGCTCCGACGATCCGTAAACCCGCCCCCGCCGTGCGCCGCACGGCCACGTCCGTCCCTTGGGGGCGAAGCGGATGCTGCAGCGGCGTGCGCAGGTAACGTCCGGTAACTGACCGCTCATTACGCTCCAAATCGCGAACCGTGCCAACCCCCACCACGCGCCCACCATTCACCCCGCCCCCCGGGCCCAGGTCGATCACGTGGTCGGCGCTCCGCACGGTTTCTTCGTCATGTTCGACAACCACCACGGTATTGCCTTTCTTTTTCAGTTTCCTCAGTGTGCCAAGCAAAAGTTGGTCATCCCGCGGATGCAGTCCGATGGTGGGCTCGTCCAAAATGTAACAGACGCCACGCAAGTTCGATCCAAGCTGGGCTGCCAGCCTTATTCTGCGGGCTTCACCGCCGCTCAGTGTCGGCGCCCCACGATCGAGCGTCAAATAAGGCAAACCAACTTCCATGAGAAAGGCCAGGCGCGAACGTATTTCCGGCAAAATATCGCGGGCGATTTCCGCGGCGCGTCCGTGCAAATTCAAATTGTCGAAATACCGTGCAGCCTCGGCCACGGACATCGCGGTCATATCCGCTATGGACTTGCCCATAAAAAGGACGGCAAGGGCCTCCGGCCGCAAGCGCTTGCCTTGACACTCCGGACACACCGCGGTCTCGCCGTCCCACCATTCATTCCACCAAATTTCCTCACCCGTTTGGTCGGCGTCAAAGCCTGCCAGAATTTCCCCTGTTCCGTAACAATGCAGGCACCACCCGTGCTTCGAGTTGTAAGAAAAAAGACGCGGATCCAGATTCTCGAAACTCCGGCCGCACCGCGGACAGGCGCGTTTGACTGAAAATACCTTTTCTGATTCCTCCCCCGGCGTTCCGTCGTCCGTCGCCACATAAACTACCCCCTTCCCATATTCCACCGCCCGCTCCACCAGCGTTCGCAAATCGGCTTCACCCGCCGGGTCAACTTTACAGGTACCCACCGGCAACTCTATGGTGTGCTCCTTGAAACGATCCAGTCGCGGCCAGGAACTGGTCGGAGTCAGAGCGCCGTCCACACGCAAATGCGCCCACCCCCGCGCGGCCGCCCATCGGGCAAGCGCCGTGTAGTAGCCCTTGCGAGCAATGACCAGCGGAGCCCAAAGTGTAATCCGCTTACCGCGGTATTGTCTCAAAATTTTGGCCACAACCGATTCGAGTGGCCGCGGTTCGATCGGAATCCGGCATTCGGGACAGTGCTGCACCCCCAGCTTGACAAAGAGCAATCTGAGGAAATGGTACACCTCTGTTACAGTACCTACCGTGCTTTTGCGGCCGCCCCGGCTCGTACGCTGCTCAATGGCCACCGTCGGCGGAATGCCATAGATGGCGTCCACGTCCGGCTTCGTCGCCGGCTGCACAAACTGCCGCGCATAAGCGTTGAGCGACTCCAGGTAACGCCGCTGTCCTTCGGCAAAGAGGATATCAAACGCCAGGCTGCTCTTGCCGCTTCCGCTCACGCCGGTGATCACCGTGAATTTCTCACGAGGGATGCTGACGTCAATATTCTTAAGGTTGTGCTGACGGGCGTTGTGGATTTCAATCGCTCGGCTCCGGCCCCTGTCCCCGCTCCTCCGCCCAGCGGGCACCCGCTCTCCTTCGCCAGTAACGCACGGGCTGCCAGGATCAACGGCGGGTTGCTGACCCCGCAACGCCGCACCGGTATGACTGTGCGGATGTCGTCTTACTTCCCCAGGCGGCCCGACACACACAACACGGCCGCCGTCGTCACCGCCCTCGGGACCCAGGTCAATAATCCAGTCAGCCGCCTGAATAACTTCAAGATTGTGCTCGATTACAACCACGGAATGCCCGGCATCTATCAAGGTCCGCAAAGCCTGCAGCAGGGTGGCCACGTCGTGCAGATGCAGACCCGTCGTCGGTTCGTCCAGGAGATACAAAACACCGCCTGGCGCGCTGGTCCCGGCCTCACCGTGCTTACGCTCTTGCACGGGATCTTGCACCGGACAGCCCACGGCGCCCATTGCGGTTTCCGGCGTCCACACCGCACCCGCTCCTCCCTGCCGCGCCAGTTCGCCGGCCAGCTTGAGACGCTGCGCTTCTCCGCCACTCAACGTGGGCACGGGCTGGCCCAACCGTAAATACCCCAATCCTACAGCCTGCAAAGGAGCTAGGCGTGAGCGCACCTGGGGATAGCCCGAAAAAAAGTCACAGGCCTCGGTAACGGTCATGTCGAGAACATCGGCCACGGACTTCAGAGCGCCGCCGGACGACGCACGCGTAGCGCCGACGCCGGCGATTTTCACTTCCAGCACTTCCGGCCGGAATCGGCGACCATCGCAATCGGGACAGCGAATGTAGACGTCGCTTAAAAATTGCATTTCGACCCTTTCAAAACCGTTGCCGCGGCAAGTCGGACAGCGGCCATTCCCGGAATTGAAACTGAACGTGCTGGCGGTGTAGCCGCGCTCCGCGGCCAAGGGTTCGGCGGCAAAAATCTCGCGAATCGCATCGAAGGCGCCCACATAGCTGGCAGGATTTGACCGGGCGGTCTTTCCGATGGGGGCTTGATCCACCAGCACGACGTCCTTCACAAGTTCAGCGCCCTCAATACCTCGGTGCCGCCCGGGCGGTTCGGCCGGTTTCCGTTTCAATCTGCGCAGCCCTCGGTAAAGCACCTCTTCAACCAGCGTGGATTTTCCTGAGCCGCTCACGCCGGTGACGCATACCAACCGCCTCAAAGGAATCTCCACGTCGATTCCCTTGAGATTGTTGGCGGCTGCGCCCAGAACTCGCAGGCAAAGTGGGGCGGCACCCTGCGTCCCGGACGCGCTGGCATTTCCTGGCAGGGACCGAAAGTTAACCGCTCTGTGGCCGCCGACCTGCCGCCTGGAAACCTGTTTGTCTTTTCGTAAATATCGGGCCGTCAGTGAACGCGCGGTGCTCAACAAACGTGCCGCTTTTCCCCGGAACACGACCTCTCCACCATGTTCGCCGGGACCGGGACCCAGCTCCACAATGCAATCAGCCGCCATTATGACCTGGGGATCGTGTTCTACCACCAGCAGGGTGTTGCCGGCGTCGCAGAGACGGCGCAGAACACAAATCAGACGGCCGATATCGCGCGGGTGCAGGCCAATGCTGGGCTCATCTAACACGAAAAGCGTGTTGACGAGCGAAGTGCCCAGAGCCGTCGTGAGGTTAATGCGCTGCACTTCGCCACCGCTCAGCGTGCGCGATTGCCGATCCAAAGTGAGATACCCGAGGCCCACTTCCACCAGATACCTGAGACGGGTGCGAATTTCGTTCTGCAGAACTTCGGTCGCCTCGTCCAGCGGCGCCGCCAGGCGAAGTTCTCTGAAAAAGTCGTACGCTTTGGCGATGGGCATCCGCGCAATATCGTGCATGTTCAGGCGCTCCGGCCCCAGCCGCCATTGGAGCGCCTCGGGTTTAAGCCGCGCGCCGCCACATGCCGGACATTCCCGATAAGCGCGATACCTGGAAAGCAACACGCGAATATGCATCCGGTAGCTCTTCGTTACCAGCCACTCGAAAAAGCGCCGTACTCCATACCAAACACCAGCCTCCCAGTCGCCCTCTCCCTCAATGACCCACTGGCGATGCCTATCATCCAAATCACGCCAGGGAATATCTATCGGTACACCCCGGCGCCGGGCAAACCTCACCAAGTCCTCCTGACACTCACGGTAACTTTCGGTCTGCCACGGCCGGATTGCGCCTTCTGCCAGCGTCCGCGTGTCATCGGGTATTACCAGCCCGTAGTCTATCCCGATTATCCGTCCAAAACCCCGACACGTTTCGCAGGCGCCCAGCGGCGAATTGAAGGAGAACAGATTGGGGAACGGATCGCGGTAATGAAGATCGCAATCCGGGCAATGCAGGTCGGACGAAAAGCGCAGAGTGTGCAACACCCGTTCCCTTGCTCCCAGCAAGTGCACAGTCACCTGCCCGCTTTCGTGCTGAAGCGCGGTTTCCAGGGCGTCAATAATGCGCGCGCGTTTGTTTTCGGCAAACTCCGTGCGATCCTGAACGACCTCCAGCAGGCGGTCCCCGACCCTCCGTACTTTCTGGTAGCCCTGCCGCGCCAAAAGGCGGATTACTTCATCTTCGGAAATGTTTTGGGGGATAGAGACAGGAAATGTGATCAATACCGTCGTCCCGCGCGCAGTTTCCGCCGCCAGCCGTGTGAAAATACTCTCAGGCGTGTCGCGGCGCACAAGCCGCCCGCAACGACAGTACAAATCGGCCGCCCGTGCGAAAAGGAGCTTGAGGTGATCATTCAATTCGGTCATCGTGCCGACTGTGGAGCGTGACGTGCGGACGGGGTTAACCTGGTCAATCGCAATCGCGGGCGGAATTCCCTGGATGCAATCCACCCGCGGCTTGTCCATCCTTTCGAGAAATTGGCGAGCATAGGGAGAAAACGTCTCCACATAGCGGCGCTGCCCTTCGGCATAGATTGTGTCGAAGGCCAACGAGGACTTTCCGGAACCGCTGACACCCGTCACCACAATCAGTTCGTTCAGCGGCAGCCTGAGAGTAAAGCCCTTCAGGTTGTTTTGCCGCGCTCCAGCTACCAGAATGAACTGTTTAGGCATTTTGGTGCGCCACTTACCGCGTCTGAAAGAAGTTGAAAGTCAATGCGGTTGCCCGTGTTTCAGATGCTCTCACCGCACATTCTTCTCAAACTCTCAAAGATTGGCAAAAACAGGCCGTCTGCTTCGTTGCCGGAGATTCGGAGTATGCGCATACACCTGCACCTCCCGCCCCTTGTATCGCGCCTCTCTTGGCCGATCGCAAAATCGGGATTCGATATGATATTCGAACCGGCCATTTCTCAAACGCAATATCTGGTATTATTTCTTGGCTCCAATGGCTAAATCCAGTATTAATAAACCAGTTACGAGGATGCTGTGAAGCTTCTGCCGGCACGGGGTCAAATGTACGCAAAACCACAAGTATGCATAGTTGGGGGCGGGATGATCACGCAAGTGCAAATCCTGCCTTCCTTTTTCCAACTTCAGCGTCTGGGACTGGTCGGTGAAATCCACGTTTGCGCGCTCGATTCCGCTCCATTACGCTTGCTTAACTGGGATACCAGCCTACGTCTTGCTTTCCCTTCCCAACGGTTCATTCCCCATCCCGAGCTGGCTGCCGATCCGTCCGAGAAGTTTCCCGACCTGTACCGCGAGGTTATTCGGGCACTCCCGCCGTTTTCCATCGTCGCCGTGGCGGTGCCCGACCACCTCCATCGTGAAGTGCTCGAAGCAGCCATCGCGGCGGACCAGCATATCTGCTGCGTCAAACCACTCGTGCTCAGACACAGCGAGTCCGAGGCCATCGCCAAAACCGCGTTCGCCAAAGGTCTGGTGGTCGGAGTCGAGTACCACAAGCGGTTCGACGATCGCAACCTCATCGCGCGTCGCATGTATCGTCAAGGACGCTTCGGTGAATTTCGACTCGGGCAAGCCACTCTCCTGGAATGCTGGTACTACCGCCACTCCACTTTTCAGAACTGGTGCACATGTGAGCATTCGGATGCCTTCACTTACATCGGCTGTCACTATGTTGATTTGGTTCATTTTATCACAGGACTGCTGCCAAAGGCGGTTTCCGTCTACGGCATCCGTGACCGCTATCCGAACGGTGCTGAAGGATTTCTTTGGACCGATGCGCGCGTGATCTGGGAAAACGACGCCGTATTGAACGTCCAAAACGCTCTAGGCTATCCGGACGAGGCGCCGGGCGGCAATTTCCAGGGACTCCGCATGTTTTGTCAGGCGCCGGACGGCGCCGGCATGATCATCCATAACGATCAGTTCAGAGGCGTCGAACATTGTTACCTGCGCCGCGGAGACAGTCCTGGCGATACCATTTATGCCCAGCCCAATCCGGACTACTTTCAGTATGTATACAAAGGCGGTGAGGGGCTGGAGCCGACCGGTTATGGCTACCGCTCGATCGAGCACATCGTGCGTTGCATACTGGAATGTAACAGGCTCAGCGCCGCGTGCGGCGAGACCGACGCCTTGTCGAAGCGCCAGGAATATCTGCGGCGTCTTGACAGCGAGGGCATCGTCGCCACCCCCACGAACAGTGCTTACAATGAGCTGGTCATGGAAGCTGGTCGCCTGTCGATTCTTAACGGCGGCCGCGAAGTCGAGATCACTTACACCCCTGCTCCCACCGTGCGTTTTAAGCCTTGATTTGCGACTGAGAAACGGTCGGAGCGACAATTGCTCAGGGAGAACTGCGTTTCAGACAGTGGGGAAACCCCCAGCGGCCATGTGTGATTGGTGAAGGAGATTGTCGCGTTATACGCTGACGTTACGCCCGGACCAGCCCGTGAATGCGCGTGAAAAAGTTGAAATGCAATGCAGTTGCGCGTCGTTTACTCAGAAAAGAAAAACCGGATCATGACAAAGGAACGAATCGTCAAACTCAAAATCTGGTCTGAATCGCACTCAGGGACAACGTGAGCGTTGACCGCGGCCAGACGGTGGTCTAACATCCCTATCGGGTACTCGGAAGACTAACTTTAGGAGGCAAGCTATGATACCTGTGAGATCCGCCACTATTTCTTTCAGTGCCGCCGTCATACTCCTGGGTATGTGCTCGTGCGCTACTGTCCGCCATCCCAGCACCTACCGCCAAGGACGTCCCGAATGGACTTACGATCTCGCCCTGCTGCGCACGTCGGATCTTCCGCCGAGTTTTGAACCCGACCACTACTATCTTTTTGTCGGATCGGAGACCATAGCCACCCCGACCGAAGAGGCCGCCAAAGCCGGAGCAATGCTCAATGCTCTTCAGCAGGTTAAACTTTTTCTGCATTCGCGCGGAACGGCGGCGTTTACGTACCAGCAGAAAAACGATCAAAGGGCCGGTTGCACATTGCGCAGCTTCAGCGCCAAGTCGGACATTCTCAAATTTCAAACCTACCTCGATGCGCGCGCAGACTCCGAGGTTGTCCACTTCGAACCAGTCCGCTGGTACCTCGAAGAACACCGTCCCCTGTGGCGTATGATCCAGCCGTTTCCTAACGACACCCGCGCGTCGCGCTGGCGGGCCTGGTGCCTCGTTGCCGTGCCCAAAGCAATTTGCGACGAGATTATCGCCGCCGCTCTGAAACAGTACGAACAGGTAAGCGAATCCCACCCCGTCGCTGAAACCTCGGCTGCGGTTTCCTCCGAATCCCAGACACCACACATGGATTCAGAAACGAAGGTTCCCGTCAAATTCACCTACCGACAACGGGTCGCCGAATCCGCGCGCATTGGCGTTGTCAATGTGGTCACCGGACCGTTTGAGATAATTAACCAGCCCTTCGTCTGCGCCGCCCGCCAACCGCGCGAAAATGAGCTATTTCAGTTTGCCGGATTCATTCAAGGGCTTCCAACAGGCGTTGTGATGGGGGCTCTCCGCGTAATTTACGGCACCGGCAGCCTCCTAGTTTCACCATTCGGAGTCCCGATGATCCCGATTGTTTCACCGCCGGAACCAGAATTTGTCCCCCCTCTGCGGGTGATGTGAACCAGAGTTTGCGATTGGCCCGTGTGCGGCCAGTTACGGCGCAGACACACGCGTCATGCAGGCGGACCATCCGGAACACGGCGCTCCATCGCCGGAACAATCGCCTTCAGAGCACTGCAGTGATTACCAGTAATGGTGCCGGGAGAGGGAGTCGAACCCTCATGGTGTTGCCACCGCGAGATTTTGAGTCTCGTGCGTCTGCCATTTCGCCATCCCGGCCCCGAGAAAACACTCTCCAACTCACAAGAAGCATAACGCTTGTCTTTGATACCAGACTTCCCGCATTCTGATCAAACTGTTTTCACTCGAGGCTTCGCGACTGGTCAGCGAACGGCACAACCCTCGTAACGTTCGCCCAGGCCAGTAATCCCAGATTTTGCGTTTGAGAGTTGGCAGGTATTTGTATCGTGCTGCGCACAAACAAGTTGAAATGCAATGCAGTTGCCCATCTTTTACACCGAAATGTGAAAGCGACATCTGAAGAGAAAAGCAGCCGATTCTCAAACCCTTCAGGATTGTCGAAAACAGGCAATCTGCTGCGTTGCGGGAGGTTCGCAGTATGCGCATACACCTGTACCTCCCGCGCCTTGCATCTTGCCTGTTTTGGCCAATCGCAAAATCTGGGGTAATTTTCCCGCTGGCGTCGTAACGATCTCCTCTCCCCGGGGGAAGCGAGGGGGAACCTTGATCTCCGGCCATTTCTCAAACGGAAAATCCGGGTTCAATCTTCGACTCTGCTATGGGGCAGGGTACTGCCCCACCAGCCAGCTCGCTTGCCTGCCAACAAACGCTTTACCAGGTTCCTGAGCGGACGCGGTTCGAGCTTCGCTTTCCCCAATGCCCGAATCGGCACCCACTGGAATTCAATATAGTCCTCGCATGCCACCGGGACACGCTTCGTCGTCAGTCCACGCGCAGCCACCTCAAAAACAAGGTTAATCTCACAATGCCTGATACCCCTCTGCACAAAAGTATGCTCAACTGCTCCCACAAAGCGCTTCACTTTGAAACGAATCCCAAGCTCTTCAGCCAACTCGCGCTTCAGAGCGCACACGGCGCTTTCGCCAAATTCGACATGCCCCCCGGGCAGATAAGTATTCCTCGCCCCCTTTGTGTGACACAAGAGCAAGCAGCCATCCTTAAAGCATAAGGCCCGCGCCAGAACCTCGATTTCACGGCTCATGTTCAGCCTGCAAACGTGAGAACTCACTCAGATCAATATTAGCTCCACCACCAAGGACCTCGCCAACCAAATAAAGGGAACCAGTTACGCACACTGCCCCACCCGCGCTCGCAGCCCAATCCCGCGCCTCCCGCACCGCATCAGCGACGGAGCCTTCCGCCACTTCCCAGCCCATCAAGCCTGCCGCCGCGCGTATTCGTTCGCTCGGCATGTTGCGCTCACTGGGGATCGGCACCACCCACAACTTTTTGGCCAGCCTGACAAAAGCCCGCAAGAATCCGCCAACATCCTTGTCCCCGCACATACCTACCACCAGACCGAGCGGCTTCTGCTTCAAGAGCCGCTTTAGCGTGTCAGCCAGGGCCGTCGCAGCCGGCGGGTTGTGCGCGCCGTCCAGAATAATCGGTGGGTCGGTGTTCAACAACTGAAACCGTCCTGGCCACGACAGACCTGCCAGACCGCGTGCCACAATCTCAGGGCCGATATCAATTCCCAGGATACCCGCTGTTTCTTCAATTACCGTGAGCGCCGTAGCCAAATTCGCGGCTTGGTAGCGTCCGACCAAAGGCATCCGCAGTTTTCCATACGCCACGTTCTGGCTCTCTGCTTGCAGCACCTGGCCCGTTAGGTCCTCGGCGAGAACGCGCACCGTGACACATTCGTTCGCCAGACGCAGCGGTGCTCGCCGGGTCCGGGCTACGGACTTTACTACGTTCAAAGCGCCGGCATCCATCTCGCCACAGACCACCGGACGCCCGTCCTTGATTATACCGGCCTTCTCGCGCGCAATAGACTCAATGTCTCCGCCCAAATACATCGTGTGCTCAAGCCCTATGCCGGTGATTGCCGCCACAACGGGGGTAACGACATTCGTCGCATCCAACCGCCCGCCCATGCCCGTCTCCACCACGGCAATCTGCGCCCCCGCGCGCCGAAAGTACTCGAGGCCGACTGCCGTAATAACTTCAAAAAAAGTGGGTTCTTGACCTGACTCCACCGTCACGGCTTCTGCCAGCGACTCAACCTCGCCCAGAAGCGCGAACAAATCGTCGTCAGGCACGCTCCGTCCATTTACAGCAATCCGCTCGTTAATGCGCACAAGATGCGGCGAAGTATAGAGCGCCGTCCTTATCCCCCCGGCTCTCAGAATTGCCTCAAGCATTGCGCAAACCGAGCCTTTTCCGTTCGTTCCCGCCACATGGATAACGGCATAGGCTCTCTCCGGATTGCCAAGTCTGGCCAGCAGGGCCTCTTCCACATGGAGCCCCAGTTTGATGCCAAAAGTACGCCGCGCATAGAGGCGGCTCAGCAGAGCCGCTCTCCTGCTCTCTAGTTCGCTTCCGCTCATCCCGTTACCCCTCCTCCGCAAACTGTCTTGAACCCGGATTTTGCGATTGACCCGAGTGCGGCAGATGCGCGGCGCGAGACGCGCATCGGCCACGCCGCCGTGTACTATCCCCGCGCCACCGTGGCAACATAAACGCCGGCAGCGTAAGCCGCTTTGAGCGCTCTGGCACACTCGTTTACCGTTGCTCCCGTGGTCATTACGTCGTCAATCAGCAGGAACGTCCTTCCACGAGTCCAGTCAAGCTGCAACACTTCAAACGCTCCACGCACATTCTCCCGCCGTTGAGCTGCCGATAAATCCGTTTGCGTCCGTGTGTCCCTCACCCGTCGCAGGCAGTTACGCGCCAAGGCGATCCCCAGCCCCGACGCCACCTCTCCTGCCAAAAGCTTGGATTGATTGTAGGCGCGCGCCCGTTGCCTTCTGGGATAAAGAGGCACGAACGTGACAGCATCAAAATGTATTCCTGGATAATGGGCCCGGACACATCCCAACAGCAAAAATGCCAAATCCTTTCGAAGATGCGTGGCACCTTGGTACTTGAAAGACTGCATGGCTCTGCGGGCCGGTCCGGAGTATCTGACGGCCGAACGCGCCAGATCAAAATGGGGCATGCGATCTACACAAGCCGAACATTTGAAAGCATGTCCCGCCACACCCTCAACCGGATCACCGCACACCGCACAGAAATCGTCCGTAATAAAAGTAAGCCGCGTCCGGCACTCCCAGCAGATATGTCCACGAACATCCGGCTCGCTCCCGCAGCCCGCGCACACGCGGGGGAAAATCAGGTCGAACACCGCGCTCCAAAGCGACGGAGACTTGAACCCAGATTTTGCGATTGGCCAAAACAGGCAAGATGCAAGGCGTGGGAGGTGAAGGTGTATGCGCATACTCCGAACCTCCCGCAACGCAGCAGATTGCCTGTTTCCGACAATCCTCAAGGGT
>Ga0129299_1002443_pt1 | contig 12330 bp, 9 predicted proteins | sample ConPoolayeCmetaG_FD_94477 | JGI IMG/M metagenome (GOLD analysis project Ga0129299, IMG submission 94477) | Hot spring microbial mat communities from California, USA to study Microbial Dark Matter (Phase II) - Cone Pool mat layer C metaG ... | reverse complement strand
TGAGCCTTGAGCAAATCGCCAACGCGGTGTGCGCTGAGTTCGGCGTCGATTGGGATTCTCTCTCGCGGCGCGGCAAACACGACAACCCGGCGCGGGAGGTGGCGGTCTACCTGTGCAGGACGCTGACGCGATGCCCGGTGGGGGAGATCGGCGAACGATTGGGAGGCGTCCGCGCCTCGGCGGTCAGCAACATCGTCCGGAAGGTGCGGGTCAAGACGGAATCAGACCGACGCACGCGTGAGATGATCGAACACATCGAAGCCCGGCTTGGCCTCAGAAAAAATGAAAAATGAAGACCTGACCCCTCTTCCTGAGAAATGCGGGGATAGCTCCTTGCCGAACGGGTTTGGCCTTGGTAGCATACGGAAGCAGCAGGACACAGGACAGTGCCCAGATCCTCGTAGGACGCTCCGCAAATCGGGTGAGGAAGTTTCTGCCAGTGCAACGCCGGGCAGATCATGTCCGAGTCGGTTCTTGTAAAGCAGCGGGGGCCTCTATCGTTTCATCCGATCAGCCCGTGCGAAACCCAGACCGGGTGGACCGTCCGGCGCCTGACGCGAAGGTTCGACCGCTTCCTTCGCAAGTCCGGTTGAGCCCGCGGGCGAACCGCCGCGGAGGGGTCACGCTGATTGAGTTGCTGACCGTGATGGCATTGGTGGTGCTGTCCGTCGCGATTGTGGTGCCGTCGCTTGGTTCGGCCCGCAGACAGTCCCGGACGACGCTGTGTGCCGTTCGACTTGCCGAGCTCTCTCGGGCCGTTTTTCTGTATGCCCTGGAGTACGGTGATGTGCCCCCGTTCATCGGGCGGGGATGGGAAGACCTGGACAAAGCCGACGACATGGAATGGCCGCCCGGCAGCGGTCTGACGGTCGGCGATCTCAAGCGTTTGGAGACGTGGTGCGTCAACCAACCCGATCTGACGTGGTTTTGCCGACAGGAAGACTGGCCGGCGGATGTCGGCGTTCGATACGGCAGCCTTTTCCCCTACACCCGGTTCGAGGATCTGTATCGGTGTCCCGAGTTCCAGCGGCTTCCAAACGAGCAGAAGGCTCAGGGGGCCTTCAACTACACGCGGACGATCCTTGGCCGGACGTGGTACGTCTCTAAGATCGACCCACAGGCGAAAGACGCCTCGAGTCCCTTCGGGGCGCCCGGTCCGATCGTGCAGGTGAGCCAGATCTACTCACCCGCCAAGATGTGGATGATGATCGACGAATGGTGGTTGCGGCACTGTGCTACCTCGCCGGAGGACTCCTGGTCCGGTGATGGGCCCACGATCTCCGGCGGGTGGATGGGTGTGGACTGCATGAACTTCTACCTCGGGGACGAACTGGGTCGCTACCACGGCGCCAAGCAACCCGGGCTGAGCTCGAAAGGATACCCCGTCGCCGTCCGGAGGGGCGGTGTGAGTCACTACGACGGTCACGTGGAACTCTATCGGGACGCCCTTCCCGGCCGCACGATCGACTTCTCCATCGGGATCGATTCCATCCGGTCCCTGCTCGACTTTCTGGTGGACCATCTTTTCGCCCAACGAGGGATCACGCTGGACCTCTCCGAGCTCATCTCGTCTTTGGAAACCGACGGGTGAAACGGGTCGGCACGGTCGGGTTCATGCCCCGCCGAGTTCCTCGAGGCGCCGTTGCAGGAGGACCCGTTTGTGGGGGGGCATGTCCGCCTCGGCCAGCAGCTCTTTGACGCCGTCGATGAAGAACTCGCGGGCGAAGGCCGTGTCATAACACAAATCGTCCTTTCGACGGCGCGTGACGAGTTGAAGGAACGCCTCGAAGTCCCTGAAATACGAACCGTAGATGTGGAACGAATCCGCGATGTGGACGTACTCGCCGCAGGCGACGCCCAGGCGGTCGGCCATCCACCGTTGCAGTTCGGTGAAGGCGTACATGTTCATGAACGCCGCCTTGAATGCGTCATTGCTCCGCATATGGGCCACCATGTTTAGACGTTCCTGCTCGATGCGAAACCACAACCGCTGCAGGCACGCCGGGTCGTGGATGCCCACATCCTTCCACGCCTGCCACGTCACGGCTTGGGCGCGACGGGTATGGCCCGTCCCGCGGAGCTTGGTCATCACCGCTTCGATCTGGTCGATGACCCCGACGCCGGGGACCTCGTACTCGAACAACCGCTGGTGATAGGTGTACTGCCACTTGCCCTGTTCGGGGTCTACCCAGTGATCGTGGACGCCGTCCAGGACCTCGTCGCGGTATTTCTCCAGGTCGTTCAACCCCCCGGGAAAGGCGCGGTGGATTCGCGGCTCGGCGAACGGCTCGGTCACATGAATGACACAGAGAACGTCTCGGCTTTCCGGGTCATCGGGCTTGTCGTACTCGGTCCGGAACCGATTGCCTTCATACCAGCAGCGGATCACGGCCTCCTGCCAGGCAAACGGGAGCAGTCGCTCGACGACGTGGATGGACTTCATCACGACACCTCCGCGGACGGATCGGCCCGTTCCGGCGAAACTCGGCGCACCTCTAATCGCGGACCACCCTTACGGACCGTTCGAGTCGGATGGTCGGTCCCCTGGGGCGGAGGACGCGGCGGTCGGTCAACCGAGCAAGGCGACCATGTCCTGAGTCCCCAGCGCCCGGGGCAGGTAGTATTGCTCACCGAAGGCAAAACCGGCCACACTCCCTTCCACGCCGGCGATCGACCGGATCCAATGATGGATGCGCTCCAGCCGCTCCGGACCGAACTGTGACTCATAGCAGGCCACGGCATCCAGTTTCTTCTGAAGGGTCTGAGTGATGTCCACCACGAAGGAGGTCGGCCACGTCACCGTTCCGAGCGACCGCGGGATCGGACGGTACACGAGATGCCCGACGGAATGGGGCGTCGTGCCTGCGAACCGATCGTCCCACCGGGTCAGTCGGGAGTAGAAGGTGCCGGACTCCGCCAGGAGCTCGCCTTGCCAGTGGTCGGGCGAGGCCAGAGGCGTTCGGCCGGCCATCGTGACCACGACCTTCGGTCGGTACCGGCGCAGGGCCGTGGCGACCACGTACCGATTGGGTGGACAGTCCATCAGCTCTCGGTTGGGCAGCTCGAGGATCTCCATCGCCGCCGCGCCAAGGACCTCCGCGGCACGGGCGGCTTCGGCCCGTCGGCGATCCTCGCTCCCTTGGGGGGTCGGTTCTCCGGTGGTCATGTGGACCATCGCCACGCGGTACCCCTGCTCCGCGAGCTTGGCGATCGCGCCGCCGCACAGGATCTCCAAGTCATCCGGATGGGGCGATGTGAAGACCACGTCCACCGGTTCATGGGGCTCCGGCATGAGATACCTCTCGTTCGATCACCCTGAGGCCCGCATCGGAATCGCGCACCGAGGCAGGGCATCATAAAACCGACCGCATTCGCCAACAAGACCTCCCCGTCCCATCGAATTCCACGCGGAGGCGGCTTGCAGACGCTTCGTCCATCGACTACAACCATCGGGCCAACGAAAACGGGTTGGACCCCGTTCGATTCCTGTTCGACGTGCCGGCGGGCCGACATCTTGCGCGCTTATGCATCGGGTAGACGGAGATACTCAGGGAAGGGCGGTGCATCAAGCGGCACCCAACCCCCTTGCTGACTGGGAAACCACCAGGGACCCGAAGACGGGCCCGGTGGGGGGCGCCGTGCGGTGGCGCCCCGGACCTTATCGCCTGCTGACCGCTCTCAGTATGGTTCTCTGGACTTCGCCCACTTCGGGCGGCGACTACGGGCCGTTCACCTACGGCGACTGGGTGCCCGTCGATCCGGGGCAAGCCGGCGACGTCGAGTACATCGCCGTTCATCCGTCCGATCCGAACGTCGTGATCTGCGCGAGCGACGCGTGCGGTTTGGCGCTGACGTGCGACCGCGGTGAGAGCTGGGCGATTGTCAACAAGGGGCTCGTAGGGGGTGCGGACGCAAACGGGACGTTGACCTACTACAACGCCCGTCCTTCCGACGGTCTGGCGTGGGACCCGATCGATTCAAATTACGTGTACGCCGGTGTCACGGCGGATGTGTTTCGCGGTCGTCTCCGGCGGGGACACCCGGGCTCGGTTGCCTGGGAGTGGGTCGGTCGGATCCCCGAAGGGTGGGGGATCCGCGACCTGGTATTCGACCCCGATCCCGACCCGAACGGCGTGGGTCGCCCGCAGTTGTTCTATGTGGTCAACCAGTACGGACAGGTCTCCTTCACGAATGACGGGGGGCAGCACTTCTACAAAGTCACCCGCATTCCGTACTCCGAGCAGGCCTCCAAGACCTGGCCGGGTGGGCCTCCAAACGGGGTATCGGTTTTCGCCGGCTGCCAAAACCCCCTGTTGAGAGTCGTTCCAACTGCCCTCCGTTGGTGCCGTATTGTTTGGGTCCCTTGTCCGGGCGGACCGATGGTCGCCTGGATGTGGCACAATCAATACGATCCGGCGCACCGTTGGTTCCTCAACGAGGACGACCCCAACTACATCGGCAACTGGCAATGGGAAGACCCGAGCGATCCGAACACCGGACTGCCGGACCCAAACGTCACCCGGGCAACCGGTTTGGTGATCCGAGCGGTGGGGTTCAATGCCTACCGGTTCATCCTGGCCTGCAATAACGCCGACGGGACGTACGGCGGCATTTACACCCGGGAGATGGAAAATTACGCGTGGCAATCACCGTGGGTGAAGCGGGGACACACGTTCGACGCGGCCTCGCGCGTCATTTCGGCGCTGACACCGCATCCGTACGATCCGAACATCTGCTACGTCGGGACGCCCCGAGGGGACTCCGGCGATCCGAGGGGCGTCGTGCGGACCTTGAATCTCAACGCGACGGACCCGAACACCACGGCGTGGCACACCCTCACAGACCCCAACCACATGGTGCTCGGACACGATGTCTCTTCCCGGGCCGGGCACACCTGGGCCATCAGCATCTGCTCCTCCAATCCGAACGTCATGTTCTTTTCGTGTGACTACGTCGAGACCTGTCGCACGGAAAACGGCGGCGCGAGTTGGACTCAGGTCTACACACAGGCCGTTGATCCGAACAAGGGGCTCTGGCGGCACCGCGGTTTGAACGCGGTGCATACCCAGTCCATCGTGATGGCACCGGGCGATCCCAACATCTTCTTCATCGGGCGAAACGACAAGTTCGGCAGCTTCAAGACCGAAGACCGGGGGCGATCCTTCCGGAAGTTCTTCTGCCTGGACGGCCATCAGCCCAACTGCGCCCCGGCGACGCTGACCTACCGGGCAGGGGGTGTGACGTACACCAAGCCGACGTCCTGGTTCGTATACCCAGGGGACTCCCCCTTTGACCCCAACGGAGACCCCAACTGGTGGGTCCGGGGGATCGAATCGAACATTGTGTCGGGAGTGGTCCACCCGGCCGATCCCAACCGGGCGTGGTTCGTCACGTATGACGAGCCGACGCGGCACTGCAGCTTGGTGGTCAAGACGGATGACGGGGCCAGGAACCTCACGATCGTGCTCCCGGCCGATGCCAAGAAGCCCGACACCACCTTCCCGAAGTCGCGCCACCTGTACCTGCAAATCGCTGCGGACCCCAATGCAAGCCGGCTGTTTCTGGCCGCCGAACAGGAGGGCGTGCTCCTGTCCGTGGACGGGGGGGACACCTGGACCGTCAGCCTGGACACGAACGATCCGGGTCTCGTCGAAGACCCCAACCGCGAGGCGTTCGTCGCGGTGGAGGTTTGCCCGGGCGATCCGAACGTGGTGTACTGCGCGTCCGGTCGCCGCGGACTCGCCGACCCGATGAGGGGCTACGTGTATCGGTCCCTGGACGGGGGTCTGACGTGGTCGAAGCTCACGTGGCAGCCCGCGAACATCGCCCGACTTGCCGTTCACCCGCAGGATCCGAACGTCGTTTACGCGGCGGTCAACGACTGGGAACAGGACGACCGGGACGGGGGCGTGTGGCGGACCGTGGATGGCGGGCAGAACTGGGAGCGGGTCTTCCCCGTCGCCCCGGGTCACCTGACGGCGCTTTGCACCGCCGTGGCGTTCGACCCGAAAGACGCCAACACGGTGTACTGCCTGATCAACGAGCGCCTGGCGAACCCGACCAAGGTGCCGGCCCCGGGGTTGTACGTTCGTCACGGCGAGGGGGCCTGGCAGAACGACAGCACCGGAACGGGCGGATATCCGATCACCGACCTGATCACGAGGTACTGCTGTCTGTCGCTGCATCCGCGGACCGGCGACGTCTACATCGGCACCTCCGCCGGGGCGTTCTGGCGACCCCGTCCTCGCGTGTTGACGGTGAAGGTCTGGCCTGACGACGCGAACGATTCCGGTCTCACCAATTCCGACTGGGGACGGGTAACGATCGAGCCCGACCAGGCGCAGTACGCGGACGGTGCACGGGTGACCCTCCGGGCCGTCCCGGTTGGTCTGTACAAGTTCGTGCGGTGGTACGGCGACCTTCCGGCGGAGATCGACGCCAACACCCCCCAGATCGTCGTCCCCATGGAAATGGACCGGGAGATCTGGGCGGAGTTCAGGAGCCCGTTTCAGTGCGGAAGCGGCGAGGCGTTGCTCTTGCCGTTCGGATTGGCGATCATGGTCGGGGCTGCGGCCCTCCGGAAACACCGCTCGGAATGACCGTCCCGGAGAGCCTGCCGCCGAAGGACGGATCTCACCCCGTGGGCGTCTACCAGGTGACGGTGGAGGCTGTCTTTCCTGCCTCGCATCAACTCCGACTGTACGACGGCAGCCTGGAACCGCTCCACGTCCATCAGTGGCGAGTACAGGCCTCCTTGGCCGGGGCAACCCTCGATGCGATGGGGGTCCTGATCGACTTTGTCCGGGTCGAGAGGGTACTCGACGACGTCCTGGCCGGTTTCCGTGATCGCCATCTGAACGATTTGCCCTGTTTTCAAGGCGGCAATCCCTCCACCGAGAACCTCGCGCGGTGCCTCTTCGAGTCCTTGCGCGACCGGCTGGAGGCACCGGAACTTCTCCAAAAGGTCACCGTCTGGGAGACATCCCGGTTTGCCGCGGCCTACGCCGGATGAGAGAGGAAGGCATGGTTCATCGGGGGGATCGGGAACCGGCGGCGTGCGTAGCTCGGCTCGATTCTCCCCCGTCGCGGGGGAGGCGCTGAACCCGGCAAAAAATTTGTGCGGACGGCATATTCATTGTTGACTGTCCGGTCCGAAGTGACTATCCTGTCGGTTATGACCGTACGGTCTCAGGATGTGACCGAGCGCGTGGGTCGTGCTCAGAGACGGGCTACCAAGACGCGAGAGCGGCTGCTGAGGGCCGCTCTCGCCTTGTTTAGTGAGAAGGGCGTCGACGCCACCGCCATCGAGGAGATCACGGAACGAGCGGACGTCGGCAAGGGGACCTTCTACCGGCACTTCGCCGATAAATATGAATTGGTCATCGCCCTGATCGAGGACGCGGTCGGCAAGCTGCTGGACCGGATCGCATCCCCCGAGCGCGAACCGGAGACGTTGGAGGATCTCCTGGAGCATTTTCTCAGCGCCCATTCGGACTTCTTTGCCGACAATAGCGAGGAGTTCGCCCTGTTGTTCCAGGGGCGCGTCCTGCTGAAGCTTCGCGGGGATGTGACCGCCGAGTTGGAGCAACCCTATGTAAGGTACCTGGAAGAAATCGAGCGCCAGGTCTCCCCCTTTGTCTCCAAGTTGATCGATCCAATGAAAGTTCGACGTTTGGCCTGCGCGGTGGCGGGGTTTGTGTTCGGCTTTTTCTCGTTTGCCACGCTCGGGATGACGGAGGAGGAGATCGAAACGAGCATGAGACCGTTCCGGCGAGCCTTCGTCGGCGGATTGTCGGCCTTCTTGGGGCGATAGTCCGGCCGAGCGCGAACCGGCGACGCGAACGAAAGGAGAAAATCCGGTAATGAGTTCAGGAGGACCCGGTCATGCAGGGATGTGAATCGGCAAGCGAGGGTGGAGGCTCTTCCGATGCACTTGTCGTCCCGAGCTGGGCCGTAGCGGACGCGGTCCAAGCCGATCCGGTGGCCAGGAAGTTGCCCCTGTCGACCAACCACCGCCGCTGGAACGACTGGCTGTGGCAAATGAAGAATCGCATCCGCACGATGGCCCAGCTCACGGAGTGGTTTCCCGTCTTGCGCGAGCGGCTGGACCTGGAACTGGTCGCCGGAAAATATCCGATGGCCATCACGCCGTACTACGCCTCGCTCATCAAGACCCCGGACCCGTCGGACCCGATCTTCAGGATGTGCGTGCCCGACCTCGCCGAGTTGAACAACCCGCCGTTTCTGCGTGATGACCCCCTCGAGGAGGAGCAGGACATGCCCGTCTGGGGTCTGGTCCACCGCTACCCGGACCGGGCACTCCTCCTGGTCACGACGGGTTGCTCGTTGTACTGTCGCCACTGCACCCGCAAACGTGTGGCGGGGACCCGTGAGGTCTCCATCTCTCCGAGCCGGCTGGCCAAGGCGGCGGCGTATCTGGCCGCCCACCCGGAGATCACCGATGTGATTGTCTCGGGTGGCGACCCCTTCACGCTACCCACCGGGACGATCGAAAACGTCCTGGCGACGATCCGCGCGGTGCCGAGCGTTCAGATCATTCGGATCGGCACGCGGACCCCCGTCGTCCTGCCCATGCGGATCACGGACGAATTGACGGAGATGCTTCGGAAGTACCACCCCCTGTGGGTCAACACGCATTTCAACCACCCGGACGAGCTGACAACCGAGGCCGCGGAGGCGTGCGCTCGTCTGGCGGACGCCGGGATCCCCTTGGGCAATCAGTCGGTTCTGCTCCGCGGCATCAACGACACGCCCCGGACCATTGAGGATCTCTGCCGCGGTTTGATCCGGATGCGGGTCCGACCGTACTACCTGTTCCAGTGCGATCTGGTGCGCGGCATCGAGCACTTCCGTACGCCGATCAGTCGCGGGCTGGAAATCATGGAGTACCTCCGGGGTCGGGTCAGCGGATTGGCCATCCCCACGTTTGTGGTGGACGCGCCGCATGGCGGCGGCAAGATCCCCGTCTTGCCGAACTACGTGGTGTCGATGAGTCCGACGGCGACCGTCTTGCGGAACTTCGAGGGGATGCTTGTGAGCTATCCGGAACCGTGCAGGGGGTCGCAGGAGGACCGCTCCGAACTCCGAGAAGACGAGACCCCCGGGGTTTGGGAGTTGGTCAGCGGGAGGGCCTCGGCCATTCATCCCGCCCGGGCGAGGCGATACCAGCGGCGGTTCCGGCAGGAATGCTCGACGCTGGTTGAGATCGGAGAGCCTTTGTGATCCGCCTCCGCCGGATCGGTGAGCACTCCGGTCGGCCGGGCAAACCCAACCCCGGGTCGGAGCCCAATGAGCGGGCATAAGCGTGCGGGTCGGTCTGACGTACGATCTCCGGAAGGACTATCTTGCCGAGGGCCATACCCCGGAAGATGTCGCGGAGTTTGACTCCGAAGAAACGATCGCCGCCTTGGACGGGGCGATCCGATCCTTGGGATATCGGACGGACCGTATTGGTCGTGCCCGCGCGCTATGCGAACGGTTGGTCGCCGGGGAGACATGGGACCTCGTTTTCAACATCGCGGAGGGGCTCGGCGGACGGAGTCGGGAGGCACAGGTGCCTTGTCTTCTGGAGCTCTACGGCATCGGGTACACGTTCTCGGACCCGATGGTCTGTGCGGCGACGTTGGACAAGGCGGTCGCCAAACGATTGATCCGCGATGCGGGACTGCCCACCGCGCGATTCCACGTCGTCCGGCAGATCGAGGACATCGCCCGGGTCCGGTTGGAGTACCCGGTGTTCGCCAAGCCCGCGGCGGAGGGAACGGGCAAGGGGATCGACGAACGGTCGCGGATCGAGACGCCGGACGAGTTGATTCGGACCTGTCAAGACCGGCTCCGGCGTTTTGCGCAACCGGTCCTTGTGGAGGAGTTCCTGCCCGGGCGGGAGTTCACCGTGGGCGTCCTCGGCAACGGCCCCGACGCCCGCGTGCTGGGCACAATGGAAATCGAGATGCGGGATTGCCCCACCGGGGGCATCTACTCCTATCGGGGCAAGGAGCAGTGCGAGCGACTGGTCCGCTACCGTCGGCCCGAGCGGAATGGGTTGATCGAACAGGTGGAGCGGTTGGGGCTCGAGGCGCATCGTACGCTGGAGTGTCGGGACGCCTCGAGGGTAGACATTCGTTGCGACCGTAGCGGCAGACCGTGCTTCATGGAAATCAACCCGCTGCCCGGACTGCACCCGACGCATTCGGATCTGCCCATGATCGCCGCCCAAGAGGGGATGGCCTACGAGGAACTGATCGGTTCGATCATTCGAAGCGCCTTGAATCGGTTGGCCAGCCGACCGTGACGGATGCCGCGGGCGTCTCCGACGCCGAGATCGCGACCCGCCGGTGTGGAGCGAGAGGATGCGAAGGTCTGGCCATTCCTGTCTGGTTCTCTACAACGTGCCGAAGGATGCGGCGCACGCCCCCCCGGGTACCTTCTGGGTGGAAAGTGATGTGGGGGTTCTCGAGGAGGTCGAGACCGTCGTCGGTGGTTTGACGCGTCTGGGCATCCGCCATCGCGTGGCGGGTGTCAAGGGGCTTGCCGAGGTCCCGTCGGTCCTGGCCGAGGGGGCGGAAGGCATCGTGATCAACCTGGTGGAGAGTTTCCAGGGCGTCCCGGATCAGGCCAACTTCGTCCCGGCGGTCTGCCAGGCCCACGGGCGCGCCGTCACGGGAGGAGACACTCCCTGCCTGATCCTGACGACGGACAAGGGGCAGACCCGGGCGGTACTTCAATCCGCCGGACTGCCCTGTCCGCAAGGGGCGACCGTTCGGGTCGGGCAGGGGATTCGCCGGTCCCAGTTGCCTCCGGGACCCTACATCGTCAAACCCGCCTACTCCGACGGGAGTGAGGGGATCGACCCGGACTCGATCGTGCAGAGGTTCGGAGCGGCGCTGCGAAAGGCTGTCAGGCGAGTCCACGCCGGGTTTGGTCAACCGGCCGTCATCGAGCGCTTCGTCGGGCACCGCGAGCTGAATGTGTCGGTGCTGCAGCGAGGCAATCGGATCGATGTGCTGCCCCTGGTGGAGATCGACTTCTCGGCATTCGACCACAGCCGCCCGCGGATTGTGGACTACGCGGCCAAATGGCTTCCGGACACGTTTGAGTATCAGAATACGCCCCGTATCATCCCGGCCCGGCTGCCGGCACGGACCGCCGAGCGCGTCCGCCGCCTCACGCTGGAGGCGTGGCATGTGGTGGGCTGTCGCGACTACGCCCGGGTGGACTTCCGCATGGACCCAAGCGGGCGGGTGTTCATCCTGGAGGTGAACGCCAATCCGGATATCGGTCCGGAAGGCGGGCTCGTATCGGCCCTGTTGGCCGCCGGGATCACGTACGAGGAGTTCCTCCAGACCCTGTTGGAGAATGCGGCAGCCCGGCTGGGTGATGCGGAACCCAAGACACCGCGGCGTTTCTTTTCCTTGGGGCGTCCCTCTCGGTGCGGAGGGGGGCGATCCGACCGGAAGCGTCTCCGCCACCGGGGACTGCGCATCCGTTCCTCCGTGCCGGCGGACCGGGAGGTGGTCCTGGGGATGTTGGCGCGGACCGGCTTCTTCCGCCCCGACGAGCTGGAGGTGGCTCGCGAGGTCCTCGACGACGCCCTGGCGACGGGACCGGGCGGGTCCTATCAGTCGTTGGTCGCGGCGGATCGGACCGGCCGCGCGCGGGGATGGGTGTGCTTTGGTCCGACGCCGTGCACGCTCGGGACATTCGACGTGTATTGGATCGCCGTGGATCCCACATGGCAGTCTCGCGGATTGGGCACAGCGCTAATGGGACGTGCCGAGCGGCAGATCGCCCGGAGGGGCGGACGAATGGTCGTGATCGAAACATCGGGCCAACCGCGATACACGTCCACCCGTCAGTTCTACATGAAGCTGGGTTATCAGTACGCCGCCCGAATCGCCGATTTCTATGGCCCCGGCGACGACAAGATCATCTACATGAAGTCCCTGCATTCGTCCGAGGTTTGTCCGGGCACGGGGTCGTGATCGATCCAGGCCCGGGTGGCAGGGTCGCGTCGATCCGAACCGGTCGGTTTGAGTTAAGGAGCTCGAGGGTCCGTGAGCGCCTTGGCCGTCATCGGGATTGCCGTCGCCTTGGCGATGGATGCCTTCGCCGTGGCGTTGACGGTCGGCGCGGTCGTCAGGCCGCTGACCGGTCGGCATCTGTTCCGGTTGGGCTGGCACTTCGGTCTGTTTCAGTTCCTGATGCCGGTGGTGGGATGGCTGGCCGGTGTGAGTGCCCAACGATACATCGCCGCGTACGACCATTGGGTGGCCTCGGGGCTGCTCACGCTCGTGGGCGGGCGCATGATTC
>Ga0129299_1002442_pt1 | contig 12331 bp, 8 predicted proteins | sample ConPoolayeCmetaG_FD_94477 | JGI IMG/M metagenome (GOLD analysis project Ga0129299, IMG submission 94477) | Hot spring microbial mat communities from California, USA to study Microbial Dark Matter (Phase II) - Cone Pool mat layer C metaG ... | reverse complement strand
TTATCTTCCCGCGTCTTGTTCCTTGCCCCTTCTCCGCGGGCGGCCACGCGGCAGCGGGCGGAGCCGACGCCCCATCAGCCCCTCCAGATTGGCCACAAACGCCTCGCCGCCCAGCGAGTCCTCCCCCGCCGGGGTGGCCACCAGATGCACGGGGTTGGTCGGGCTCGGAGTCAACGCTTGACACTTGATTTCGCTGAAAAACCCCGGTGGACAGTTCTGTGGTGCGGCGGCCAGCCCTGTCCCGCTGGCTTTGGTCCGCAGCGGCGCGTCTTGGATTGGGTCGGCTTCATCTCAGCTGCGGCAGAACCCCAACATGTAGTAGGGTAGGTCGGCCCCACGGCCCGAACGATTCGTTCGAATTCGTTGCGTTTGGCTGGAACCCGTCTGGTGTGCGCACCCGATCCACACACTACAGGATGGGCAGCAAGTGCGTTCGAGTACGGTCCGGATCGACCACGACGATCGCGCCTGCCTCGAGTTCCGCGCGGCGATTGGTAAGCACCTCCAAGAGGCGCGAACCGAGCTGGTCGGTGGTGAATGTCTGGAGACGGAACAGAACCACCGAGGGTTGCGCAATGCGCTGCAACGCCAGGACACGTGAAAAACCGAGGTCGAAGGTTACCACAATCCGACCTTCCGCCGCCGCCTTTTTCACAATCAGCGGATCCGGAAGGCGTTGCAGATTCTCGTCTCGCAAATGAACGGCGTCATGTCCGTGCCGACGGAGGAAGTCACCCGTTCGCGGGGACACCCCCATGTCGAGAAGCAGGCGCATATCACCCCGTCCACACAGTAACTCGTTCGTCCGCCAGGAGGGCGGCGTACTGGATGCACTGTTCGATGTCCGCATCCTCAAGGTCGGGATAGTCGGCCAGTATCTCTTGGCGGGTCATGCCGCTGGCAAGCATTTTCAGCACCACACTGACGGGGATGCGCATGCCCCGAATGCAGGGCTTGCCCCCCATGATGTGTTCGTCGAAGGTAATACGGTCCAGCGCCATAAGCATACCTCCACAACCGCATACATATTATACCCTGCCTCCCAACGTATGTTCTACGCGGACGGCGGCTGGCGCCGCTCGGCTCTGTTCGTGTTGCCCTATGGAGTGAAACGTTAGGCCACGTCCGTCCATCTCAGCCGGGGTAGAGTCCCAGCAGGTAGCCGATCCATCGCACCCCCGCGTACTTCTCGTCCATGAAGATAGCGAGCGTCAGTATCTGGTAGGCAACGGTCAGGCACCCGCTCAAGCGGCGCGACACATGGCCTCCGACCCAGCGCCATTCCCTGAGTTTGCGGTAGATCGCCGTTTGGCGCTCACGGTGGTCGGACCAATACCGGCACCATGCCCGATTGACGTACAACCCGACGGCCTGCGTCAAGGCCCAGGCAAAATACGACCCGACCAACCCGTGCCAGGCGGCACAGTAGAGAAACGTCACAAGGTAGTTGATCAGCACATGGCGGCGGTTCCCGCCCAGGGGGATGTAAACGTAGTCGAACAGCCAAGCACCCAAGGTAATGTGCCAGCGCTTCCAGAACTCGCGGAGGCTATCGCTCCGCCACGGTCCGCGGAAGTTCTCCGGCACGACGAACCCCATCATCCGCCCGACACCGATCGCCAGGTCCACATACCCGCTCATCCACAGGTAGAGGAAGAACGGGGCCAGCACCGCCGAACGAAACACGACGAGGCGACTGAAGTGCTGCGGGGTCCGCCAGAAGTCGTGCTCCATCGCCGCGGACACGACGAAGAACATCAGACCCAGGCGGACCAACCCCACCACGATCCGCCCCAGTCCGATCACGGCCTGACGACCGGTCCTCTGGGCAGGCCAGGCCTCAAGCTGACCCATGAAGTCCTGAAAACGGATGATCGGGCCCATCCGAACCGTGGGTGGAAACAGCATGTACGCCAGGTAATCGCTGAAGCGGACTCCTGCGACCCTGCCGCGGCTTACATCCACGGCAATGTGAAGCGACCGCAGGGCCACATACCCCATCCCGAACCATTGAACCCAGTAGTACGGGTGAATCTCGCCGGCGGCGTCCCGAGGCAGCCAGGGGGGTTGGGGCCAGATCAGCACGGGCACGTACGCCAAATGAATCGCCAGCCACGCAAAGACCGTTGTCCCCCGTGCGCGGGTGCCGGCGGACTCGCCGCCGGAGCAAGGACCTCGTCCCGCCCAGTGTTGACAGGTCGCCACGACGGCGTACCCATACAAGACGGCACCGAAAAGCGTCGCGCACCACGCGATCGGCCAGGTCAGCAGTGAGTACGAGAGGCTCGATGTGATCAATCCGGCGCGTATCCAACGCCGGGGCAACGCCCAGAAAACCGGCACGAGCACCACCAGACCCACCACGCCGAAGGGGATCGCCGGAAGATTGTAAGGACCGACGTAGTAGGTCAGCATACGGGTTATCGCGTCGAGGTCGGCCGGTGGTCGGTGCCTCTGCTATTGAATGTATCCCAGGTCTCGAAGGCGGCGGCGGTGCTCCTCGCCCACGGGTTGTGGTCGGGCGGCTTGGTTCGGGTCAAAGGGCTTGAACGACCCCGACCATCGCTCGAGCTCTCGCTCCAGGCGGGTGGTTTCCGCACGATGCACATCCGCGACATCGTGCTGCTCGCCGGGGTCCCTTTGCAGGTCGTACAGTTCAACGCGACGGTCGGTACGCGAAATCAACTTCCACCGCCGGTCGATGACGGCCTGATACCCCACCTTCCATCGAGTCGGATCAAAGGTCGGGTCCAGCTGTCGGACCATCTCGAGCGCCAGGACGGGAACTTTCAGGTATTCGCTGAATCCGTACCGCTCCTCGTTTCCCGACGGTTCGGACAGCACGGCCGCAAGGGAGGGGGCCAGGACGGGACCGAACTGCTTCATTTCGGCACCGGTCCACGCCAGGAGCGTGGCGAACAGATCGTTCGTCTGTACGAGGCGATCCACCACCTGCGGTCGAAGGACCTTCGGCCAGCGGACAATGAGCGGCACGTGGATCAGCGTGTTGTAGATGCAGAATTGATGCTCCAGCATCCCGTGTTCACCCAGGTTCTCACCGTGATCAGAGGTCAGGATCACGATGGTATTGTCGAGATCCACCCGACCGGCAAGGACATCCATGAGGTCGGCGAAGCAGTCGTCCAACTCACGGACGCGGGCGTCGTACAGATCGGAAAGTATCCTGAGGTCACGCGGGGTATAGACGGGTGCCCCGTTCAACGTGTACTGAAAGACCGCACGGGCGGACTGATCGATCCGGTACGAGTGCGCGAGGTCCTCGGGTCGGACGAACGCCCGTCGATACGCCCGGGTCGGCTCGCGCGGAAGGTGGGGCTCCATGTAATTGACGAAGAGGAGGAAGGGGGCGGGGCGAGGTTGTTCGGCCAGCCAACGGTCCACCAGCGGCGCAACGACCCGCCCGCCCGCTTCCCTGAGAAACCATCGACCGAGCAGCGACCCGAGCGGGGCGTCGCTGAGCAGCACCCGCTTGACGAACAGGTACAGGGTGTTGCCCGTCGTATAGGTGAGTTGATAGGTGTCCTTGTAATGCTCGAAGCCCTGAACCAGGTTGGTCTTGGGCGAGACGAGCGGGTTGTTTGAGAGCGCTACGGTTTGGTATCCGTGATCGCGAAGCAGTTCCGCGAGGGTGACGAATCGCTTGTCCAGCCACATGTGGCCGAAATTGACCCCGTGTTGCGAGCCGTACAATCCGGTGAACAGGGAGGCATGGGACGGCGGGGTCCAGATGCCTGGTGAATAAGCCCGGGTAAAGCGGACCGCGTCGGCGGCGAAGGCGTCGATGTGCGGGCTGACCGGTCGGGCGTAGCCGTTGCAACCGAGTCGGTCCGCCCGGAGCGTGTCGAAGACCAGGAGCACGATGTTGGGGGGCGTGCCCGCGGGACTGCGGATGGGTCGCACCGCAGGGGGCCAAAAACCCTCCGAAGACCGGACGCCGGGACTCCATCGCCACTGAATCACGACGGAGCAGACGAGCAGGACGAGCGCCGGCCACACCGCTACCCGCACCGTGGAGGAGACCAACCTGGCAAAGGCTGCCCTTCGGAACCGCTCGCACGCCCACGTCGCCGGGATCAACAGGACCAGGAACACGGTGATCGCACCGATCCGCCCGAACATCCCCTTGAACAGACTCAGCTTGCGATCCGCGCCCTCACCCCAGGCGACCGCGACGCCCAATCCCACCAGGAAAGCGGCCGTCGCGAACAATCCGGGATCGAACCGCACTGCCCACCGACGGGTCATCGACGCCGTCAGAAGCCCAACCGCACAGACGACGACGCAGACGACCGACCAGGCGGCCATGTGAGAGATCAACGAGAAGCTGAGCGTTGCGATCCACAGTCGGGCGGTCATCAGATGGCCGAGTCCTCCCATGCGGATGAGCGGCTCGACCAGACCGGCCAAGGCACCGCCGACCAACCCCACGGCGATTCCCGCACTCAACCAGGATGCGGCGGGGGACCCGCGGTCGGACGTTCGGTCGTGGCGATGCACGTCGGGTGGTGGAGCTCCTGCTTGCTCGGCGGGCACGAAAGGATGCCTCCCTCGGTAGAAACTCAAAAGGAATGCCCCCCGTGTACCGGCACACGGGCAGGCTGCCCCATCCGAATTGTGTCTACCCGCGCATTCGCGCGTTTCTACCCCGCGGGCTCGGGTGGTTTGAGTTCTTCAATCTTAGGCAGGTCTTTCAGGCTGGCCAACCCGAAGACCTCCAGAAACCGTTTGGTCGTCCCGTACAGCATCGGTCGGCCGATCTGCTCATCGCGCCCCACGATCTTGATCAGGTTCATCTCTCGCAGGCGGTTCAGGACCTCGCCCACGGACACTCCGCGGATCGCCTCGATCTCGGCGCGAAGGACCGGTTGCTTGTAGGCCACAATCGCCAACGTCTCCAACGCCGCCGGAGACAGACGGGTTTCCTGCCGGACGCGGAGAAGCTTGGCGAGCCAGGTGTTGTACTTGGGCAGGGTTAGCATCTGATAGCCCCCTGCGATCTCCTCGATGCGGAAGGCGGCGTCGGTCTGCTCATACCGCTGGTTCAGTGCGGCGATGTGCTTGCGGACGGTCCGGGCGTCACCGACGCCCATGATCTGGGCAATTTTCGCCGCCGGGAGTGGCGCGTCGGTGGCGAACAAGAGGGCTTCGACGACGCCCTGGGTTTCAATGCCGTCGCCGCCCTCTTCCGATTCGGTCGGTATCTTTGAGGATTCGGCTTCGTGAGGAGATGGGGCACTCCCCCCGTCTTCCCACGCCCGATCGTCTTTCGGAAGGTCTTCGTCCTCGAGTCCAAGAGCGCCGTACCCGTTCGGCTCGGTGGCGACATCCGATGTCACGGGCATCTCGTCTTTCGTCCCGTTTCCGCGTTTCCGGCGGACGCCTGAGACCTCCGGCCCTTCGCTTGTGTTCGAGGTGTACTCCGATGGCACCGACTCGACTCCGTTCCCGAGGGCATCCTACCGTACCGGGTTAATAATAGCCGACCCTTGTCGGACCGTCCAGGAAGACAAGCAGGTTCAAAAACGGGGACAGGCGCGAATGGTATGACGTGAAGCGGTTGACGGGGGTTGTAGCCCCATCAGGGGCGTCCGAAGAACGGGCGCGACGCCCGTGCTACAGATTGCGGCATGGTTCAAAAACGGGGACTCACCTCCGAGCCAACCCTCGACTACGACCCAGAAAACGGGTTCCGGCGAGGTGCCTGTCCCCGTTTTTGAACCATGCCCAGATTGCCGCCCATTTTCATCCGCGAACCCTCCGGAGCCCTACCCCGATGCCAAGAACTCGGCAGATCTCGGTATCCCCGCGATGAGAGGCAGACGTCGTCGGCCTCCAAGTCAATTCCTTCTCTTGGGGGCTTCGTGAAAGGCGCGGGACGACTCGTAGAGTCTCAAACGGCCTTGGATTTGACCCGCAAGGTCGTGATCACCCAAACGGCTCGCAAGATCAATCGCCTTGCGAGCCCACGCCCGCGCTTCGTCGAACCGGCCGGCCTCCGCGTATGCGGCGGCCAGCGTATCCAGGACGTCCGGCCGCTCGTAGCGAGTCAACGTACAGGCCCGTTGCGCCACATGAACGGCCTTGGTGCCGTCGCGGTACGTCTCGTCATGGCTGGTCGCCAGGAGCCAAGCCAGGTTTCTCCATGCCCCCTGCGCGTTGGGGTTTAGGTCCACCGCCTTTTGGAAATGCGCGAGTGCCTCGTCCGTCCGACCTATCTCCGCCAGCGCGACGCCCAGGTTGTTGCATGTCCTTGCATCATTGGGTTCGAGCCGCAGGGCCTCCTTCAGGTGAAGGACGGCTTGGTCAAGATCCCGTTGGGCGATCAGTGCGGTGCCCAGGTTGCGGTGGGCGTCGGCGAAGTCGGGTTTGATCCGAATCGCCTCGTGGAAGTGCGTTAAGGCCTCGTTGTGATTGCCCTCCTTTTCGAGGAAGGCCCCCAGATTGCTGTGGGCCAGGAAGCACTCCGGATTCTTCGCCAGGACGCCGCGCCACAATGTCTCTTCGTCCTTGTAGATGCCCGCCTGATGCCACGTCAGGACGGAAAGGGCGCCGACGACCCCCGCCCCCACGGACCACCATCCCCCGCGCGGGATCATGGGCCACCGGCGGTAAGCGTGGGCGCACAGTCCGGTGACCAGGGCGATGATCCCGGGAAGAGAGACGTACTGCCAGCGATCCGCCACCAGCGAGTAGTACATGAACGAAATGTTGAAGAAACCCAGGACGGGAAACAGCATGACCACGTAATACCCCAGCGCAAGGCACGCCGGTCTTGCCCACCCCGCCCGGTACCGCCACAGAACCGCGAAACAGGACACCGACAGGACCAGCGGGACGTACGACAACGGGTTGGACAGGGGGATGGTCCAACGAGGATACACCACGCAGAGCGGGTACGGGAGGATGGCCTTATACAGATAGAACCCGATCGCCCAGGCGGCCCCCACAAGTCGTGACAGGAACCCGTCGTCCCGGACGACCATGCTTCCGATCGCGCGGTGGGAGTGGAACCAGAGCGTCACGAGGGCCAACACGCCGGACAGGACAAAAAAGGGCACGCCGTCGCGCACGTCCTTCAGCGACACCCTGCCGCGGAGCCACCACACACACAAGAGCAGGACGACCGGCAGCATCACGACCGAGGTCTTGGCGAGCAGCGCCAGCGCGAACGAGCCGATCGAAAGCGCGTACCACCTCGACCCACCCTCGCGGAGAAACCTCAGGTAGAACAGGAGGGTCAGCATCTGGAACACCATCGGCAGCACGTTCTTGCGCTCGGTGATCCAGGCCACCGATTCGACATTCACGGGGTGGACCGCGAAGATCAGGGCCGCAAGCCACGCCCCCGGAATTCCGAGCTGCCGGAGGACTCGCCAGAGCAGCACCGCGCCGGCGGCATGCAGCAGGACGTTCACGACGTGGTAGCCGGTGGGAGTCATCCCCCACAGACGCCACTCGAACCAGAGCATCGTCGAGGTAAGCGGAAAGTAATCCAAAGGTTGGATCGTGAACCAGAATCGATAAAGTCCGTCCCTCGCCTTGATGAGCGGGTTGTCGGTAAGGAACTGTTCGTCGTCGAAGACGAATCCCGCCTTTAGGGCGGGAAGATACGTCAGAAGTGTTGCAACAAGAATCAGCCAGGAGGCGGCGAGTCGGATCACCCAGGTGGGCAACTCCACCTCCTGGGTGGATGCGGCGGAGAAATGCTTGTGATTCTCCGGCACGGAGTCACCCCGTATAAGGGCATCCCTGGCGCAACAACACGTCGCTCACATCGGCGCCCACGGGATGCCGATTTTGTTGGAAAACGTCCCATTTTTCAAACCGAGGGCGGCTTCGGGTGGTGTGACCGGGCGCTTCCCGAAAACGTTTCGGTATGAGGCAGGGTTCAATGAGTGGAGCAGGAACCGACGGCCTGCGCGCTCGGCTCGGGTCTCCGCCATTCCGCGGGCGGGGCATTGAACCAAGCGAATGTTTCTTCCGGGTCGGGCGTCTGTCGGGCCTTCTGCGGAATATTGCAATCAGGACAGAGAGGGGATATCAACCCGGTGCGGTGGCGTCCAGTTCGGCGTTGGCCAGTGCATGGGGTCCGGCGGTGAACCGGACCAGGTGGGCTCCCGGCGGGACATGATAGAGCAGGACCACCGAGCTTCCCTCCTGGAGCTGGGCCTCGGTGATCTGCTTGGGTGGGCGGATGGAGCGCCCGGGCTCTCCCTCCGCGTCGTACTGAAGCTCGAGGAGCATCTGTCCGCCGACCGAGGCGATGCGGTACTCGCCGATCGGGAAGTACTGTCTTCCTGCCTCATCGACCACGACGTACTGAGCGACCGTCTTGACGGCCCCGGCGAGGGCTTTTCCCAGGAGGCTTTTGGCTTGAAGGGCATCGCAATGGAGCCGGAGCAGGCGGACATCAGGGGGGACGGCAAACGCGGTGACTTGCCCCGATGGATCGGCACGGGCGTTGGCGGCCGGCACGACGACGTGCCCCGACTTGAGCGCTGCCCCGCTGAGTTCCGCCTGCTGTTCCGTGAGGTCCTTACTGCTCAGGGTGAACGGCAATTGTGGACCAAAGTCAGCGGCTTGTACCAATCGTCCGCCGACGCGCCCGCCGGCGGCGCTGGGTTGACCGGGGGGTTTCGATTCCGGCTTGGGTACCGGTTTGGGCGCGGGCTTGGGCGCTCCCTTCGGAACGGGGGGTTTGGCAGGAGCGGCTCCCTTGGCTCCGACCCGTTTACGGAGTTCCTCGAGGGGAAGGGACACTGGTGCGGTCGTTCCGGACTCGCCGGGCAGGACCGGTCCCTTGAGGCTGGCCAGGATCGTGGCCATGGGCTTGGCAGGGATCTTCTGACCCTGGACTTCCGCCCGGGCCGTCTGCTTGTATTCGACGAACGTGGGGGTGAACTTCTCCGGCACCTCGAAGACCAGATCGAAGACATACTCCCCGCTGCGGGCCTCGAACAGGATGGGTTGGTCCGGGGAGACCAGGCCCAACTTTTCCATGCGCGAGGGTTCGCGGTAACCGACCGCGAAGTACTGCCGGGGTTTGCCGTCCGAGTCCTTGCCGACCATGCGGACTTGCTGTGGGGTGAAGCGGTGCCACTTGTCGTCGTCGGCCGCCTCACTCCTGAGCTTGCACCGGGCCACCACGTACCGGTGCCCCTCGGTCGGTTCCCGGGTCGCGGTAGAGGTCACTTCCGTCTCCACCTTCCCCCTGCCCCCTCGCCTTCCCGGGCTCCCGGGGGCGGCCGCGGGGGCGGTCCTGCCCTCGGTGGCCGCGATCAGGCGGGCATATCCGAGCTGGGGGTCTTCGATCTGCGTCAGGCTGATCACGTCAAACAGGGGAGCGCCCTCGCGCTCCGGCGGGACGTACCCCCGCGACTCCGGCTGGACACGCGTGTGGTTGCGGGCGACGGCCGTCAGGAGGTCCGGATGGACGGCACGAAAACTCTGGTCGCCGGTGAAGATGTTGTCGGACAAATACCCGACCACCCCCACCGTGAACTCGTCCGGGCGGAGCAACAGGTGGCGGACGCGCTCCTTCCGCTGATCGTCGCGATAGACGCGTTGAAAACCCAGCACGTCTTCGTACCAGGGCATCATCTGCAGGCCGATGCAGAGCATGCCGATCGCGATCATCGACGCCCAGAACCCGACGAAGCCCCCGCCGACGCGGTCGATCAAAACCGGCAACCGCATCGTGCCCGTCAGGAACCGCTCCGACAGGAGGTCCAGCACCAACGCGGTGATGACGAACAGCAGGATCAGCGGCAGCCCCGGTCCGTAGAATTGGAGAAACTCCACGTTGATCAGGGCATAGATGCCTTCGTAGTAGCTGAAGGCCACCACGGCGGCCACCAGGCAGTACAGGAACACGATCGTGCTGCGGTACAGGCCCTTCCGCACCGCGAAACTGGCGGTGGTCAGGAAGATCAGCAGCGTGGAGCCCAGGGAGAGCAGCATGGTCGACCTCACTGTTCGGGGGCGACGGCCCGGAGGAATTCCTTCATGCTCGTGGTGCCCGCCATGACCTTTCGCAGCCCCTCCTCCTGCAGGTAGAGCATCGGGGGTTTGCCTTTCCGTGCGATCGCCTTGGTCCTGCTCAGATCGCCTTTGGCCAGCGCCTGGCGGATCTCGTCATTGACGATGAGGACTTCAAAGACCGCCGTCCGACCGACGTAGCCCGCGCCCTTGCAGATCGGGCATGGAACGGGCTTGCCTTCCTTATCGGGGATCGTGCCGACGGCCTTGTAGAACACGTCAATACGATCCGCCGGCAGATTGGCCTTGCGCAACATCTCCGCGTCCGGCTTGTAGGCCTCGCGGCAGTTCTGACACAGGATCCGCACCAGACGCTGACACGTCACCGCGCGGAGCGGCTTGGCGGCCTGTTCGGGATTGCCCACGAGGAGGACGTAACGTCGGAGAACCTCCATGCAGCTCTCGCCGGTCATTCCGAGGAAGACCCGCTTGCGATCCGCGGCCGCCGCGGCGATCAGCCGGGCGGTTTCCTTGTCGGGGCAATCCGCCACCATCAGGATGTCCGGATCGCGCCGGAGGATCGACTGGAGCTTTCGGGCAAACGTGACGCCTTCCTGCTGACCGTCGAATACGTTCTGCGTGATGTTCTCCAGGTCCATGGAGGGGTGGTATTCCAACGTGTGGATGTTCAGCATGAAGGCGTCGCATCCGCGAAGGAAGGCGTACAGCGTGCTGGTCACCCCGCTCCCCTTGGGACCGGAGACGATGGTCAACCCGCCCGGCTGAGCGAGGAGGCTTTCGAGCTGCTCCAGGTACGGGCTGGACAACCCCAGGTCGGGCAGACGGAAGCTCGTCTCCTCGCCCAGTAGGCGAAACGTCATCCGCTCGCCCGCCGTCGACCCGCTCGTGCGGACCTCGACGGTCACGCGTTGATTCGCCTCGGGTCCCGTCATGCCCCGGGTGACCTCGATCTTGCCCATCTGCGGACGGCGGCGCTCTTCCACCTCCAGTCCGGCGATCCGCTTGATGAACAAAAGTGCCGCCTCGGCGGTTGGGCGGTCCAACGGATTCCGCTCGCTGACGACGCCGTCGATCCGGTACGCCACGCGGATCTGTTCATTGGCCGGCATGAAGTCCACGTCCGAGGCCCGATGAGCGAGGGCATCCATCAGAACGTCTTGGGCGGCGGCGTAGGCCACCTGCTCCTCGTTGTCGGTGGGGACCTTGATCGGCTTGCGGTTCCAGTCCCAGATGTGGATTTGTTCAGTGACCTCGGGCTTGATTTCCTTGCCCGCGAACCAACCGAGCACGCGCCGACCCACCGATCCGAAGCCGATCTGGGCCTCCGCGGCCACCAATCGATTGCGGTGCTTGATGTAGAAAACGAGCGGACAGACGACCGCCGCTGCGTAGATCAACCACCCCACCACAAACAACCCGCCCGACCACGGCAGGAACACCCCCAAGAAAAACCCGATCAGTCCGGACCCATAGGTCATCGCCAACCACTGCTCCCGATGCGTTTTGACCTGGTCCGCGTCGCGGTTGACCCACTGGCACTCCGCCAGCCAGACCCCCATGACGAGCAGGACCAAGCCCAACTTGACGGGGTGGGCGTATTGACCCAGCGGTGGTACGACCGCCAACACCCCGACCCGGGGAATGCCCTCGCAGAAAGACGACATCAAACCGATGGGAACCATGCGAGCATCCGCTTCCTGTTCTTGTCCCCGATCACAGTCGCACGGGGATGCCCCGATTGGCCATAATCCGCTTCGTCTCGGCGATGCCGTACGTCCCAAAGTGGAAGATGCCGGCCGCCAAGGCGGCGTCGGCGCGACCCGTGGTCAGAACCTCGACCAAGTGCTCCGGCTTGCCTGCACCCCCGCTGGCCACCACGGGGATGCTCACCGCGTCGCTGACCGCCGCCGTCATCTCCAGATCGTATCCTTCGCGGGTACCGTCGGCGTTCATGACGTTCAGCACGATTTCACCCGCCCCTTGGCGCTCACCGCGGCGGGCCCAGCCGACCACCTCCAGCCCCGTCGGGACGCGACCGCCGTTGATGTAAACTTCCCAGAACTCGCTGCCGTCCCGCCGCACCCGGTTGGCGTCGATGGCCAACACGATGCATTGGCTGCCGAACCGCCGCGCCGCGCGCCGGATGAGATCCTGATCCGTGACCGCCGCCGAGTTGATGCTTACCTTGTCCGCCCCGGCGCTCAGCAAATCGCGGATGTCTTCCAGCGTTCGGATCCCCCCGCCGACCGTCAGGGGCATGAAGACCCTTTCGGCCGCCTCGCGGAGCACCTCGATCATGATCTGGCGACCC
>Ga0129299_1002441_pt1 | contig 12332 bp, 14 predicted proteins | sample ConPoolayeCmetaG_FD_94477 | JGI IMG/M metagenome (GOLD analysis project Ga0129299, IMG submission 94477) | Hot spring microbial mat communities from California, USA to study Microbial Dark Matter (Phase II) - Cone Pool mat layer C metaG ... | reverse complement strand
GTGGAGAAAGGATGGGACAGGGATGAACAAAGCACAAGACCACCCCAAACTGCCAGATGCGCGGCTGGAAAGGCGATTGGAGTACCTGGCCGAGCGATTGAGCCAGGCACCCGGACAGAGTATTCCGCAAGCCTGCGGTAGTGCCCACGAGACAAAAGCGGCCTACCGTTTTTTGGGGTAACGAGCGGGTGACGCACGAGGCCATCATCGGGCAGCAGCGCGAGGCCACCCTGGAACGAGTGCGGGGGGAAAGACGGGTGCTGCTGCTGCAAGACACGACCCGTTTTGACTTCAGTCAGCGGAAAGCGGTGGCGGGGCTGGGGCCGCTGGAAAACGAGCACGGTTGGGGGTTTGTGGCGCACAGCACGCTGGCGGTGAGCGAGGCAGGCGTCCCGTTGGGGCTGCTTGAGCAGCAGGTCTGGGTGCGGGGAGCTGAAACGCGGGGCAAGCGCCATCAGCGCCACGAACGGGCGTTTGAGGAGAAGGAAAGCTACAAATGGGTGCAGGGGTTGCCCGATAGGGCGACGCAGGCTGAACTGCCCGAGGCAGTGGTCATTGGTGACCGGGAAAGCCATATCTACGCTTTCCTGGACGAGGTGATGGAACGTCACCAGGACTTCATCGTGCGCGCGGCTCAGGGCCGCAGCTTCACGCCGGATGACCAGGAAGTCTTTGTGGCCCTGGCGGCGCAGCCCGTGCAGGCGCACCTGAGCCTGCCCCTCTCGCGTCATCCTGAGCGCGAGGCGCGTCAGGCGCAGGTGGAGGTGCGTTTCAGCCGTCTGACCCTCCCACGTCCCCGGCGCTCCCCGGCGCGACGTGCGGCTCTGAGCGTCTATGCCGTCGAGGTCATCGAATCGGCTCCCCCGCCCGACGCAGCGCCGATCCACTGGCTGCTGCTGACCTCGTTGGTCGTTGAGACCCTCGAACAGGCCCAGACGGTTCTGCGCTACTACACCTACCGCTGGCTGATTGAGCGCTTTCACTACATCCTCAAAAGCGGCTGCAAGCTGGAGGAAAGCCAACTGCGGGAGGCCGCGCGCCTCCAACGCTTGCTGGCTATCTTCAGCCTGGTCGCCTGGAAACTGCTGTGGCTCACCTACCAGGCTCGGCACACCCCCGACGCCCCTTGCACGGTCATCCTCCAACCCCATGAATGGCAAGCCCTGCATGCTTTTGTCCATCGCTCTCAACACCTACCCGCTCAGCCCCCTTCCCTCCAGCAAGCAGTCCGCTGGATTGCCCGACTGGGCGGCTTTCTGGGCCGCAAGGGCGATGGCGACCCCGGCGTCAAAGTCCTCTGGCGTGGCTGGACCCGCCTTCAGGATATTGCTGCCACCTGGTCGATTGTTCACCCCCTCTCCAAAGATGTGGGTAATGCATAGCCATTGAATGGAGAGGGGGAGGGGTCGCACGAAGTGCGGGGGTGAGGGTGAGGCTCCGAGCGGCATTCATTCAGCGCCCAGGCCCCTCAACTGAAATAGACCCCTTTCAAAGCAGCCGACTTGCCGCTCGCTCAGTCCAGGGCCGACACCTTTCTCGCCTCCTATCATCACCGGCGCCCTCATCTCGCCCTGGACATGAGAACCCCTGCTCAGGTTTTCGCGGAGTCGCATTTGACATGACACACTGCATCAAGTTGACACGCCCGGCTAATTTGGATAAAGTCACTGGAATTCGGAGGGGTGCAGATCAGCAGGCTTGCCCCCCCACCCCTGCGTGGTCGCGGAGCCGCTATCAGCGTGCCGCCAGGGCATCCAGGTGGTGATGTTGATCATGTTGTAATAGAAACGAGGCTAGGCATTCCAAATGGTCGAAACTATCAGTAGTGCAGTCAGTGCAACCGTGATGGTGGGGATCGTGGTGATGTTAGTCGCGCTGGCCCGCGCTTTCGCTGCCAGGACGCGCCACCCGGCGCGAGTCCCCGTGCCGGTGCTCGCGGAAGAAGCGCAGCGCCGCCTCCGTGAGCAGTCCATTCACCCGGACTAACGACTGCCCAAACCAGGGGAAAAGGAGCCGCCTCGTATGGCGGCTTTTTGCTCCTGGCAACGGCCTTCCCCGCCGCAGCCACGTGGCTGGGTTACCGCAAGCCAGATGCAGGACGGCAGCCTGATGGTTCATGCCCATCGGGAAACGTCGCCGGGCGGCTGCCCCCAAAGAACTGGATGGCCCGCAGCCAGGCATTCGTTTCCCCCAGCGCTCTCTCTTCAAAGCGATACTCCCAGGCCGACTTCCGACCATATTCCAGAAGATCGTGCTCCAACGTTTCCAGCTTGTACGCCAATGCGGTCATCAAGTATTCAGCAGCTACCTGCGTGCTCTCGTTGGCAGCCGCCAACGCCTGGCGCAGGTGCGGCAGACACAGCCCATCCGATGCACTATACCATTCCTGGAATGGGTCTGCCGGATCGGACAAATGGTGGAGGAGCCACTCGGTGTGTCTGCGCTCGGAATCGATGCCGGTCTGGCATACCCGGCATCCCGCTTCAGGGGATAGCTCCGTTGGCAACGGGATGCGGACTAGACGGGGCCATAGCCTGCTCAGCCAGCGCCTCCACCCACTCCGCCGGGCGGCGACCAGGCGCTGGTAATAGCCGGCACAGCGCTGCCTCGCAACACCCACCAGTTGTGCGTAGATGATGGAGTTCCCTAAAGGGCTTCCATATATCTGGACTTCCAGCAACCCCGTCTGCCAGGTATGCTTAGGGCAGTAACCAAGCGAGGCGAGGATGTGCTTACGCGCGTCCCAATCATTGACGCCCTCGTGCAACATGGAGGTGATGTACCGCCGCTCCGCATCGGCGCGCAGGTAGCAGATGGGACACCCGGTCTCTTGCAGAGCGGCCTTGAGTTGGATGGAAATGATGTCCAGCCTCATTCACCATTCACCCTTGACGGCGGTCAGCGCCGTGCAGAGCCATCGCCAACGCCGTCCATGGCTGCCAGCGCGCCGCAGCTCGTGCTGTGTGTTCCTTCTGAACCAGGTTGGTGGCAATGGCCCCCCAACGTATCAGCGGACGATCAGTCCGAGCGTGGATCGACGCCGAATACGCCCTTTTCGCCAGCCAGCCGGCCTGGCGCCCTGCGCCAGCTTGTCGCCTCCCTCCCGCCTAGTTCGTGGAGACGGAGGTAATTGCTCTTGTCAAGCAGCCCCTCCAGATCGGCCTTGAGCCTGGCCCAGATGTCCCGTTGAAGGGAAATAAGGAGAGCAAGCTTCTCAGGCTCTTGTATCTCGCGCAGAGCCAGCCTGAAGTGGGGAAGGCACAATCCATCGGACTGCCCATATGCCTTCCCCAGCCGGGGATCGGCAATGTGCTTGCCAAGCGTATGGAGGTAGCGACGCTCCGCCTCTGCCATCGCCTGGCACACAATGCAAGGCCCCGACGGTTCCAGCCAATCTGCCAACGTGGACGCCTTGCGACCCCTGCTGAACAGCCGCGCCAGCCCGGATGGGGGGGCCTGGGTGGGTGTCTTGTCCAGGATACCAAGGACGCGGTCGAGGGCGGTCGAATACAGGATAGCAAGGCCAAGTGAGCCTCCCATATAGCGCGTTGCCTGCCAACTGTGCTCGTTGCACAGACCCAGGCGTTCCCGAAAAGCGCGGTGGGAGTCCGGGTCGAGCACGCGCTCGTATAGGAGTCCATCCAGGAATCGGTCTGCGCTGCGGAGCAGGAGGTTGCAGACCACGCATCCCTCTTGAGACCAGGCGTCCAGGAGATCGTAGTAGCTGGAGGTCAGACTCGTAGGAGGAGCCATGGTCTGTGCCAAACGCGCCTCAACCTGGCTGGCTGTTCTAGTGAGCGCCTGCCACAACCCTTTCAACATCCAGTTGTCCTCTGGGCAAAAACAAACAGCCCCCACCATACGCGCAACGCATTTGGTAGAGGCTATCAGTCCGAATGACACTTTGGCCGCTGTGCGACGCAAGCGAGCCTCATCGCTTGGACAGGTCATCTCGATTATAGCTCAGGGGGATGTGCGCCTGCCAAAACTCTGAGGTGAGGGGGGAGAGCCTTCCGGACGGCAGAGGAGGAGTGCCTGAGCATGACCCGCGCCAGGTCGATCACCTCTCGGGTTGGTTCAAGCCTCCCGACCGTTTCCGCTATCGCAAGCCGGCCCCGCAAGCTGGTCGGCTTCTCAAAGCAGGCGGCGAATCCTGCTAGAACCTCGCGTTGCAGGCTCTGCAATGGCAGGGAAACTTTATCCCCGCCAGCCAAGCGGGCTGCGGCTTCCAGGGTCAGGCTGAGGCTGCACAGCGCCTCGGCCACCGCGCCGCGCAGCCCCAGGTCTGTCTCTTCCTGATCGATCAGCGCCTGGAACACCGGCAGCAGGCCCCGCGCATAGCGAAGGGCCGAGGCCGGATCGTCTGCAAGCTGCTTGAGCTTGTAGCTCACCACCCCCAGCACATCAACGAGCCGATCTCCTTGGGCAGTGTGCAGGCCCTCGATGAATGCTTGCAGCAGGGTGTCGGCGTCAGGGCGCTGGTGAGCCATACAAGAACAATCCGTGCAGTCTTGCGTCATTTGGGGGTTGAATCTGTCACCCCCGCCAAGCGCAACACGGTGTGCAGCAACACGTTCCCGGCGTGAACACAGTCCTCCGGGCGGGTGAACTCGCGGGGGTTGTGGCTGGCCCCGCCCACCGACGGCACGAAGAACATCCCTGCCCGCGTGATGGTAGCCATCACCTGAGTGTCGTGCCCGGCATAGGAGGGCATCTCCAGGTAGCGCAGGCCCAACGCCCCGCACGCCGCCTCAATAGCGTTGATCACGTCGCGGCTGGTGGGCGCAGGCTCCTGAATGCCCTTCGCCTCGACCTCCAGCCCCAGCCCCTCGACCTCCACCACATGCAGCGCCAGGCCCAGCAGCGCCTCGCGCATGGCTTCCAGCTTGCCGGGATCGATGTGGCGGAACTCCAGGGCCACCCTCACCCGCTCCGGCACGATGTTGAACGCGCCCGGCAACACCTCGACGATACCACAGTTGTAGACACCGTGCGGAAACCGATTGGTGACCAGCTCCCGCGACTGGCGGACGAACTCCGCCAGCCCGCGCAGCGCATCCAGCCGCCGGTCGAGTGGGGTGGTTCCGGCATGGTCGGCGCGACCGATGAACGTCAACCAGTAGGAGGCAATGCCGACGATGCCCGTGACCACGCCGATGGGCACGCCCGCCTCTTCCAGGCGCAGCCCCTGCTCGACGTGGGTCTCGACCCAGGCGTGGATGGATTCGGGTGCACGGCGTGCCTGTAGCGCGCCTTTCTTGCTCAGCCCGGCAGCCCGCAGTGTCTCCTCGAAGGCGTGCCGATCGCCGCGCGGGTTATCCAGATCGTCCGGGGTGAGCTGGCCCGCCAGCGCCCGGCTGCCGAGCAGCCCGCCCCACGTTCCCTCCTCGTCCGTGAAGCTGATGGCTTCCAGGTGATGGGGCAGGTTGATCCCGGCCTCCTTGATGACCCGCAGGGCCTCCAGCGCGGCCACCACGCCCAGCGCCCCATCGAAGCGGCCCCCCTGGGGCACGCTATCCAGATGAGAACCACACAGCACGGTGCGGGCATCCGCCACGCCGGATCGCAGCACCGCGCTGACGTTGCCAGCCCCGTCGATGTACGTCTCCAACCCGGCCTCGGCAGCGCGGGCCATCAGCCAGTGGCGCGCTTCCAGATCGGCGGCGGAAAGGGCAGGACGGTGGACGCCCCCTTCCGGCGTGGCCCCGATCCCGGCCAGATTCTCCAGGTCGGCCAACAGGCGATCTTCTTGGACGCGCAGCGCTTCGATCATGATGGGTCACTCCTGCCGGGATAGTTGGCTGGTTACAGGGACGGAAGCACCCCGACACTTCCCATTGTAGTCAGGTTGCGCAAGGCTCCAAATGAGCCTCACCTCCTCCCCGAGTCGGCGACCGGGGGAGGGGGTGAGACCTGTGTGTGACGATCCGGCGCAGGGCGGTACAATGCCCCCCATGAGCGACCACCCAGGGATGTACGTAGCAGAGATTGCCGAGCTGTTCCCGCCACAGGGAACCTGGACTGAAGCGGATTATCTGCGCCTGCCGCATTCCAGGCGGGTGGTGGAGCTGGCCGGGGGGCGATTGATCGTCCAGCCGCCGCCGACCCCCACCCATCAGCGCGTTGCGGGTGAGCTTGCCATCGCCCTCGATCAGTACCTCCAAGCCAACCCCATCGGTGAAGTGCTGTTTGCCGCGCTGGTGGTGCGGCTGGGACTCAACCAGCTACGAATGCCCGACGTGCTATTCCTGCGTCACGAGCACGCCCCCCGCAAGCGGCGGCACTGGATCGAGGGGCCGCCAGACTGGATCGCCGAGGTGCTCGCCCCGGAGACGCGGGCCATCGACGAGGGCGAAAAGCTGGCCGAATACGCCCGCGCCGCTATCCCGGAGACATGGCTGGTCGATCCCGACGCCCGTGCCATCCGCGTCTACGTGCTGAGTGATCTGTTGCCGGAATACACCCTCGCTGCGCGCTACATCCCCGGCCAGATAGCCGTCGCCGAGACAATCCCCGGCTTCGCCGTGGCAGTGGATCAACTGGTATAAGGCGACCAGGAGGTCACCCCGGCCCGCCGTCGAGGTAGCACGGCAGCAGCGCGTCGAGTCGATCCCAGCCCAGCGCCTGCTGGTACGTCATGGAGACCGCTCGGCCATCCTCCGCCCGCCCCGCTGCGATCTCCGACCGCGCCAGCCAGCGCGTATCGTCCCCCGTGTGGATCGGGAAGCCGATGCGGGTCACCGCGTAATAGTCAATCGAGTAGCGAGTGTAGATGCCATACGCGGCGCTGATCTCTTCCGTGCCCCAATCGCCAAGCAGCAGCGCCAGGCCGCACTCGTCGGGGGTGGGGGTGTGATCCAGCCCCAGCTCCTCGCCGATCTCCCGGCGCAGCGTGGACGCAGTATCAGGATCGCCCGGCTCGCGCTTGCCGCCGAGCGGCTGGTAGCGCCGCGCGTGTGCGTCCCACTGCATCAAGTAGCGGTCTTCCTCGCCCCGCCGCGCCTTGATCACCGCTTGCGCCACCTGCACGACCCGCCCCGGCGTCGGGCGAGACACGGCGGCAAGCCGCGCCGCTTCCCACGCCCGCAGCACGTCCGCGCCGCGCAGCCCCGCCGCGTCCAGGTCGTTCCAGTCGAAGCACACCGCAACCCCATCCTCGATGTGCGCACCCAGGCTCGCCAGAACGTAGCCGGCGATCTCGCCGGTTGGCCCCGCCGAGTCCGCCCGCACCAGGTTCAGCAGGCGTAGCACGTCGAGCACCCCTCGCGCATAGGGCGTGGAGGGGGCAAGGCCGCGCAGCGCCACGAGCAGATCGTTGCGTTCGGAGATGGTCATGGTTCAAACGCTCCCCTGTCCGCGTGGATAGCCCTCACCCCGGTGGACTAGCGGGGGAGGAAAGACGGAGCTTCAACCGCGATTGTAACATGAGTCTCGCGCTGGCTGGACAGGCGGCACAGCATGACCAATGGGCTATTGGCCTGTGCTGGCGCATTTTAGCAAGATGGCTACAATGGCGGCGTAGTGATTGGGGGGGTATGTCAGGCCGGGTTCACTGGGCACTGGCCTTATCATGAAAGAGGAAAAAGATATGAAGCTCGACCGACGGACTCTTCGTATTCTGATGATCGCTATCGCAGCGCTGGCACTGGTAGTGGTTGCCTGCACGTGCACCAGCTTTATCCCTTCAGGCGGCGGCCAGTCATGCGGCCCTGATGGCGGCGACGGTTACTCGACCACCGGCTGCTACAGCATCTCGGTCGGCAGCAGCGGAACCGGCACGCTCAGCAGCCTGTTTGAGGCGCACAACTGGAGTATGCAGGGCACGTCCGGCCAGACCATCACCGTGCGGGCCAGCGGCCAGGGGGATTGCGACCCGCGCGTCAAGCTGATCGATTCCAGCGGCAACGTCCTCGCCGAGGACGACGATAGCGGCGGCGGAGCCAATGGGCGCGATGCGCTGTTCAGCACCACCCTGCCCGCCGATGGCACGTACTACCTGCGCGTGGATGTGTTCCAGACGGGAACCTATACCCTGACGGTGAACTGATCCAGCGCTCGCCGGAAGACACACAGCCGGGGCAGCGGTAGCGACCCCCATCGCGGCGGTCGCCCCCGCCTGCCCCTCGTTTGATATCTCGCAAAAGGAGGAGTACAGATGCTGATCCACCCTGATCGTCGTAGGACCGCCCTGGCCGGGTTCTTTGTGCTCGCGCTGGCTGCGCTGGCCTGCACCTGCGGCCCACTGAGCCAGGTCACGGGCGCGCAGGCTACCCTGAGCGCAGCCCAGGAGACACTCAGCGCAGCGGTAACCCAGGCGGACCAGTTCGCGCCCACTCTGGAGGCCCTGGCCTCGCAGGCCCCTGAGCTGGAACTGACCGCCAACGCGGCGCTGGCGACGGCCAATGCCGCCCTGACCAGCGTGCCGGGCGGCCTGGAGCTACCGGAAATCCCCCAGTGGGCGTCTGGGGCATCGGCCACCTCGGAGTATGGCTACCCGGACTGGGGGGCCGTGCAGGCCACCGGCGAGCCGAATACCCCGGAGTGCGGCGACCACACCACCGCCTGGGCCAGCGCCACCAGCAACTCGGTTGAAACGCTGACCCTGACCTACGATGTGCCAGTGATCCCCACCCGGATCGAGATTCACCAGAGCTACAATCCCGGCGCGATCACCGAGGTCATTGTCCGTGACGCCTCGGGGAACGCAACGCAGGTGTTTTCTGGCCCGCCGCAGGTCATCGAGACCTGCCCCTACGTGATGGTGATCGAGGTGACCGGCGTGGCCACGCCGATTAGCACGGTGGAAGTCCGCCTGGATCAGACCAACCACCCAAGCTGGAACGAGATCGACGCCGTGCTGCTGGTCGGTCGCCCGGCGATGCCGTAGCGGAAGGCGGGGGCCAGCCAGCGGCCTGGGGAGGGGCGCATCGCCCGGAGGTGAGCCATTTGCCTGCACCCCTGCTCATACGGGGTGAATGGGTGGGCGATTGTGCTCACCCCACCCTGCAACGGACTGTGAGGATACGGTGGTGACCACAAGACAGGCTGGCCCCCGCTGGATGGGCGTTGCGCTGGCGGCGCTGCTGACGTGGGTCGTCTCTAGCTGCGGGGCGGGGCAGCGCATCACCCCCACGCTGGACGCCACCCAGGTCATCGAACAGCGCCTGCCGACCCTTCAGGCGCAGATGACCGGCTTTGCCGCCCAGGTGACCCAGAACGCCCCCACCGTTGAGGCGATCATGACCCTGGCCGCCACCGGCCCGGCCCTGATCATCACCCCGACCCCTGGCACGTCCCCCACCTCCCCGGCGGGGGGCAGCGGGCCGATCTACGATGGCGGCGACGGCTATGTGACCACCCTGATCCAGGCCATCGCCGTTGGGCAGACCGTCAACGGGACGCTGGCGACCAACGTCGAGGGACACAACTGGACGTTCGAGGGGGCGGCAGGGCAGAGCGTGACGATCCGGGTGGTGGGATCGGCGGGCTGCGACCCGCGCGTCAAGCTGATCGACCCCGCCGGGGCCGTGCTCGGCATGGACGACGACAGCGGCGGGGGGGTCAACGCCCTGCTGACGGCCACCCTACCCGCCGCTGGGATGTACACCATCCGCATCGACGGCTGGACGGCAGGGGGGTACACACTGACGCTGCAATAGCGATGAGCGGTTAACAAAAGGACAGGCAGTCCTACGCGGTGTTGTTGGATAGGGGTGGGTGGGGTTGTAAGTGGTGCAAGGAGCGAGGAACGTGATTGACCTGACCTTCGAGGAGGTGCTCGCGGCGGCCAAAAAGCTCAGCCCGGAGGAGAAGACCCGGCTGGTGCGCAGCCTCCAGGCGGCTGCCCCAGAGAGCGGCCTGACCCGCGAGCAGGTGCTGGCGGAGTTCGGGCGGCGCAGGGCCGCTGGGGCTTTCGAGGGCGTCGAGAGCCTGCGGGGGAGGTTTGCTCACCCCGCGTTGGACATGAGCTTCGAGGAGATTCAGGCGATCACCCACGAGGTGGCGACCGAGTGGGAGCGCGAAATGGATGGGTCCAATGGCAGCCGCTGAACCCATCTATGTGGTAGATACCCATGCGCTGCTGTGGCGTCTGACCGGGGATCGCAGGCTGAGCGCCCGCGCTGACGAGGTATTCGACGCCGCCGAGCGGGGTGAGACCCAGCTTGTGATCTCCGTCATTGTGCTGGCGGAGCTGTATTTCCTCAACCAGTGGTGCAATTCGCCGCTGGATTTCGCGGCGGTCTACAGCAGGCTGACCGACAGCCCGGCGTACCAGTTGGCGGCCTTTAACCCCTCGCACGTGTTGGACTTTTCGCACGATAGGGGGGTGACGCAGATGCACGACCGGATCATCGTTGGACTGGCGCGGCGGCTACACGCCCCGCTGCTGACGGTCGATCCAGTCATCGCCGCGTCGGGCCTAGTGGACGTGGAGTGGTGAGGGGTAGCTCCAGCACCCGCTGCCACGCCGTCCGGGCGGCCTGATCGACGAGTCGTTGTTGGCCGCCCCCTGCGAGACGGCGGTCAAGCAGGGGAAGGGCGGCCTTTGCTGCCGCCCCCCATCGAGCCACCCCTTCGGCGGCGTGGACCGATCCAGAGCCTCCGTTGGGTCTTGATAAGCTGCTCTATGGAAAGCGCACGTACCCCGCCGGATTAACGGCGATGCCGAAGCGCAGCATCTCGAAGTGCAGATGCGGCCCGGTCGAGTTGCCGGTATTGCCCACCTCGCCGAGGATGCCCCCGCGCGGAACCCACACCCCGCAGCCCACAAACAGGGTCGAAAGGTGCGCGTAGTAGGTGCGCCAGCCATTCCCGTGATCCAGCACCACCAGATTGCCGTAGCCCACCGGGTTCCAACCCGCGAAGACCACCGTCCCACCATCCGCCGCGAAGACACTCGTTCCCACGTCGGCGGCCAGGTCGATGCCAGGATGCCAGGGGTGATATTCCTGGGTGATGATGTAATCAGCGGTCGGGCGGATGAAGTAACCCGTGCCCGCGCCCTGAAGCTCCACCTCGCTGCACAGGCCATCGCCCACGCTGGCGTACTGCACGCTGGCCGTTCCCGCCTGCGTGCCGGGGATAGAGAGCGTCTGGCCCACAAAGATGCGGGCCGGGTTGCTGATCCCGTTGGCGGCAGCCAGCGCGTGGACAGTCACGCCATAGCGCAGCGCGATCTCGTACAGCGTCTCCCCGGCGCGGACGCGGTGCGAGACGGCGGTCTGCGCCGGGGCGGGGCGGGCCGTCTGGCCTGGCTCCGGCAGGTTGAGCACCTGGCCGACGTATAGCCGATCCGGGCTGGATAGCGCGTTGGCGGCCACGATGCCATCCACCGTCACGCCATTCTGCACCGCGATCCGGGTGAGGGTATCGCCGAACTGGACGGTGTAGGTGCGCCCGCCCGTCTGCGGCGCCCCTGCCACGGCCTCACCGGGGGCTGCCGCGACGATCTCCTGGGCTGGGACCGGGATGCGAAGCGCCAGGCCGGGGTAGACCGCGCCGGGGCTGGCGAGGCTGTTGGCCGCCAGCAGATCGTCCACGCTCACCCCAAACACCAGGCTGATCCGGTACAGCGAATCGCCGCGCCGCACGGTATACAGCGTGCCGGATGGGATGGAGGCCGCCGCATCTCCGCCGGGGATCACCAATTGCTGCCCGACGGCAATGCGATTGGGGTCGGCCAAGCCGTTGGCGGCGGCGATCTGGTCCACTGTCACGCCGTAGCGCCGGGCCAGGATCGATAGCGATTCGCCTGCCTGGACGGTGTGAATCAATTGGCCTGCCCCGTCATGGCGGGGGATGACGAGGGTCTGGCCCACGTAGATGCGATCGGGGTTCGCCAGGCCATTAGCACCAACGATCTCATCAACCGTGACGCCGTAGCGCAGGGCGATGGCGGTCAGCGTCTCCCCGGACTGCACGACATGGGTGATCGAGTCCGCCGGGGCCAGCGCCACGACGCCCTGGGAGATCGCCACCATGCCTGCTAGGGGCAGCGCCACCGAGGCGATGATCCAGGCGGCGGTGATGATCCGCCGCACCTGCTGAGAGACCGTTCGACGCCCGCGGGGGCGTGGGGTGTAGCCCTCAATGACGGGGTGCAGTCCAGAGGGGCGGGTGCGTTCGTCGTTCATCACGCCGCATTATAGACCGTTTTTGTGATTCGCGCTGGGCGGCGCTTCCCCAGACAAAAGAGGCGGGGATTGCCCGCGCCTCACCAGCCGGAATCATCCCCCCTTGTTCCCCGGCCACACCGAGATGAGGATGGCAAACCCCAGCATGAACAGGATCGCGCCCGCGCACAGCAGCATCCATTGGTGCTCGCCGAAGCC
>Ga0129299_1002440_pt1 | contig 12333 bp, 15 predicted proteins | sample ConPoolayeCmetaG_FD_94477 | JGI IMG/M metagenome (GOLD analysis project Ga0129299, IMG submission 94477) | Hot spring microbial mat communities from California, USA to study Microbial Dark Matter (Phase II) - Cone Pool mat layer C metaG ... | reverse complement strand
CCCTATTAGAATTATAACAATTTGGAATAGCCACAACAAAAACGTTGCTCTTTTTTCTGTTGGCTTTATCCCAATTTTTTCAAGAATCCATATCGAGATATGATTAAGTGAGTAAAACCTATCATATCTAAGAGAAAGAGAACCGTCAGAATTCGGCTTGCCAAATGACTGTTTTTTAAGCCCCCCTCTTAATTTGAGAAAAACTTCCAAAATGACTGGAATAAAAAAGAAAACAGCAATTTTTTCAAAATTACCGATTATCGCGATGGAAGCAATTAAACTTCCAATCGAGTATGTCATAACATTTCCCGGAAATACTTTTGCAGGATAGAAATTAAAAATCAGAAAGGCAAACAATGAGAAAACCATTGATAATGCGACAACGGAAAGCCAAGAGTTTGATGTGAAAAATGAGACTATGGCGAGTGAAGAAAGAAGAAGTATGCCATTGCCTGCCTCCAAGCCATTAAAACCTGCTAAAAAATTGAATGTTGAAGCGGCTCCGACTATGCCCAAAGGAATCAAGATTAACGGATAAATTAGACCAAAATCAAATGCTCCAAAAAAAGGAATAGTCATCACTTTTTCTCCAGCATTTACTGCAACCAGCGGTATTGATGCAACAATAAGCAAAATCAATCTTGAAGATATCGAAAGTCCGCCGTGCTGCCATCCGAGCAAATCATCTATTATGCCAATAAAACCGGAAAACATAACGCAAATAACAATTGCCAAGACAAAAACAAGAAAATCGGCGCTATTTAAATAAAAAACGCGATAGGCAATAAAAATAAATACGGACAACAGGAATCCTAATAAGACAACGATGCCTCCGGAACCAGCAACTTTTTCTGCATTAAGTTTATTCATGTCGTCCCAGATTAGATTAATTTGGCGGGCTTTTCTAATCCAAAGGGGAATTAGGAATAGAGTTATGAAAAAACTTGCAATCAGCGGGATAAAAACAAAATAACTAACCATATTAGCTTAGCATTAATCTGACATCAGGATAAGTTGTATTTAAGTATTCTGGCTTTGCTTTAATATCTTTTGGATAGTGAATTTCCCATATTCTAATCGGGCCGTTAAAATCGTTATAAAAAACAAAATCGCTATTGAAATCAGGGAACTGTTTTTTAATTTCTGAGACAAGATAGCTATCCTCGGTATGCACAAGCTCGAAATATGGGTTGTCTTCCTTGTAAAGATAGAGCCTTGCCAATGCGGATTTGACTGTCCTGTTTGATAACAAAAGCATTGCTCCATCAAAATCTATTCGGTTTGCATTTGTTAATCTTGGAAACAAAAATACTCCAAAGTCAAGTCCGGAATTAAAGTCAATTAGCTTTTTATCATATACATATCTTAATGGAATTCTAAATTGCTTGTGTTTATAGACAAAAATTGCCTCTGGATTTTTTGAGATATTTCCGGATTTATCTCGCTCTATTATAATAGCACCTATTCCTGCCTCTCCTCCTGGGAAGAATAGCATGGTGCCATTAAGATTATAAGAAATATCAGAATCAAGAAGAAAACCCCCTGCATAAACATATAGAGTAGAATTCTTTTTTTCTTGAGTTTGTCGACTGTCTTTTATAAATGTAGTTATCCAGCTTCTTCTGTCATAAACAATGCCAGAGCCTATTGAAGAGAAAGCAGCATATTTTCCAATGTCTGTAGAATCAATTAAAAAATGAGTGCCATTATGACTAAACAAGAATTCCAAACCGTCACTATCATTTGGAGCTGTTAAAACAAGCCTGCCCATAAGATGATTCCAATATGGAATCATATTCCCTCCATCAAGAATAGTTGCTCTCTCGCCTATTGACTGCACCCAATAACCATAATCCCACCAATGGGCAAAAACAGCACTTTCAGGGGTGTTTTCCCTTACCCAGGACATTGCTTTTTGCCATTGTTGATTATAAACCGAAGGGGCATAACCTTGGGCAATTGCTGCACTTGATTTATAAAAATAATTTCCTGAGAAAACTGTCAAAAAGAGGATTAGCGCAATAATCAACCATAGAACATTTTTAATTGAAGAGTCTTTTGATTTCCTTGCATCATTAATCGGCAAGACGATGAATGAAGAAACAATAATTGAGACAGGTATTGCGAGAATCATTATAAGACGAACTGCTCCCCTAGCAGAGATTATTCCGAGAAAGAAAAAGGAGAATAGAAAAATAATGCCAAAATTTATCTCTTTTAAATTATTGGGGCGATTAAGCAAGTTTGCGCGATAATAATAGTAACCAAAAACCCCGAAGAATAGGATAACCCCTAATAGATAAAAACCAATGCTTATAGCATTAGTCCCGTTGAGAATGCTATTCGGGGAATATCTACTAAAGATAACTGCAGTGAGAAGAAAAATATATGAAAGAGTAAGTATCCATCGCTCTTTCTTGACAAATACATCAATCATGAAATAAAACAAGTAAATCGAGCCTATGAAAAAAAGCCAGAAGAACAGTGCAATGCCCTGAATATGCGGGCCAAAGTTAGTTTCCCATTCTCCAAAAAAAGGCTGCCTATTTTCTGCAACAGTAACCCCTAACCTATCTGATATGGGGGTGATTAATGGGCTCAAAACATCACGAATCTTATCTGGAATAAATTGAATGCCAAAGATTAGTGTGCCTGCGATTGCGCCAATCAAGATTGCAATAATGATTGAAACAACCGGCTTTGGGACTTTAGAAAAATAATCTCGTTCAAAATAAGATTTTAATCTTGTTTCAAAAAGAACTAAATGAATCAATAAAATAAATATAACTGATATAGGAATAAGTGTTGTTGTTGAAGAAATAATTGCGCTTAATCTATATCTTAATGAAAAAAGGTTTGCTATTAATAGGGCGAAAAATAACCACAAAGCAAAACACAGTGTGCGCTTTTTATCAATCTGCCCAATAATGAATGCAACCAATACTGCAAGAGAGATTGATAAAAATATGAATATAACCCCTCCCCAGACAAGAGCCATGCCTGCTGTTGCCAAGCCTGAAAGAATAGCAAGCGGAATTTGATAATTTAATTTAGGAGATTTCCATGCGCACAAGAAGAAATAGAAAGCCATGAACAAAAAGAAAAATGCGGCTGATTCTTTTTCAGGGATTCCTGAAATTGTTCTTGGAAGCAGGACTGGAAAAACTGACAGGAAGAAAGAAGCAATCAGGGCGATTATGCTTGCATAGTTAATACCTACCTTATCAACGAATATTTCCCTAACAAGCAGAAAAAATGCGATGACAGCAAGAGCAAACATAAATGTGGGAAACAGAACTGCAGAATGCTCAACAGAAGTTGAGCCGAATAAAACTGCAAATTTATGGAACCACGCGATAAGATGGGGAAGAAGAATAAGCTCGGATTTAGTTTCAAATCCCAATGGAACGTAACGCATTGCATCAATTGCCATTAAAGAGCCGTGAGCAACAATATATTTTGCCCATCGCAGAAATAAGAAAGGATCTAAATCTGGACCCAATGTCCAGCCGCTTGTGGTTATATCGCGCAAGTAGGGCAGATTTAAAGTCCTTATTTCAACAGCAACCCAGACAATCCAAGCAAGAATGGGATAGAAAACATATTTATGCTTTTTAAAATATGCAAACGCAGCTGAAATTGAAGAGAAAATAGAAAGAGCAAACCATGTTTTAGCAGAAAAGGCAAATGCTGCGCCGGATTTGACATAAATAGAAAAGAAAAATGATAAAATAGCAATAGTCAGGAAAGTAGAGAACATGTAATCTGATTTCAGGAAAGATATGATTTTCTCTTTTCTTTGCTCTATCAGCTTATCTTCTGGTTTTGGATTGTCCATTATTAACGAGATGTAACTATCCATATTTAAAGATTGTTAAATATAGGAAAGATTATTTTAGATTGAGTGTTAAATATTGGCTATTCGGCATCCTTATGAGAAGTTTTTTTGATTTTTTAAGGCAATCCTTGCATAGAATGTCATTGCCGCGACATTTTTCAAGAACAAGCTCTGCAATGTTTTTTCCAATGTCTTCTTCGGTAAGATATGAAGCAAAATCAAACCGCTTTTTGCATTTGATGCATTGAACATTTAAAACAATCTCCTCTTTTTCCATAATAATTAAGAAAATAAAAGTTATATAAATTTGCGTGAGTACTTTATATAAGTACTAAAAAAGAGCAGGAGTTATAAAAACTTCCATTAAGGCAGCAAGAAAGAGGATTACTATCGCAACAATAATAAGATTTAAGGAATCCTGAAGAACTTCCCAGAATTTTTCTGTGCCTAATTCATGCTTTATGACTGCCACAGAGATCAAACCGCCGGCAAGGGCAACAATAAAATAGGACATAATCTCAGGAATACCGTGAATCATATAACGCGCAAGCCCAAGAGGCATAGAGGATAAAGAAGATTTTGCAAATATGCCGATTGCAGCTGCAATTACGCTTGCGTTCCATGCAAGCACAAATATGACTCCTGCGCCGAATATCAAGGAAAAGACAAGCGTGAAAATAAGAACATAAATGTTATTTGAGAAAATCACAAGAAGCTTTTCTTTTGAGGTTGCGAATGAAGTTGGAAGAGTGTTTTTTATTCCGTACTGAGCTACGCACTCGTTAAATGTTGAGGGACGGTTTATAAGGCAATAGGTTTCTATTTGTGCGCGGAAAGCATTCGGGGAAGATAGAACTATATACCAAAAGGAGAATGCTACTACAAAACCCAAAAATAGCCACAAGAATGTGAAAAGCGCATTTTTATGCTCCAGCAATAAAGAGATTGTGCCCCGCTCAAAGCTTATTTTCCTTTCTTCTAATTTAAGAGTGTAATAAACAAAAGGCATTGAGAACATTACGGTAAATGTAACTATGAGAACGCCTGAATATCTTGATAGAACAGCATCTTGTGAAAAAACCCAATTTACAATTAAGAGCGAAAGGCTTGCATAAACCAAACCTATCAAAAATAACTCCCAAGGTGCGCGCTGCGCTTTCCTTGGATTAAGCAACATCTCAAACATTTTTATCCTCTTTTTGTATACTAGTGGTCTTACAAGTTAGCCAGATACAATTTAATAGGTTTTGTTGCTTAAATAGTTTTTTAAATATAACTATCCTGAAGTATATAGGTTTGAGATGACAAAACAAAAAAGATTGGCGAGAATCTATTCAGGCATAAAAAACCTAAAAATACAAGGAGCGAGCAATATTGCCCGGGCAGCAATAGAAGCATATGCTCTTAAGCCTGACAAAGAAAACGAAAATATTCTGAAAAGATTAAGGCCGACAGAGCCAATGCTGATAAATTCAATCAATTTTTTCAAGAAGTATGGAAAAGAAAGAGTCTTGAAACATTTTAACGAGGCGCAAAGCAGGATTAACAAGCTTGTTTTAAGATTAATAAAAAATGGCATGATAATATACACACACTGTCATTCTACAAACGTTGTTAAAGCATTGATATATGCAAAGAAGCATGGCAAGAAATTTTTGGTTTACAACACAGAGACAAGGCCACTTTATCAGGGAAGAATAACCTCGAAAGAACTTGCAGAAGCAGGAATAAAAGTTGTTGAGTGGGTTGATGCGGCTATGGATAGTGCAATAGGTAAGGCAGATATAGTATTTCTAGGTAGCGATGCGATATTGAAAGACGGCGTGATAAACAAGATTGGAAGCGGGGCAATTGCAAAGATTTCTTATTTGAAGAAAAAACCGCTTTATATTGTCGCTGATTCATGGAAGTTCTCGCCGAAAAGGGTCTGGATTGAGGAGAGAAATTTTAAGGAAGTGTGGAAAAATGCGCCGAAAGGCATAAGGATAAAAAATCCGGCTTTTGAAAAAGTTGACAAGAAGTATATCAAGGGGATTGTATCTGAGCTCGGGATTTTAAAATTTGATAGTTTTGTGAAGAGAGCGGAAAAGAATCTTTGAGAATTGAATTGGAAGAATAAAGAGATTTTTGAGAGTTCAGGGACGATGCCATAAAGTATATTTTCGAGATTTGTTGGCAATTAAAAAATATGGAAATAATTGATGCTACTATAACTTAGATTAAAATCAAGATATCAGAAGTTAAATATTAATTGTTCTTTTTTGAGAGATTTTCTATTTCTATGAGCGATTCTCTTAAAAGATTTGAATACATTTCTAATTGCGCTTTCAATTGCAATCTTACTTCATTAAGCTGCTTAATCTGAGAAGCAATCATTTCCTTGGTTTCCTGAGGAGTTTTCTCAACAAGCACATTTGAACCAACACCGACAAGAAGATTCTTTCCTGAAAGAGAGGTTTTTGCATAAACTCCCTTGCCTATTGACGAAATCAAATCCTTGCTTTCATTGGTGAGAAAGTCAAGATTTGAATTTAAGAGCGATAATTCTGCAACATGCCTTTCTATCTGCTCAAGACTGGAATTTATCTCTTCTGCCTGCCTTTGCAAAATAGAAGCCCTCATTATAAGCTCGTCGTTTGAGTGATTGTGTCCGCAATTTTCATTATGCTTATGCTCTTTCATGATTTTGTTTAAGAAATGAGGTTTTTATTTGTTTGCTATTTGAATTTTCCAGACTTCTAAGGTTTCAAAGAAAAAATTCTGTGAAGCTAAAACCTCATATTTCATTTTTTGTTTTTTTAATAATGCAGTTATCCTATTTTTTGGAGTCAGTGAGGATAGAACGAGAAGAATAATTCCATTCTTATTGAGATGGGATTTGGCTTGTTTTAAGAAATTTATTATAATCTCGTCGCCTTTTTTTCCGCCTGTTGTTGCAATTGAGATTTCCTTGTCTTCTCTCTTGTCTCTCGGAAGATAGGGGGGATTAAAAACAATCAAATCAAATTTGCTCTTTATTTTATTGAAAAGATTTGATTTTATCGTGTGGATTTTTTTAGATTTGAGATAGGATATTGCTTCGCTGTTTATGTCTGTAGCAAGAACAGATTTAGCCCCTGATTCAATTGCTGTTTCTGCTTGTATGCCTGAACCAGAGCCTATGTCAATAACAGACTTGTTTTTTGCATATTTTTTAACTTGTTCTGCAAGAAGATAAGAATCTTCTGAAGGAGGATAAATCATTTTAAGAGAGGAAAGAAGAGATTTCTTTCCAGAAAAGAATAATGCCGACTATTGCGATGGTTAGGATTGAAATGCCGATGATAAGAAGAATAGTCACAAATGATGTCTGACTATTTTTTTGAGTTTTTTCAGGCATTTGAGAAAGCGGCTGTAAAGATGCAGGTTGTGCAGGTTTTAGCGATGGATTTATTGGTGGCTGCGAAATATAGGATGCTGCTTCTCTTACTTCCTGAGCATTGTAGCCTGAATTAACAAGGCTCAGCATCGCCTCTTCCATAGAATAACCGTGCGAAATTGCACTTTTCAATCCTGCGAGAATATCTTCGTTAACCATTGTTATGAAAGCGTTATTGATTTTCCATTTTGCATGAGATGGACATTCTTGTTTAATTTATAGCCCATTTCTTCAGCAAGCTCAACGCCTGCATTTAATTTCTTTAAGTCGCCATGAGAAGGAATCACATGCTCTGGATTGACAAGCTTTATTAAATCGCGCAAATCCTCTCTTCCGCCATGGCCAGAGACATGGACATTATCAAAAATCCTGACATTGAATTTTCTCAGATTCTTTTCCAAATGCCGGCGGTTTGTTTCGTTAATCGGGGTTGGAATTGTTTTTGAAGAGAAGATAATTTGATCGTCTTGGGAAAGATGCAATGGGATCTCTTTTCTTGCAATCCTGTCAAGAACAGAGCCTGGCTCGCCTTGATGCCCTGTGCATACCAAAAGGTAATGCTTTTTGTCCTTGTTTATTTTTGAAATTAACCTCTCAATCTGCTTCTTGAAAGTGACTATTCTGCTTGGATGAGCAAAACCTGCCTGATGAATATTCCTTGCCGCTGTCAAATATTTGTTTAGGCTCCTACCTACAAAATAAACTTCCCTGTTTAATTTTTCTCCTAATTCGGCGATTGTTTTCAATCTTGCGATATGGGAGGAAAATGTTGTAACAATCATCCCTGAATTTCTGTTTTCGGTTGTAAAAAAAACATCTTCCAAAAGCCCTTTTGCTATTTTTTCTGACGGGGTTTTTCTGTCATCGGAAGCGTAGAGAGAATCTACAATAAGAGCTTTAACGCCCTGCTTTGCCAATTCTCTTAGCCGCTTGTAGTTCGGCTTTTCTCCCATTATGGGTGTGTTATCAAGCTTAAAGTCGTTTGCATAAAGGATTATGCCTTTTTGCGTATGGACTGCGATTATGGCTGTTTGCAAGGTTGAGTGAGTTATGTTTATGAATTCTGTTTTATAAGTTCCTCTTCTGCCCTTGACAAGATAGCTGCTGTTAGGGTTTATTGGAACAATCTTATTCCTAAGCCTTTTGCTTGAATCCTCGAGAAGAATTTTCAGAACTTCCATTGAGAAAGGCGTTCCTATGATATCCGCATTATATCGATAGGCATTATATGGCAGTGCTCCTAAATGGTCAAGGTGAGCATGAGAGACAAGAATCGCGCGAACTTTTTCCCTTAAATGTTTTTTCTCCATGTACAAATCATCAGGCAATGCGCCTAATTCACGCATGCCTTTTTCTGTCGGGACTTTTTCTCTTTCTGCAACTCCGACAATTGAGGGCAAAAACAAGCCAGAATCAAACAAGATGACATCCTCGTTCAAATCGAGGGCAGTCATGTTCTTCCCTACCTCGCTATAGCCTGAAACTGCGTGAATTTTCATCTCCTTCATAATAATAATGTCTGTAAATGCATAATATAAACTTATTGCTAAAGCAACTTATAAAAAGGAGACATTATTTGTATTTGAATGAGATTGAAATTAAAGCCGACAGCGAGATTGAAAAGAAGGTATTTGTTAATAATTGGGGCTGGAAAAGAAGAAATTGAGGGGATTATACTTGATTATTTGGGAGTTTTAGGATGGGCAAAAGCTGCGCCATTTTTTGTAAGCGAAGAAAAAGACAGGATTGTTTTGGCTGTGAACAGGAAAGAATTGTGCAATATAAGGGCGGCTTTTGAGCTTTCGCTCAGCAAGGCAAGAATTATAAAGGTTTCTGGAACATTAAAAGGCTTGGAAAAATAAATCCAATCAATATGACTGCGCTTCTATGATTTATAATAAAAACTTCAAGACAAGATTAATAAATGATTTAATAAGGATTTTAAAATTATTAAGAAGTATGGGCAGATTTAATGAGATATTTAAGGATGATGAAAATATGGCGATGATTAAGTTTAATAATATAAGATAAGAAGTATAAATATGGCAATCAAAAGAGGGCAGGTGCAATTGTCTTTTGGTATGATTTTCTCGATAATAGTGATAATTGCGACAGTTGCAGTGGCATTTTATGCAATATCTTATTTTTTAAACTTATCAAGATGCACGCAAACAGGAAATTTTTATGGCTCCCTGCAAAACGAGATTGACAAAGCATGGGCTGGAGAGATAACACAGAAAATATTTACAGAGAAACTACCATCAGGCATAAAGAATGTATGCTTCGGGAACATAAGCCAGAATTATGATGCAGGATTGTATGCGAAAATCCATGATGAATTAGAGAGCGTTGCTGTTGCCAAGAACAACATCTATCTATATCCTGTCTGGAATGCATGCGACGGGGAGTTTGCTTCAAAAAAATTAGAGCATGTTAAAATAGATGAATTTTTTTGCGTGAGTGTAAAAAATAATAAAGCAAGCGTGAAATTAACAAAAGGAAGCGGCGAGGCGTTAGTAACTTTGAGCAAGCCGTGAAATAATTGACAGATACCATCAAGATAATAAAAATTGATAACAGGGCAAAAGCAGAATGATAACGATGAAGGGAAGATGAAAAACAAAAGAGGCTTTGAGTTCAGCTTTGGATGGATGTTTGCGTTAATTATCGGCGCAGTAATTTTATTTCTGGCTATTTATGCAACTGTAAAGCTAATCGGGACAGAAAGAGATGTGCAAAGCACAGAAGTTGCAAAACAATTGGGAATATTGCTGATACCTGCTGAAACAGGATTCGGAGAAGGAAAATCAATACCTTCCATTAAATTTGCAACAGAAACAAGAGTGTATAACAACTGCACCTTAAAAGGAGTTTTCGGAGAGCAGCTAATAAGCGTTGCAACAAGCTCTTCTCTTGGAAAAAAATGGACTGCCCCTGGAATAGCAAGCAATTATCCAAACAAATACATATTCTCAAGCAGCATAATTGAGGGAGATGAGATAAATGTTTTTTCAAAACCATTCAACTTCCCATATAAAACAGGAGAGCTTCTTTTTATCTGGAGCAATAAAGAACATTTCTGTCTGATTAATCCGCCGAGTGAAATAGAAAAGGAAATTGAGAGTTTAGGATTAAAGAATATTAATTTTACCCAACAAATAACTGAATGCAAGGAAAAGAGCAGGAAAATCTGCTTTTACAGCAGTTTGCCAGAATGCGATGTTGTTGTCAGTTCAAATGATATGAGCATAAGATGGAAAGGCGGGCAGACATCGTTTTATGATGGCTCGTTAATTTACGGAGCAATTTTCTCAGAGCCAAAATTATATGAGTGCCAAGTCCAAAGATTAATGAAAAGGACTTCTGAATTGGCTTATATTTACTTGGGAAAGAGTAGCATTTTATCTGCAAGAGCGGGGGGATGCAGCCAGGGGTTGCAGGCATATCTAAGTGATTATGGAAAAAAAACCGCAAATGCGACAAGCTCATATGCATTAAGAGAGAACAGATTTGCTAACGAAGAATTAAAGAGAATGAATGATGGCTTGCAGGCTTGCAAATTATGGTAGTAGGAAGAATGAATAAAAAGGCGCAATTAAAGATGCAGGAAATGGCTTTTGTATTAGTTGCAATAGTGATATTTTTTGCGCTCGTAATAATTGTCTATATGGTTATGAGAACAGGAAGCTTAAAAGAAAGCGCAGAAGAACAAAGAAAAGAGGAAGTGCAGGCGCTTGGTTTAAAGCTGGCTGACAGCCCAGAGTTTTCGTGGAGCAAGTGTTCTGGGTGTATTGATATTGAGAAAGCAATTGCCCTAAAAGAAAGGAGAACATACAAAGAATTTTGGAAAGTTGATTACTTGATGATTGAAAGGGTTTATCCAAACCACACAATCAGGGAATGCACGAGAGGTGTTTTTCCTGACTGCAACACAATAACCATAATAAACGCAACTTATTATGGAACACCGACAGCAACTTATGTTGCCTTGTGCGACTATGATGAAAATGGTTATGATAAATGCGAATTAGGAAGAATTTACATTTCAGAAAAAGAGGTAAAATGATGGAAACAAAAAGCTTGAAAAGAGGAAAGAAAGCGCAGGAAGAGATGTTTGGATTTGTGCTTATAATGGTGTTTGTTGCTGTGATATTCCTTGTCTTTCTTGGAATCTTTTTAAGAACAAGAACAGGCGCAGAAGAAAAGAAGAGCATTGATGTTTATCATTTTCTTGAGGGGATGATGAAGGTGACAACAACATGCGAGACAAGCCCGAAGAAGTATTCAAACATAGGAGAACTGATTAAAGAGTGTTATTCTGGAGTGCAGCAATGCACTGACGGAAAGAGAACATGCGATGCATTGAATGAAAGCTTAAAAGAGATTATAAATTCTGTCTGGAAAATCAGCGAAGAGAGCTATACAAAAGGATATGTTTTTGAGGCAGAATATAACAGCACAAGCAACTTTGAGAGAGTTATAAGTTTGGCAGAAGGGAACTGTTCGGTTAATCTTGCAGGTGCAGAGTATGTTTTCTCTGCATATCCGGGAGTTATGATAAATTCCCTTAAAATATGCTATTAGCACAAAATAAACCTGCGATTTAATTAGAAAGAGAAAGGTCATATCTTAAAATTGATGGTGATTGAATCCACGGCAAGAACCGGCTTAAGCCTTTCCCTGTTTCCTGTTTTCTCAGCAACCATTTCTATAAAACCGAACCTCTCCAAAAGCTTTATATCAGAGCTTACTGACTTGAAATCTCGCTTTAAAATCCTGGAAAGAGCATAAATTGAGTTTGGTTTTTTGGATTTTATTGTGTGAAGGATTCTTGCTTTCTCGTTGCTGAGCAGTTTTCTTAGTAAGGACAAGCCTTCAAAATTATAATCTTCTGAAGACGAGGAGAATTTTCTAAAAAATGAAGAAACTGCTGAAAATGCACCTTCGTCGTCGGTAATTGTGATTTCCCTTATCTTTGTTTTTTTTGCAATATTCGAGTATGTGGAATATATGGTTGATTTTACCATATAATTTAAGATTATCTAGAGTATATATATGTTTTGGTTTGCAATATATG
>Ga0129299_1002439_pt1 | contig 12333 bp, 12 predicted proteins | sample ConPoolayeCmetaG_FD_94477 | JGI IMG/M metagenome (GOLD analysis project Ga0129299, IMG submission 94477) | Hot spring microbial mat communities from California, USA to study Microbial Dark Matter (Phase II) - Cone Pool mat layer C metaG ... | reverse complement strand
GGGGTGGAATCGCAGAGCGGGCTGCCATGGGCGATTGTGCATGAGAAGACGGGCTACCGGTTGCGTCTGGTTCCGGCAGGAGAATTTCTGCTGGGAAGTCCTGATGGTGAGGGGTTGGGTGATGAACATCCTCAGCGGCGTATTTATCTGGATTCTTTCTGGATAGGTGAGACGGAAGTTACATGCGAGCAATTTGCTAAATTTTTGAACGAGAAAGGGAATCAGGAAGAGGGCGGTGTTGCATGGTGCAATGTGAGTGGCGGTGCGGTGAAAATAGAGTTGGTTGATGGGCGATACCGTGCTAAGTCTGGTTTTGGCGCTCATCCTGTGGTTGAAGTTTCCTGGTATGGTGCTCGTGCGTTTGCGCGGTGGCTTGGGGGGGATTTACCGACGGAAGCGCAATGGGAGAAGGCAGCGAAGGGTGGACGTGAAGTGAGGTGGCCATGGGGCAATCGGTGGGACAGGAGGAATGCTAACACTGCTGAGCGGCTGGCTGGTGTGGAAGAATTGAAGACGTTTGACCAGTGGCTAAAGTGGTGGGAACCATATTATCAAAAGGTTTTAGTTGAACAGAGGGACTACTCCGACACGACAGTGCCGGTCAGGAGTTATGCTCCTAATGGGTATGGTTTGTATGAGATGGCGGGTAATGTATGGGAATGGTGTCTGGACTGGTATGTGAAGGATGCATATAGTCAATTAAGGGATGGGCAGCGCAATCCCCTGCCGCCGTCGTCAGGGGATATGGAGGAGGTGGAGTACTGGCAGGGAGGGAAGAAGAAGGTAGAAAGAGCGGCGTGCCGTGTCGTTCGCGGCGGCGGTTGGAGCTACCAAGCGAACACCGCGCGCTGCGCGTCTCGCGTCTGGGATCGACCCACGCTCATGCTCACGGATCGTGGGTTTCGTGTGGTTGTGTTGTCCAGGCCGTAAAGTTTCATTTTGGATTTGTTGGTGCGGCGGAGCCGCACCGAAAGCGTGAAGGGATGGCATGATGGGAGAGAATTTAAAATATTCTAAGTGGGATATGCCGCCTGTATTCCATAGGTTTTATGTATTTACCGGATGGCTGTTGGATCGGGTGGAGAAGTTTCCGAAGAGCGCGCGCTTTACGTTTGGCCAGAGATTGACAGACCTTGCCTTGAGTATTATAGAAAGGATTGTCCGTGCCGCCTACGGGCGCAGGCGGACGGAAAACATGGAGGCTGCGAATACGAATCTAGAAGTGTTAAGAGTGTTTTTGAGGTTAAGTACGAATCGGCACTATATCAGTATCCGGCAGTACGAATTTGCAATGAATGAGCTTTTAGAGATCGGTAAGATGATTGGCGGCTGGTTGAAATCGGACAGTTGAGATGCCTAAGACGTTTAACAATCTTTTTGAACAAATTGTCTCGCTGGGCAATCTATTTATGGCAGCCCGGAAAGCTGCGCTTGGGAAACGGCACAAAGGATATGTAGATGCCTTTCGGTTAGATTTAGAACACGAAATATGGGCGCTGCGTGAAGAATTGTTGTCAGGTGCTTATCAGCCCGGTCCCTACCGCGTCTTCCGAATTTCAGATCCCAAGCCGCGTTTGATTAGCGCGGCGCCGTTTCGCGACCGTGTGGTGCATCATGCTTTGTGTAACGTAATTGAGCCTTTGTGGGAGAGAAGGTTTGTATCTGAGAGTTTTGCCAACCGGAGGGGATTGGGGACATCTGCCGCACGGGATCACTTTGCTATGGGAATTCAATGTTTTCCCTATGTTTTGTGTGTGGATTTTTGTAAGTTTTTTCCTTCAATAGATCACGCAATGATTAAGCGTCAATTTCGGAGAGTGATCCGGTGCCGGAGGACGCTGTGGCTGCTGGACTTGATCGTGGATGCCAGCAATCCACAGGAGCCGGCGGAGTGGTATTTTCCGGGTGATGATTTGTGGACGCCTTTTAATAGACGGCGTGGGATCCCGTTGGGAAATCAAACCAGTCAATTTTTTGCTAATGTATATCTAGATTCGTTAGACCATTTCGTTAAAGAGCAATTGCGATGCCCTCATTACGTACGGTATGTGGACGATTTAGCACTGTTCGGGCGGACGAAGGAAGAGTTGCGGCACTGGCGCGAGGCAATAGAATTACGGGCTGCAATGATGCGGCTGAAAGTGCATCCGGCGAAGACGCGTATATTCCGATGTAATGAGGGAGTAACATTTCTTGGGCTGCGGTTTTGGCCGGGGAGGAGACGATTGGCGGCAGAGAATGTTAACAGGGTGCGCCGGCGGATCAAGAAATTGATGATCTTGTGGAGTCGTGGTGAAATGACACGGGAGAAGTTAGTGGGATCGTGGCGAGGATGGATGGGACACGCGATGCAGGCGCAATCTGCAGGATTGGCAGCGTCGTTGCGTGAATATGCATATTCAATTTGGGCGGGCAGCAAAAGCGGCGTGCCGTGTCGTTAGCGGCGGCGGTTGGAACAACCAAGCGAACACCGCGCGCTGCGCGTATCGCAACAGGAATCAACCCACGAACAGGAACACGGATAATGGGTTTCGTGTGGTTGTGTTGTCCAGTACGTCCCGAGCCAGAGCGATGTTTCCATGGAAGCGTGGCGTGTGCTGAAGGGAACGGCCAGCTGCTCGTCCGGGTCCCGTATAAGGACCGAATACGCGGACATCCTGCCGGGTCTGGTAAGCGTGCAGTAGCGCGCCGAACGTTCCGGCAGGACAATTTTATTGGATAAATTGCCCTGTGAAAATGCTTTTCGTATTGAAATATGTTTTGGACAATGTTGTTCTTCATTGCTGCCACAGAAGAAGGTAGATTTGCGTATTAACTAATTTCGCGTTAAAACTTACTGAGATAGTGTTGCTTTAGCGGCAAGAAGTCCAAACTCTTTGCATTTTTGCAGATCAGATGGGGATGGCTGCCATTTACACCGTATTCCTTCCCCGATTAGAGGAATGCCGCACTGGTGGAAATGTTCTTCTATTATTTTTACACATTCACCGCTCCATCCATAAGATCCAAAGGCGCCGCCAATTTTATTCTTGAATTTTAAACCTTTAATATCCTGCATAAGCGGGAGTATGGTAGGAAGGAGCCCATTATTTAAAGTTGGAGAGCCTATCAGCAGTGTTTTTACTTTAAAAATATTTGAAATAATATCGTTTCTGTCTGCTGTGGCGGCATTAAATATCTTATGCTCTACGTTTGCTGCAGACAGTCCTTCGCCTATCGCCTCTGCCATTTTTCTTGTTCCATTCCACATTGTATCATAAATAATGACTGCTTTCTTTTCCGGTATTTGAGAAGCCCATTCTTGATATTGTTTGACTATTTGCAGCGGGTCCTTGCGCCAGATTACACCATGGCTGGGAGCGATTATATCTACCGGCAAATTAAGCTTAATGAATTCTTCTATCTTGGCTAATACCCGTTCGCTAAAAGGTGTTAGAATATTTGCGTAGTATTTTAGCGCTTCTTCATACAATTCTTCCTGATTTACCTGATCGTTGAAGCGGAAAGCTGTGGCGTAGTGCTGTCCAAAAGCATCGTTAGGCATTAAAATATTTAAACCGGTAAGATATGAAAACATGCTATCGGGCCAGTGGAGCATAGGCGCTTCAATAAACAGTATTTCGTTTTTGCCAAGCGGGAGGCGGTCCCCTGTTTTAACGCTTTTTATTTTCCAGCCTTTGCGGAAATGTCCTTCAATACTATCCAGTCCGCGTGGTGAAGCAATAATTTGGGCATCAGGAGCAATGCTAATAAGTTCTGCGAGCGATCCTGCATGATCCACTTCTGAGTGATTTACAATAATGTAGTCTATTTTAGATGGGTTGATGATTTCTTTAATATTTTCTATGAATTTATGAGCAAAGGGGGACCAGACAGTATCCACAAGCGCTATTTTTTCATCAATGATAAGGTAAGAATTATAGGTTGACCCCCTGTGGGTTGAGAGTTCGTGTCCGTGAAATTGCCTTAATTCCCAATCAATTACTCCGACCCAATAGACGCCGGGTTTTAGTTCTATAGCCATTTTCCCCTCCTTTTTTAAACTATTTATTTTTAATGTTATCATATACCAGCGGTAATGTAAAAAGTTTTTTGAAGAGACGGCTTGAATATTAGCTTAAAAATTGAGATAAAGAGGAAGAAACGAATATTTTAGCAATAAAATAAGGAGGATAATTTTGAATACACAACCCCTTCCGCATATTGAAGCATCGTTGAAAAAAGATTTGGATCTGTTGAAGGCGAAATTGATGGAGATGGCTGAACGCGCAGAAAAAGCGCACTGGGATTCGCTTGCTGCTCTTAAAGCCAGAGATAGGCAGGCTGCTTATACTGTAATAATAAGGGATCAATATATAGATGAACTGGAAATAGAACTGGATAAACAATGTCAGGAATTTATTATTCGCCACCAGCCGGCAGGCGGCCATTTGCGTTTTGTTCTTTCCGTGGTTAAAGTGGTAAAAGAACTTGAAAGAATAGGCGATTATGCGGAAAGCATAGCCCGACAGGTCCTGATTCTTTCCTCAATACCATCCTTGCCGCCTTTGGATAAGATAGAGATGCTGGCTAAGATGGCATTGACTATGTTTCGTTCTGCGGTAAGGTGTTTGATAGAGGCAGATGCAAAGGGGGCAGCTGAAACATTAAAACAGGAGCTTGCGGCTGACAAACTCAGACGGGAGATAGATGGTGAACTGGCTTGTATGCGGGAGAAAAATCAATTTGCTTTTGAAGCGTTTACACCTCTTTTAACAATTGTCAGGCGCTTTGAAAGAGTATCGGATCAGGCGAGGAATATTTGTGAAGAAACACTTTACATGGCAACCGGTGAATACGTCAGACATAAGGGGAGCGATACGTTTAAGATAATGTTCATAGATGATGATGGCTCGTGTCTGGCGCCCCTGGCTGAAGCTATAAGCAAATCATTAAATTTTCATAAATTTATTTTTGTTGCTGCCTGCTTGAACAAAGGGATTCCTGACATGCTTGTTATAGATTTTATGAAAAGCAAGGGGCTTGCTGTTGAAGATAAGCCTGTGCCGATATTTGATCAGGTGGAAGATAAAGAACGATTTAATGTTATGATAGCACTTTCACCTGCCTGCCGGCCTATTATGCCAGAACATGATTCCAAGATGATGGGGCTGGAATGGTTTATAGACAATCCCATGCGGCAGGCAAATGTTGGCGAAGCGCTTGAAAAAGCATTTAATTATCTCAAAACACATATAATTGATCTGGTTAGCGCAATTCAGGGTGAAATTAAGAATAATGTGAATTTTTTAAGATAAGACATAGAGGACATGATGGGGCATAAAATATTTTTTTGTATGTTTGTGTTTTTGGCTGTTTCTTGTTTACACAAGGTGGATGTGGAGAATTCGGTTGATAAACCTGCACGGGTCATCCAGTGTGCGGGGTCTGATACAATTGTAAACGTATCGCAGGCATGGGCTGAAAAATACAGGGAAATTGAAAAAAATATTTCAGTTGAAGTATCTGGCGGCGGTTCGGGCACGGGAATAGCGGGACTGATGAATGGAACCCTTGACATAGCCAATTCCAGCAGAAAAATAACACATGAAGAATTTGAAAAGATCGTAAAAGAAAGAGGGAAAGAGCCTGTAGAACATATAGTTGGATATGATGCACTTGCTGTTTTTGTCAATAAGAATAATCCTATAGAAGAAATTTCGCTGGAAGAGCTTGCGGAAATTTACGGGGAAAACGGAACGATTGAAAGGTGGTCCCAGCTGGGCATAAATATGCCTGTCCCGGATAGGGATAAAATTATTGTAACAAGCCGCCAGTCTAATTCGGGGACTTATTTTTATTTTAGAGAAGTTGTCGTTGGGAAAAAAAGAGATTTCCGCCTTGGGACAATTGATTTGCATGGATCTAAAGAGGTTGTTGAATTGGTAGGCAGGACGATTAATGCGATTGGATATACGGGAATGGGATATGCGAGAGATGAAGTGAAAATGCTTCGCATAAGCAAAAAGAGGGGAGAAAAAAGTATTGCGGCTTCTATAGATAGTGTTCTTGATCATAGCTATCCCATAGCAAGGCCATTGTTTATTTATACCTGCGGCGAGCCTCCTGATTATGTTCAAAAGTTTATTGACTGGATATATGCGGAAGAAGCGCAGGATTTACTTATGAAATCGGGGTTTGTTCCAGTTAAGCTCGGGAAAATAACAAACGTAGTAAAGGATAAGATAGAAAAACGGTGAAAAGGACATTTTTATCAAGAGCATTAGAATACTTGATTGAACTTATTATAAAACTTTGCGGTATAAGTGCAGTTATTTTTATATTTGCAATTTTTTATTTTGTTTTTCGCGAGGGCGCATCTTTTATGTTTGGCAAGTTTAAGCCTCTGGAATTTTTCACAAGTCCGGAATGGTATCCTACTTCTCAAAGTCATGTAAGGTATGGAGCGCTTGCCCTTATACTTGGCACTTTAAGTGTTACGGGGCTGGCTATGGCAATAGCGGTTCCTTTTGGCATTGGTGCGGCGATTTTTATCAGCGAATTTTGTTCTTCTCGTGTAAAAGAAACGTTAAAAATCTTAATAGAATTGCTGGCGGCAATTCCGTCTGTGGTATGGGGATTTATAGGTCTTACCGTTATGAATTCCTTAATAATAAGAATTTTTGATGTTCCGATTGGGCTTACAATACTTAATGGTGGATTAATACTGGCGATGATGAGTGTGCCGATAATTGTTTCTATAGGTGAAGATGCTTTGAAGGCTGTTCCTGATGCTTATCGGGAAGCTGCTGAGGCAATGGGAGCAACACGATGGCAGATAATTACGCGAATATTATTGCCTGCGGCTAAAAATGGATTACTTGCCGCTGTTCTGCTTGGTGTGGGGCGGGCTGTTGGCGAAACTATGGCTGTTTTAATGGCAACAGGGCATTCCATTCGTATTCCTTCAAGTATTTTTGATCCTGTCCGAACGCTTACTGCAACGATTGCGGCTGAATTAGGAGAGACTGCGGTGCATTCAGAGCATTATCAGGTTTTGTTTATTATTGGCATACTTTTGTTTGTAATTACTTTTGTGATTAACCTGACGGCTGATTTCATTGTAAAAGGGATTCGGGAGAAGAAGTAAAAATGTTTAAGGAAACTTCAACAGGCAGGGAAAAAAAGGTTATTGAGAGGATTGCAAAGATAATCCTTGGGCTAATGACAGCTTGTATGATTATTCCCCTTATCCTTATAGTTGTATATTTGTTTTATAAAGCTTTGCCCATCCTTTCATGGGATTTTATAATTAAGGTCCCTGTTCACGGGATGAGAGAAGGAGGAATATGGTCGCCTCTTATAGGAACAATTTATTTGATTGTAATATCACTTGGCATGGCTGCTCCTATAGGAATTTTTGCCGCGATATATCTGAACGAATATGCAAAAAACAATTGGTTTACCAGAATAGTTAATCTTGCTGTTGTTAATCTTGCCGGTGTCCCCAGCATAGTTCATGCCTTATTTGGATTAGGTGCATTTGTTGTTTTTGCCGGGATAGGCCGTTCCATACTTGCGGCTTCTATGACGCTGGCAATAATGACCTTGCCGGTAATTATCGCCAGCACAAAAGAGGCGCTTGCTTCTGTTCCGTGTGCATTTAGAGAAGCGTGCTGGAATGTTGGTGCAACACGATGGCAAACTATCCGCTATGTAGTGCTTCCTAATTCAATAAGCGGCATACTTACAGGTGTTATTTTGCAGGTATCCCGCGCTGCCGGTGAAACTGCCCCTATAATGTTTACCGGAGCAGTATTTTATAAAGCAGTAAAGAGCGGTGATATATTCGCTTATGGCATCTTAGATCAATGCATGGCGCTATCAATGCACCTGTTTACGATATCCACTCAGGTTCCGGATGTTCCAGAAGCACTTACCTATGGTACTGCTGTGGTTTTGCTTGTTACGGTGCTTGCTTTTAATATAACAGCGATATTTTTGCGGTTATTTTTAAGGTCAAGGAAGAAATGGTGATGACAGAGACAACTGATGTAAAAATTAGCATAAGAAACCTTCGTGTGCATTACGGCGATTATGAGGCAATACATGGATTGTCGTTGAACGTCCATAAAAATGAGATACTGGCAATTATAGGACCAGCACATTCAGGGAAAAGTACACTTTTGAAGGTTTTGAATAGAACTATTGATCTTGTTCCTGGCGCCGTTTTTTATGGAGAAGTGAAACTTGATGGAGAGAATATAAAGCAGATAAAAGATGTTTATGCGCTCAGACGACGCATAGGAATGGTAACTCCTTTGCCGGTTGGTTTGCCGCTTAGCATATATGACAATGTTGCTTTCGCGCCTCGTATGGCAGGAGTGAAAAAGAAATCTGAGCTGGATAATATTGTTGAGAGAGCCCTACGGCAGGCAGCTTTGTGGGATGAAGTTAAAGATCGCCTTCATATGTTAGGGACACAGTTGTCAGGAGGACAGCAGCAAAGACTTACCATAGCCCGGGCACTTTCGCATGATCCTGATGTTTTGTGCCTGGATGAGTTCTCTATAGCGATAGATCCTGTCACTACAACCAGAATAGAAGATGTTTTAAGAGAGTTGCGTTATAAAATTACCATAATATTGGTGACCAATCTTGTCTTGCAGGCAAGACGGCTTGCGGATAGAACAGCATTTATGTACGGCGGTTTACTTGTGGAAATAGGCGATACTGAAAAGATATTCTCAGATTCGCCGGCGGACAGGCGGACTTACGACTATATTCACGGGGTATTTGGATGAATACAAATGTTGATTATGCTATTGAAACAAAAGATTTAAATTTGTGGTATAATAAAGATTTTCATGCATTGAAGAATATTACTATAAAAATAAGAAAGGGGATAATAACAGCGTTAATCGGTCCTTCAGGCTGTGGCAAAACTACATTGCTGAGATGTTTTAATAGAATAAATGAAAGAACAGGTAATGTTAGAGTAGAAGGCGAAATAAAGATACTTGGCAACAATATTTATGATCCAGCAGTCTCGCTGATTGAATTGAGGAAAAAAGTAGGCATGGTTTTTCAAAGGCCAAATCCCCTGCCTGTTTCCGTATATGAAAATATAGTTTTTGGGATAAAGATACATAGTAGCGGCCGCAAATTGAAGAAGAAAGAACTGGATGATGTTGTAGAAGAAGCTTTACGTGATGTTGGATTGTGGAATGACCTGTCTGATAATCTGGATAAAAAAGCAACCAGCCTGCAGCTTGAACAACAACAAAAACTTTGTATTGCCAGATTGCTTCCTCTTAAGCCTGAAGTAATACTGATGGATGAACCATGTTCTGCTCTTGATACTGATTCTACTATGGCGATAGAAGAACTGATGATGACTCTTGCCGGCAAATACACAATTTTGATTGTAACTCACAATATGGCGCAGGCAAGACGGATAAGTGATGAGTGCATTTTTATGCTTTTAGGTGAAATGATAGAACATTCCCGTACTGAGGATCTTTTTATTAATCCGCGTAATCCCAGAACAGCCGAATATATTGAGGGAAGATACGGATAATCGCGGGAAACTTTTATGCAAATAGAAAGAATAGCAAAAAGCACGTTAACTCCTGTTGAGATGGATCCCGGCGATGAATTTACATTTGTCACAACCGATAAGAAAAGTCATAGCATAAAACTTAAACAAACTTGCGGATGTCGTCTTAACGAAATTTACGATAAAAGCGGAATCGCTCCCGTTGCTGCAAGGGGCGCCTATCGTTTCTGGGCACGCCTTGTTATTGACGGCTGGGAATTTGAGATTAACCGATACGTTGGTACGCAGGATTCCTTTTATGAGCCATGGACTTTTAACGGGTTGCGATTCTGGTTTGATGCAGTTAACGAGATATTTCAGATTCTGGATGAAAAGCATGGCCCGTGCAGACCTAAAAAGCATGCGCGTTTTGTTTTTCAGGACGCAAATCTTAGAATTTGTCCTGTAAAACTGCACCCGTGGTGCCCTTTACCGGAGGGTGGTTTACATATTACGGATTGTTATCGTGGCGAAGATTGCTGGCTTGGTCCTTATGACGGATGTTCCGCTCATGCTGGGCTGGACATAAATCACAGGGCAGGCACGCCACTGTATGCCCCAGTTGATCTGGATGATCATTGTTTATTAAGTGCCAGATCGCGCGGAGATGATAACAACAGGTGGGTTGGCATCAAGCGCTGGGAAGACGGCTCAGAGTGGATTCTTAAAACAAGTCATGTGGCACGACTGATTATTCCTGAACACCAAAAGATCAAGGCGGGAACCCACTATGCTGACGGGGGTGGTGTGTCTATCTGCCATAGGGAGCATTCACATTTTGGATTTGAAGTGAAAGAATACGGCGAGATTTATTTGCTGGACCCGTGGATCTTGTTCTGGCAAATGTATAAAGATAATTACGGCGGAATGTAGAAGTTATTAACAGGGAAACCGGGACGTGATATAGACGAAAAAAATTAATAAGAGTGGAGAAGTGAAAGAATATAAAACAGAAGTACTGGTGGTAGGCGCGGGAGCCAGCGGCATTCCGGCTGCAATTGGAGCAGTGCGGGCAGGTGCAAAGGTGATCCTTTTAGATGAGGATCCTTATCCTGGCGGCGCTCCTGTAGATATGGGAGTTGCAGCATATTGTGGGCTGCCGCGTACGGGTGTTGTAAAAGAAGTACAGGATGCGCTTATCTGTATGGAAAAAGCAGCAAATCATACAGGATGGTTTATGCCGTCTTCCTGGATGGCTGTTTATTTAAAACTCCTTGCTAAAGCAGGAGTGAAATTGATTTTGAATGCTCGCGCAACGGGTGCTATCGTACGAGAAGCAGGAGGCAGAAGACGAGTTAAGGGAGTAAGAGTTGAACGATCGGGTGGTGAGTTTGTTATTTATGCTGACGTTACTATTGATGCTACAGGCAATGGTTGTATAGCTCTCTCGGCCGGCGCAAAAGGGATGTATGGAGAAGACTCTCGTGATGATTTTGGAGAAGAAGCAGCGCCGCGTAAAAGAACAAAAAGAGTGCAAAATCTTACATGGATGTATGTGAGTCATAGAATGCCGGGCAGGAAAATTTTTGACATGAGGCGGCTTGCGAATTTTGCCTGCGGCGTGTTGGTGGAAGGACTGGGATGGTGGCACCGTAACCCAGAGAAAGCCATGAAACTTAATGTTGCCCGTTATCTTCACTGGGGGTGCAGTGTTGCATGCGATGATACGCGCGATCCGATTGCTATAGGCGAAGCTTCTAGAAAGGCGTTGAAGTTAATGGAATATGATCATGCCCTTTTGAGAAAACATGGCTATGCTGTTCAACTTGCGCCTAAAATAGGCATCAGAGAATCATGGCGTATAGAAGGCGAACATGTAATCTCGTTATGTGATTTACGATCCGGAAAATATCCAGAGGATAAAATAGCTGAAGGCTGGTATGGCATTGATATTTGGGGCAGGGAAAAGGGATTGAACATAGAGAAACCTTTGCCGCCTTATGGTATTCCTTATCGTGCTGCGCTGCCCAGAGGGATTGATGGCTTATTTGTTATCGGGCGGGCAATGAGTGGAACGCATATTGCAATGAGTGCATATCGTGTGATGCCTATCGTAGGAGCCGCGGGACAATCTATTGGGATTGCTGCCGCATTATGTGTGAAATATAAAACCCAGCCGCGTAATCTGGATTATAAGCTGATACAAAAGGCAGCAGTTCGTCCTCCCCAGAATATAAGACTTGACTGGTCTGAGAAACAGTAAGTTAACATCTTGCATTTGCTATAAAGTTGGGTCATGTTGTATGTTTATCTTGGAGTATGTAAGATGTGGAGTGCATTTTGTCCGTGAAAGGATTTCCATAGATGGACATAGATAAAAGACAGAGAAAAACACAGAAATGAAATTATCTGTGTTAATCTTGGCCGGTCTCTGTGTGCTTCTATGGATATAATTCTGGTGTTTCCTGTAATTTTCTAGTGCTTACTTGCTCATATTTTTTTTGACATAGCTGGTATGTATGAATTATTTTTTTACTTGATATGAAAGAGTATAGCATAGGTGATGAGAAGACGATGTATCCCGGTGGCGGGAGCGGCGGGTATAGTCTTGGTGAAGGGATAGTATTCGGGCAATATAAGATAATCCGCGCATTAGGCAGGGGAGGGATGGGGGAGGTATATGAGGCTGAGAATGTCATCAACCGCAAACATGTAGCGTTGAAGGTTCTGCCCAGAGCCGCAACCGGCGGCACATTTGTGGAACGGTTTCGGATTGAATCGCGTGTGATGATGGATTTGCGTCATCCGCATATAGT
>Ga0129299_1002436_pt1 | contig 12345 bp, 12 predicted proteins | sample ConPoolayeCmetaG_FD_94477 | JGI IMG/M metagenome (GOLD analysis project Ga0129299, IMG submission 94477) | Hot spring microbial mat communities from California, USA to study Microbial Dark Matter (Phase II) - Cone Pool mat layer C metaG ... | reverse complement strand
GCGTGGGCGTCGCGACTTCGGTGGGTGGTGTCACCGGCGCGGTGGCTGCCGGCGTGGGCGTCGCGACTTCGGTGGGTGGTGTCACCGGCGCGGTGGCTGCCGGTGCGGGTGTGGCGACTTGTTGGATGGGTGGTGTCACCGGCGCGGTGGTTGCTGGCGCGGGTGTCGCGACTTCGGGGGGTGGTGTCACCGGCGCGGTGGCTGCCGGTGTGGGCGTGACGACTTTTTCTGTTGGCGGAGAAGGTGGTACAGGCACACCAACGCGTGGTGTAACCGGTGCTGTTATGCCGTGTGCAGTATCTCCCAGCCACGCGCTCTTGTCACGCGCGGTCTCTGGGCGGATGGCTTGCCACAGACGCGTCACGAGCACGCGTGTTGTGGCTGGATCGCCGCTGTTGTCAATCACCACATCGGCGCGCCGCAGTTTGTCGTTGAACGAACCCTGTGCAGCAAGGCGCGCGCGCGCTTCCACCGCGCTCAGTTGTCGCGTGCGCATCACGCGTTCTATCTGTTTTTCGGCGGTACAGGACACTGCCCATAACGCATCGCACCATTGATCCATTCCGGTTTCAAACAACTTGATGGCTTCGAGAACGACCACAGGCTTGGTGTTGGCGCGCAAAAGGTCTTTGATGAGAGCCAGCACCGCGGGGTGGACGATGCTTTCGAGCATCTGGAGAGCAGCAGGATTGCCAAACACGCGCCTGCCCAACTGACGTCGGTCAATGTGTCCATCGTGCGTCAGAATTTGCACGCCAAAAGCATCCACGATGGCGCGCCAGACGGGAGTACCACGCCGCATAACGACGTGTGCCAGCAGGTCGGCGTCAATGCCATACGCGCCCAACTGTTCCAGCATCTGGCGTACGGTACTCTTGCCGCTGGCGAGACCACCAATCAAGCCGATGAGAAAAAAGTTTTTCACGCCCACCACCACAAGGTCAGCCGTATCATTTTAAATCCAGTTGATAACCCAGCGGAACAATCTCGAACCACGTCACACCGGGCTTGAGAGCATAAGGATTTCCCGCCGCGTCGGTGAATCGCCAGAACTCTTGTTCGCTCTGCCGTTGCCACTGTCCCTGCACCATCACCCCATCGCGAAAGAAGAGCGCGCTGCCTTGCCCGGTCAATGGAATGTACACCGAGACGGCGTTGTTAGCATCTTCGATAATGTTCGTGCGTTCGTGACGCGCGAACAGGACCACGATGTTCGATGCGCTGATGTGTGTTTCCACATCTTTGCCGGTCGTCACACAGTCCGCGCCGTGACCCCATTTGGCTGTGATGGGATGAATCTTGTCAATGTGGGGAGTGCCGAGGGGAGAATAGCGCAAGTATTTACCGCTCGCGCTATCATAGCGCCACTGGAGTTGTGACCAGGTGGGCCAGGGGGCTTTGGTCAAGGCGATGCTGGTGATGGGTTGACCGCTGGGCACCTGGGTGGAAAAGGTAAAACCATAGAGCGGCACCGCGGCTTCCCAACCTTTTTGCCGCAAGTACTCGCGAATTCGTGGCGCCGATGTGAGCAAGCGACCCTGATAGCCGCGCGTCTTGTCATAGCAGTACGCCGGCTGGTGATAATACTCGTCCAGATTGATCATCGGTGTTTGTTCAAAGAGCCAGCGCGTGCCGTTGCTGCCACCCGAAAACACCAACGCGCCGTCGAGCATCGGGACCATCTGAAAGTTGACAATGCGTCCGCTGCGAATCGGTCCGATCATCGGAGGGTCTTGACTCAGGAACACGGCACTAAAGCGTGTGTTGGCGTAGGCATTGTTGAGCAGGTCCACTAGTTCTTCAAAGACGAGATCCGCCTGACTTAGCCCGGCATGCCACTGATTGGTGCGAACGGTTTGTTCGTTGCCGATACGCACAACCAGCGGACGCCGTTGCAACAAGGCGGGGTCGGTCACCAATCCTGTGAGTGGATTGATGTTGGCGGGACGATTAGGAATGGGAATAGGCGGAAAAGGTCCAAATTTGGGCAGGAACGGTTGTGCCGCTTCGACCGGCGAGAGGGGCACAGCCACGCGCGGCATGCTAGAGGCGCTGGTCGCTGCCGCGGTGGGCGGTGCACTGGTGGCTGGCGCGGTCTGTGGCGTGTTCAGCACCAGCGGTTGCACATTCATCGGTGTCAGGGGGAGCGGCGTACTCGACGCGAGCGGTTGTGGTGTTATGGGAGTAGTTGGAGTGTGTGCGGGCACTGCTGGTGTTTCCGTAGCCATCCACGTTGTTGAGATGCCAGCGCGTGGTGTCCACGTTGGACGCGGTGTAGGAGTACTGATGTCCGCTTCGCAGGCGACCAGGCACGCAACGCCAAACAAAAGCGTGACGACGTGGCGGACAGGTGAAACCATCATTAACGTACCTCGTATCCAGAGATGTCTCAATTATATCGCAAAACGCGGGATTGGCAAAAGTGGCATTTCACGCATTGCACTTAAAACGCAAGCGGACACTACGTCCGCTTGCGTTTTTATGCTGGTGAGGATCGGATGTCTCTGCCAACTGCAAGTGCATCGCTGTTGCATCACGTGCCCGATTTATTTTTCTGCCAGCACGCGTTGCAATTCTTGTTTGAGTACCGGCATCACCTCGAACATATCTGCCACGATGCCATAGTCGGCGGCTTGAAAGATGGGCGCATCGGGGTCTTTGTTGACAGCGACGATCACTTTGGAGGAAGACATTCCGGCGAGGTGCTGAATGGCGCCCGAAATACCGAGCGCGATGTACAACTGGGGCGCTACCGTCTTGCCGGTTTGTCCTACCTGCGCGCCATAGTCAATCCAGCCGGCGTCCACCGCGGCGCGCGAGGCACCCACAGCCGCGCCCAGAATCTTGGCGATTTCGCGAATCTGGGCAAACCCTTCTGGACCTTTCGCGCCACGTCCGCCCGAGACGACGACTTGGGCTTCCGCCAGATCAACATCCACCGCCTCTTTCTTCACTTTTTCGACCACACGCGCGCGCGGTGTCACATCGGCTACAGCCACTGGTTCGATGGGCGCGGGCGCGGTATCTTGTGGTGCCGGCGGAAAGATGTTCGGGCGAATTGAAGCCATCACCGGCAATGTTTTGGCTTTGACGGTAGCAATGGCTTTGCCCGCGTACACGGGGCGCTTGAAGATGAGTGTGCCCTCCGTTACCTGAAAGCCGATGCAATCGGTCGCCAGGCTCCAGTCTAATTTAGCCGCCACCTGCGCCCCCAGTTCTTTGCTCCATCCTGTGGCGGGCATCAGGACGACAGCGGGTGCGGCGCGACGCAGTGTCTCGGCGAGTGTGGTCGCGAATACCTCCGGCGCGAAATATGCCAGCGCGGGCGAGTCGGCGCAGTACACTCTGGCGACGCCTGTCCTGGCGAGTGATTCAGCGCACGCGCCAACATTATGACCGATGACAAATGCTTCGATCGCGCCGCCCAAATCCTTTGCCATCTCTTTTGCGACAGTGACCAATTCATACGAAACTTTGCGCAGAGTGCCTTCGCGTTCCTCTGCCACGATAAAGATATTGTTTGCCATTTCGTCAACCCCTGAAATTGTGATGTGTCCATGAGCCAAAAGTTCAATGAGCCAATGTACCAATGAACCAATGAGCCAATGTACCAATGAACCAATGAGCCAATGTACCAATGAATTAATGAGCCAAATGTTCAATGAGCCAATGTGCCAATGAACTAATGAGCCAAATGCTCAATGAGCCAATGTGCCAATGAACCAATGAGCCAAATGCTCAATGAGCCAATGTGCCAATGAACCAATGAGCCAAACCATTTGTTCATTTGCTCATTTGTTCATTTGTCATTTGCTCATTTGTCATTTGCTCATTTGTCATTCACTCATTTGGCTCATTGGCTAATTTGGTTCATTGGCTCATTGTCAAATGACCTTCGCCTCCTCGCGTAGCAAACGCACCAACTCTTTCGTTGCTGTGACAGCGTCGCCCGGGATTTTCTTGCCGGGGGGACGTGCGGGTGGTGGATCGAGGCGCAGTGTTTCTAATTTGGGCGCGAGCGTGGCGGGATCAAGTCCCAGGTCCTGGGCTTTCCAATCCACAATCGGTTTTTTCTTGGCGCCCATAATCCCTTTGAGCGAAGGATAGCGCGGTTCGTTCAAACCTTGTTGCGCGGTGATGAGGGCGGGCAACGTCGTTTCCGCAATGTCGCGGTCTCCATCCACCTCGCGCAAGCAGCGCGCCGATTTCTTGTCATCGGCAATGTCTAACTTGATGACCGAATTGACGCAGGGCAAGTTGAGCAGTTCAGCCACGCGCACAGCCACCTGGGCATTGTCTTCATCTACGGCTTGCTTACCTGCGAGAATCAAATCGTACTGCATTTTCTTGAGTGCTGCAGCCAATACCTTGGCGGTCACTGCCGCGTCGCCGCCGAGCAAGGCGGGATCGTTGATGTGCACTGCATCGTCCGCGCCGAGGGCAAGACCTTTGCGAATCGTTTCCTTTGCCTCTTCGGGACCAAGACACAGCAAGGTGACTTTGCCGCCGCCATACTTTTCGTTGATGCGGAGTGCTTCTTCTACACCATACTCGTCATACGGGCTGATGATCCATGAAATACCATCGGTGACCACCTTGCCGTCTTTGATCTGAATGCGCGTTTCGGTATCGGGCACGCGCTTGATCAAAACCACAATGTTCATTGTTACTCCTTTGTTGCGTGATATGAGTATGCGTCATACGACGCGAGTGAATTCGGATGGCGAGCGTTCACGGGGCGCGCCAGATGTCCCACACCAGCACAGGCGCGCCGTCACGCGCACCGTGTTGCGCCGACTGGATGCTCTGGTGGTGGGTTTTCCTCACGTGCGATTTTTGATGATCGTTTCGGGGGGTGGGGGAGCCGCTGCGGCTGACCCGGTGGGTTGTTCTGTGATTGACGTTGCTACAATCGCCGAGCCTTTTGGTGATTCAAGTGGCTGTTCCAGTGACGGTAGAGTAGCCGCTTGACTAGCCGCAACAGGCACGCCGGGTGGATCGGTGTTGGACGGCGCGCCGGGTTGAGGCGTTGGTTGTACAGAAGATTGAGGGGATAACGCAGCCTGGAGTGCCGGCGTTTGCGTAACAGCCGCTAGCGGTGAAGCGGGCAGCGGTGGTGTGGCAGACGAAGTCCGGCTCGGCCGTTCACGTTCGTAGCGATAAAAATAGTCCACGATGAACAGCACGACCAATGTAGTCACCAGTGCCACCATCCCACCGCTAAAAACCAGAATGAAATCGCGACTCATAAGCCCTCTCGATCCAATGGAGTGTGCGCCTCAATCTTTAAGTAACGTACGTGCGATGATAATCCGCTGCACCTGATTCGTACCTTCGTAAATCTGCAACAGTTTGGCATCGCGCATATACTTTTCGACTTTGTAATCGGCATAGTAACCATAGCCACCGTGCAATTGGACAGCATCGGTGGTGACTTGCATCGCCACATCCGAACCGTATGCCTTGGCGATGGCAGAAGCGTAGGCATACGCTTTGTTGTTGTCTACTAACCACGCGGCGTGGTACACTGCCAGACGCGCGGTCTCGACCTTGATTGCCATATCGGCAAGCATAAATTGCAAGCCCTGAAAATTGGCGATGGGTTGTCCAAACTGCTGACGTTCTTTCATAAACTTGATGGAGGCTTCTAGCGCTGCGCGTGCCACGCCAACGCCTGCCGCGCCGATGCCGACGCGCGTCCGGTCGAAGGTTTCCATCGCGATCTTAAAGCCGTTCCCTTCGCCGCCGATGAGATTTTCGGCGGGGACGCGCACATTGTCAAAGACCACTTCGGCAGTGTCGGAGGCGCGGTGGCCCATCTTTTCGCCCATATGTTGATGAGTGATACCAGCCGTATCGGCGGGAACAGCAAAGCACGAGATACCGCGATGCTTTTTCTCCGGGTCTGTCACCGCGAACACGGTGTACAACTGTGCCACGTTACCGTTCGTGATAAAATGCTTGGTGCCATTCAGGATGTACTCGTTGCCCCGTTTTTCGGCGCGCATACGCATCGCTGCCACATCGCTCCCTGCGCTCGGTTCGGTAAGACAAAAGGCTGCCAGACCACCATCGCGCGCAATCGGCGTGATAAACTTTTTCTTTTGCTCTTCGGATGCGGCGAGGTGGAGGGGGGTCAACGCCAGTTCATTCGCATTCGCGGCGGTGGCAAAACCGGCATCTGCGGCTGCAAATTCTTCGCCCACAATGCAGGCTTCCAGCCATCCCAGTCCACCACCTCCGTAGGCTTCTTCAATGGTAAGATTCAACAGACCGAGTTTGTGTGCCTTGGCAATCAGAGCGAAAGGATAGGTGCAGGTGCGATCGAGTTCCGCTGCCACTGGCGCCACTTCGCGTTGGGCAAAATCACGCGCAAGTTCCTGTAGTGCTTTTTGTTCATCAGTGAGTGACCAGTCAATCATCGTTGATTTTTCCTCCCCTGGTGTGCCGTCGCTGGGCTTTGTTCATCATTCTACCCTGTTCGTGGTGATGTGTCAAATAATCTGGGAGATTGGAGGTTGAGTTATGTTTGCATAAAGTCGCATAACAAGGCGTTGACCTGAGCGGGATATTCGTAATGCGGAAGATGCCCTGCCTTTTCGATGACTGCCAACCGCGCGTTAGGTAGCGCGTGGATGTGCGCTTGGGCGTGATGTAACGGGACCGCAGGGTCGCGCGTGCCGACGACAACCAGCGTGGGCGCGCTGATGCGTTCCAGCGGCGGCACTTGACTATCGCGCGGCGAGGCGAGCATCGCCACGAGCGCGTCGGCGGTGCCGCGTACGCGTAGCGGGCGCAACCGACGCGCCGCTTCGGCAGGATCGAAACGCGCGGGATCACCCAGCGCATCGCGCAGCGCACGCGCGCGTGTACGCGGATTCAGCATCACCCAGCCGATGAGCGCGCGCGGAACAAACGGGGCATATTGCGCAAGTTTAAATTGAGGCCGCAACGGTAGCAGGTACGTTGCCGGCGCGATCAAAACGAGTTTTTCGACGCGCGCGGGATAGGCGTAGGCAAAGTGCAGCGCGATCGCCGCTCCCAACGAATGCCCGACCAGACTCGCGCGCGCAATGTTCTGTGCATCCATGAACTCGCGAATCGAACGCGCAAACATCGCGAGCGAGTAGGTGGGTGTGGTCACGCGCGAGGAAAAACCAAAGCCAATCAAATCAATTGCCCAGACGTGATGGGTGGTGGCCAGCGCATCCATATTCGCGCGCCATTGCTCGGCAGAATCCATCAAGCCGTGAATGAGAATGATCGAAGAGGGAGGACGCGCGAGGGAGGATACCGGTGAGCGCGCGAGGTAATGGATACGCGTGCCATCGGCGAGGGTAACGAAATCCCCCTCCTCGGCATCGTCCAGCGTCAGCGTTTCCCACTGTGCCACGCGCCGATTGCCCAGCACGATCAAGGCGGCGGTCGTTGTGAGGAGGGCTGCCGCCGCGCCCAGAGCCATACCTGCTAATGGGTTCATTCTGGCATCATTCCTAATTTATCCGCCAACTCGCGCACGCGTTCTACGCTGCCAAACACATGCGGTGGATTATGCGATGCGCAAATGACCTCGAAATTCAATCTGGCAATTTTGCGGATACTGGCGCGCGCGGTGGCAAGATCGGCAGTGAAAATGTGTGGCATTTCGCGAAACTCGCCGGGTGTTGCCAGCAATAAATCGCCACAGAACAAATAGCCCTCGCGCAAAAGGCAAATGTGCCCCGGCGTGTGACCGGGTGTGTGAATGACAGTGAACCCGCCGATGCGATCACCATCGTGGACGTGTTGATCTACTTCCACACTCGCCACGTGACGCGTGAATCCGAAATTCATCAACGCATGGAGCAAACGTCCACTGAAATGACGGGGCGGACGGCGCGGCCGTTTACCCGAAATATAGTCCGCATCGCGCGGATGAGCATACACTTGCGCGCCCGTACGCCGTTTGAGTTCCCACAAACTCCCCACGTGGTCAAAGTGATGATGCGTCAGGACGATGCGTTTGACGTGCAACGGTTGCACGCCGATATTCGCGAGCGCGCTGATGATCTTGTCGGCTTTGCCCGGCATTCCCGCGTCAATCAGCGTGGCTTCGGGCGCGACGTAATACACGCGCGCACTGCCCGCGTTTTCGATGCAATAGACCCCTGTCTTGTCACCCACCTGGAAAATCATTTTTCGATTTCTGGATTGCCGATTTTCGATTGGCGAGTCAATCTAAAGTCGCCAATCAAAAACTATTCGATTCCCACAAACACATCTGTTTCAATCTCGTCCGCGACCAGCACACGCGACTCGGCGCGAATCAAAGTTTCGGTCGCCAGCGCGGCGCGGCGAAACTCGGCTGGGATTTTACTCCAGATACCGTTCGGATCTATTTGCGAAGCGTGACAAAAGAGCGCGCTCAACTTGACCTCCACATAGTCCGATACATCAATGCGCGTGGTGATCGCTTCGTCGGGTACAGTGCGCTTGAGGAATTCCCGCAGGGGCACGCCCAGGTCCCAGCCGGCGTGCAGCGCGAGTTGCGCCAACTGCTCAAACCGTTTGCACGGAAACGCGTTCCAATACAACTTGTGCACCGCCCAGGGTGCCAGACCCTCGCGTGTGATTTGCTCAGGAAAGATGCGCGCATCATCCGCCACCAGAAAAGCCACCAGCGCGGCTTGATGAATTTTGATGTGGTCTGGGTGTCCATAGCCACCCTGCGGATCAAACGTGAGCATCACGTGAGGTTGATGCCGCCGAATGAGGCGCGTCAATTTTTCGGCGACCTCGAGCACGTTCGCTTGCCACAGGGCGCGTGGGTCGTTGTTTTCTGGTGCGCCAAACATTCCCGAATCACGATAGTCGAGAAAATACACGTGGCGGATACCGATCTTTTCCGCAGCGCAGCGCAGTTCGGCTTCGCGCACCTGTCCCAGCGTTTCGGGCGTTGCGGCTACACCCGGCGCAACTTGGCCGGCTTCGCCGCGCGTGGCACAGACCAGCGTCACTTCTACTCCAGCCGTGGCGTACTTGTGCATCAAGCCACTGACCCCTTGCTCATCGTCCGGGTGCGCATACGCACCCAGCAAACGCTTTTCGGTATATGCCATCATCATCTCCTGTTCGTCATTCGTCCTTCGTCATTCGTCCTTCGTCATCCGTCATTTCCCACTCACCCAGAATAGCCACACCGCCATCGCGAGTGCCAGCGCGCCGGCGAATGCCGCGCCAAAAACTTCAACGATACTTCCCAGCACGCGCGCTGCCAGCGCGAACAGCAGCACCGCTATCAGGATCGGTGGACCGAACACACGTATCACGCGCAACGTCGCGCGTAACGCCGAGACATTGCGAGCAGGCATCAGATCGGTACGCGCGCCCAGAAAGATCCAAACGATCACACCTAGCCCCACGCCGCCCGCTAGCCCCAGCAGCCAGATTTCGAGATGAGCGCGCTGCAGCGACTCGGTAAAAGCGAACGCCAGAAGGAGCAGCGCCAGAAACGCGAGGACAGGCGAAACGTCCCAGCGGGCATTGATGCGTCGCGTACGCGTCGTGTGGGCGCGCGGTACGAACAACTGGATGAGATATGTTGCCAGAATAAGGATCACTAGTGTAGCAACGATCTGGTTCCACATCGCTTATGCCAACTGACGAATCGCGGGGAGGCGCCATAGCACGAGCAGACTGAATATCAAAGTAATCAAGCCGCCGAATGCTGCGCCGATGGGAATGCTAGAGTATTGTGCAAGCGTACCTGCCATCAACGCGCCAATCGGGAAAAAGCCGAGAAAGACCAGCGTGTACACGCTAATCACGCGTCCGCGCAGTTCATCGGGTACGAGCGTCTGAATCAAAGTATTTAACATTCCGTTCTGCACCATAAAGCCCATTCCCGCGAAAAAGAGAAAGACGAGCGCCAGGAAAAAGGAGGGCGAGAACGCCAGGCACAGTACCATCGTCGGAAAGAGGAGATTGCCAAACGTCAAGAGCATTCCCTTGCGGAACCAATTTCCCAGTGAGGCGACCGTCAATGCACCGGTCAACGCACCCAGGCCCACGCAGATCATCATCAAACTCTGACGAATTTCCGAACGCAAGAGGCCTGGCGTCACCGCGCTCAACACACTCGCCAGCGGTGTGGTTGCCAGCACAGAATTCAACATGGCGATCTCGTGATAAGGGTCCAGGACGTCGCGCGCGAACGCCGGAATGAGCGCCGAGTAGCCCATTGCGAACAGATTGGACACTGCCGCGAGCAGAATGAGGACCCGAATCGTCGTATGACGATAGATGTACCGCAAGCCCTCGCGCAGTTGCGTGAACGGCGAAGCAATCTGTCGTCGTGGAATGTACTGCGGCAGGTTCATCGCCAGGAGCGCGCTAATCACAGCGAGAAAACTCAAGCCGTTGAGCATAAAGCACCATGCGGGTCCCAGGAGTGCCAGCACGATGCCGGCAATGGTCGGACCTAAAACCCGCGCCGCGTTGAACATTGCCGAGTTGAACGCGATGGCGTTCATCAAATCTTCGCGCCCGACCATTTCGATGGTGAACGCCTGACGCGTCGGCGCGTCGAACGCTTGCGCCGTGCCGTTGATGAGCGCAAAGCAGATGATATGCCACGGTTGCACCCATCCCAAGAATACATCGGCGGCAAGCAGAAACGCCGTGCACATCATCGCCACCTGGGTCAGTAACAACAAGCGGCGCTTGGACATTCGATCAATCACGACACCTGCCCACAATGAAAATAACAACGTGGGCACCGCGCTGGAGAAACTTACAATGCCCAGATACATCGGCGAGCGCGTGAGTTCGTACACCAACCACGGTTGGGCGAGGTTCTGCATCCACGTACCGCTGAGAGAGATCAGTTGCCCGGCGAACCACAGGCGATAGTTGCGATGTTTAAAAGCGGCAAAGGTTTGCGCCAGCGAGACGCGTCGCGAGGCGCGCCAGACTGCCGATGCTTGAGGAGCCGTGACAGGATCAGCCATAGTGATTATAGAAGGGGCGAGGAAGACTCGCCCCTTTCCAGAGGAAATGTGCGGTCATTTTTTGAGCCAGCGCGTGCATCAGCGTTCACGCGCTCTGTCGTGAGGACTGGAGCGCGCGGGCTAATTCTGGATGAAGATGCCACGCGCCATTGATGTACACGTGCTTGTCCCACGGGAAAATGATGAGCGCGTCCGAAACCATACCGCTCACATCTGGCGGCGGCTGTGCCCAACTGTGACTCACTAAACTGGCGGTAACGACGCGCGCCGCGCCATTTTGCTTGATGCGTTGCGCCGCCAATACCAGCGTCTCACCCGTGTCCGCGATTTCATCTACGACCGCGACGATCTTATCGGCAACCTGTGTCGAGACGTCCACCTGCCAGATCGGTCGTGCAAAAGTCGGCTGGTCTTTGATGCGACGCGTGAGACGGACGGGAAAAAACTCACAGCGTAAACTACACGCCACGACGGTGGCAGGGAACAAGCCACCGCGCGCAATCCCAATCACCACTTCGACGCCACAGGGTGCCAGTTGCTCGGTCAGTCGGCGCGTGAGTTGTTCAAAACGTTCCCATGTGATTTCTTCGATACCGACGTGGCGCGCATCGTTGTAGGTTAATGTCATAGTGACCTCACAGTGGGCAAGACTCATGGGCGAGGAATTTCTTGCTGAACAGCGCTCATCCGACGCCCCATCAATTGATTTGGGCGCTCAAATAATTCTCCAGCCCCATCTGCTTGATCTGATCGAGTTGCGCTTCCAGCCAATCGAGATGCGCTTCTTCGTCTTTGAGAATCGCCTCGAGCAATTCGCGCGTCCCGTTGTCGCCACATTCGACTGCGAGACGGATGGCATCGTTATAGAGTGCGACCGCGCTCTGTTCTGCCATTGCATCGTTGCGGAGTTGCGCCTCGACATTCGCGCCGATGTGAATCTCGTTCAGCGTACTAACGATGGGGCGTCCCTCTAAAAACAGAATGCGCGCGATGTGTTGTTCGGCGTGTCTCATTTCCTGAATCGCGCGCTTTTCGATCACCTCGTGCAAACGTCCATAGCCCCAGTTGGCGCACATCTCTGAATGCACGATGTACTGATTGATCGCTGTCAGTTCTTCTGCTAGAAGCATGTTCAGACGTTCGATGATTTGCAAATTCCCTTTCATTGATTTCCTCCTTACTTTTCAAGTAACTGCTCAGCCCGCGTTCACTCGCTGTCAGTGAGAAACCGACGGCTAGCGTAAGCCGATGACTGAGCCTGAATTTCACCGTCGTGCCCCGGGAACAACCCCACTCATCCCCCTGCCCCCTTCTCTCCCCGCTATGCGGGGAGAGAAGGGGGAGGTGGGAGCGGGGG
>Ga0129299_1002435_pt1 | contig 12345 bp, 10 predicted proteins | sample ConPoolayeCmetaG_FD_94477 | JGI IMG/M metagenome (GOLD analysis project Ga0129299, IMG submission 94477) | Hot spring microbial mat communities from California, USA to study Microbial Dark Matter (Phase II) - Cone Pool mat layer C metaG ... | reverse complement strand
TTCGATGAGACGCGCGGCGTCGCCGACAAGTGTTGGCTGTGCATGGACCTGGTGTTGGCCGGCGGGTTGCCGGCCTGTGTGCAGGCCTGCATTCCGGGAGCGCGCCTCTTCGGGCGTACCGACGACCCCAATAGCCAGGTGGCTCAACTGATCGCCTCAGGGCGGGCCAGGCCGCTGCGCCCGGAGTTCGGTACGAAACCATCCGTCTTGCATTACATCATCGAGGAGTAGGCTGGCGGCCGATTGCCAGACTTCGCGGAGGAGAGGGTCCATGGAGCCACACTGGGGTTGGTTGATCGCCATATACCTGTTTCTGGGCGGATTGGGCGCCGGCGTGTTTCTGATTGCCGCCGCATTTGACCTGACTGGCAAGCGCTATCAGGTTGACTTCTGTGTGGTCACCCTGGTGGGCGCGGTCGTCTCCGGTCCGGCGGTGGCTGTCGGCGCAGTGCTGCTCATTCTCGACCTGGGCGCCGGTTTGATGGAGCCGTGGCGTCTCCTCTATTTGTTCTCGCTGCGGAACTTCCATTCGGTGATGATGTGGGGCGTGTGGATACTCACACTGTTTATCCCGCTGGCGTTGTTATACGGCTTGCTCGAACTCCTGGATGCTTATCCCTCACTGCGCGAGTGGTTCAAGAGCCGCCGTTGGCTGCGTTGGCTCAGTTTATTGCAGCGTGTCCCGCTGCGTCCGACCAAACGCATCGTCATTGTCATTGGCAGTCTGTTTGCCATCGCCACGGCGCTGTATACCGGCGTGTTGATCAGCGCCATGGGCCCGGCTGTGCCCTTCTGGTCGACCCCCGTCCTGCCGTTTGTGAACGTGCCGATGATGCCCATCCTGTTCCTGGTCTCTGCGGTGTCTACTGGCATCGGCCTGTCCGTTGATCTGGTAGCCACCATGTCGGTGCCGAATGTGGTGCATCGCCTGCCGGCGATGACCTGGATCCACCTGGTCTTCATCGGGGCGGAGACATTGTTGTTGGGACTTCTGCTCATCACCGCTTTTGTCAACGGCGGAGTCGCGGCGCAGGCCGCGCAAGACATCGTGGTCGGCCCACACAGCATCGTCTTCTGGGTGTTGATCGTCATCCCCGGTTTCATCTACCCGTTCATAGTGCACGTCTACGCCATGGGCATAGGCGGGCATTCGGTGTGGACCGGCCTGTTGTCGGGGGTGGGTATTGTCACGGCGGGACTGTTCCTGCGTTATCTCATTCTGGTTGCCGGCGTACCGGCGGCATTGTAGCTAAGGAGATCGAACATGTTGATCCCGGAGCATTGGCCCAAGTGGCTGGTCATCCCCATCGGCGTGCTCATGATTGCCTTCACCATCGGCGTTGGCCTCGCCCTGGAAGAGGTCACTCAACCATTGGCGCCGGTTCTCGAGCCGACGCCCACGCTGGTCATGCTGCCTTATGCCGCGCCGGTCTCCGGAGGATGCGTCAATTGTCATACCAGCCGGGAAAAATTGGCCGAGGAAGCCCTGGCCGAGCCGGACATTGACCGACTTTACATCAATCCGGAGGATGTGCAGTCGCTTCATGGGCGGTTGGGCTGCGTCACCTGCCACCGCGGCAACGGCCAGGCCGAAGACTTGAAGGCGTCACATGTCGGCCTGGTTGTCAATCCGACGACCGTTGACAATGCCAAGGTATATTGCCTGACCTGTCACCATCGCCTGCGCACGGACGTACCGGAACATTTCATACACACGCCGCACCGGGAGGTGCTGATGGCGAACCATGATGACACGGTCTGGAGCTGCAGCAACTGTCACCTGGCCGTGGCGCATGGCGCACGTCCTGCGGACACCCATGAGCGACAACGTGAGCTCTGCGTAGACTGTCACCAGCAGCAGAACCTGCCGCCGGAACGTCTGGCCTGCAGCGGTTGCCACAGCAGCCCGCACGACATTGTGCTGGACTGCGACAACTGTCACGTTTCCACGCGGCTCTGGAGCCAGTATCAGGCCAGTTTCCATCCTATGCCGCTCAATGGCAGGCACGGCGAGATTCACTGCTTCGAGTGTCACACCAAGCCGAATTTCCGCACCATCAACAATTTCACCTGCGCCAACTGCCATACCAGACCGCACGAATACGGCGGCGACAGTTGCACGCAGTGTCACCATGACGATCAGCCTTGGAACCAGATTAAGGAGCTGCGGTACGTGCCTGGCTTTAAGCATCCTGAGCCCTGGCAGCGATACATGGACATCCATGCCAAAGTCTCTTGCCTGGGCTGCCATTTCCAGGGCTATGAGGGGCTCTCGACGGACTGTGCATCTTGTCATAAGACGGCGCTGCCCAAGAGCGAGACATAGCCAGACTGAGGGCGCGGGCCTCTCGCCGGCCCCGTTCTCGCTAGACAAAAGAATTGTGAACTGTATAAGGGGGTCAAAGGACATTGAAAGTGGAAGTGATCTTAGCAGACGTCACACAACAAAATGTCAAAAATTCTCAATTAGAATGTTTAGGAGGAAACTAAAATGTATCGCAAGCTAAATTGGTTGATCGTCATTGCCCTGCTGACAGTCACGGCGCTGTTCGGCGCGGTGTGGGCCTCGCCCACGGTCGCTCAGACGCCGGAAGCCAAAACTGTCACGCCGGAGCCAACGACTGAGAGCGGTAAACTCGCCGCCCTTATCACGGCGCAGTTTGCCGAATGGAATCCGGTCATCACCGCCGAGGCGCTGTACGAGAATCTGACCGACGGCGATGAGACCAACGATCCGTTCATCATCAGCGTGCGCAAACCAGAAGACTACGCCAAGGGACACATCCCTGGCGCGTATAACATCTTCTGGAAGGAAATCGTCAAGCCGGAGAACCTGGCCAAGCTGCCCACCGACCGGCAGATTGTGACCTATTGCTACACCGGCCATACCGGCGAGGCGGCGGCGACCTTCCTGCGCCTGTTGGGCTACAATGTCACCAACCTGAAGTTCGGCATGATGGGCTGGACCGACGACCTGGAAGTCCTGGCTCAGGAACCGTTCACCGAAGCGGCTGGCTATCCGGTGGAGACCGAACCCAACGAATTGACTGAGACGTATGACCCGCCTGTGCTGGAGACCGGCCTGGCCGACGCTGTGGAGATTGTGAAAGCGCGTGGGTTGGAGGTCTTTCCGAAATGGAACCCGGTCATTACCGCTGAAGCCGTCTACGAGAACCTGACCGATGGCGACGATACGAACAACCCGCTGATCATCAGCGTGCGCAAACCAGAAGACTACGCCAAAGGACACGTGCCCACAGCGGTCAATGTGTTCTGGAAGAACATCGCCAAGGACCTGACCAAATATCCGACCGACCGGCCGATTGTGACCTATTGTTACAGCGGCCATACCGGCGAAGCAGCGGCCGTTGCGCTGGCCCTGTTGGGCTATGACGTAACCAACATGAAGTTCGGCATCATGGCCTGGACCGACGACCTGGAGGTGCTGGCCCAGGAGCCGTTCACCGAACCGGCCGGCTATCCAGTCGAGACCGAGCCCAACGAGCTGTAGAACTTGCTCGATACCACAGGGTTGTGTCTCAGGGGTTCAAATTTGAGTGAGTGGAAGGCGGCGGGGTGGCCGCCTTCCAAAGACGTGAAAAGTCTCAAAGGAGGGCAGATCAATGAGGCAAAGCTGGATACTCCTCGGCTTAGGGTGCATCGCTGCCAGTGTCCTGTTGTTTGGCTGCGTCACCGTGAGCCCGCCGGCGATTGAGCCGGCCGCCGCCCCGCCGCCTACTCCCGCAGCGGTCGCTGCACGGTCGCTCCTTGTGCCAGAAGGTCAACCGGTTCAGCTCGTCAGCGCGCGCTTCCCCTTGCCCGCTCCAACCACAGTCAAAGTGGAGCGGCCTGAGCTCGACAACAGCACCTGCATCGCCTGTCACACTTCGCAGAAAGACCTGAAGGCGCTGGCAGTAGAACCAGAGGAAACAGAGTCCCTGTCCGAAGGTGAGGGCTGAGGAGGTTCCCTGCCTCCGTTGGAGGCCTGGAAGAAAGTTCTCATTGATAGTAAAGAGGATGGCTTTTTGGCCGACTATCACGCCAAGTTTGGGTGCATCGCCTGTCATGGCGGCGTGGGCGGCGTGATGGACATGGAGGCCGCGCATGAGGGCGTGGTGCGCAATCGGCCCATCGAACAGACCTGTGAGCTGTGCCACCTGGACATCTCGAAGGCGCAGCCCACCAACCTGCATTACAATCTCGCGGGTTACATCACACTTTTGCGAGCCCGCGGCTCAGAAGCCACCATGCCACAATTGATGGTCGCTTTTGAGAACCATTGCAACCGGTGCCATGTGCCCTGCGGCCAGTGTCATGTCAGCCGGCCAGCCAGTACGGGCAGCGGCCTGTTGAAAGAGCACAACTTCCTGAAGACGCCGCCGATGAACAACACCTGCACCGGCTGTCATGGCAGCCGCGTGAACGACGAATACAAAGGCAAGAACAAGACGGCCGACGGCAAGAAAGTCAAGGCCGACGTGCACTTCAATCCGGGCATGATGACGTGCCAGAACTGCCACACCGGTGAGTCAATGCACGGCATGACTGGCGTATATAACCACCGCTACGATGGGCCGCAGGAACCGGCCTGTACTCAGCCGGGCTGCCATGAGGAAGTAAAACCGGGCGATGGCATCGCCCAGCACACAGGTTACCACCTGAACAACCTGAGCTGCCAGGTCTGCCATGCTGCGGAATACAAGCACTGCTACAACTGTCACGTGCAGAAGTCGGAAGAGGGCATACCCTATTTCAAGATCGAACCTTCGGTCATCGCATTCAAGATTGGGCGCAATCCCATCCAAAGCCCAGACCGGCCTTACAAATACGTCACCCTGCGCCATGTGCCCATCGGCCGCACCAGCTTTGAGTACTATGGCAAGAACTTGCTGCCCAATTATGACAGCCGGCCAACCTGGGCGTATGCCACGCCGCATACCATCCAGCGAAAGACGCCGCAGAATGCGGCCTGCAACGCCTGTCATGGCAACGCCGCACTGTTCCTGACCAAAGACGACGTGCGGCCCGAAGAGCTCGAGGCCAACCGCAATGTGATCGTGGAGGAGATACCTTAAATTGGAAGGAGGTGTTCAATGAAAGAACTTAAGAGATTGTCCTTCCTGTGCTTCGGCCTGTTGCTTTGCGCCCTGGCCTACACGGCATTTGCCGCCGGACCTGAGCCGACGGAGCTGCCGAAAATTCCATTCCTGGAAAGCTGGCTCGGCTCGGGCCACGCCGACAAAACTGCCGAGGCGTTTGCGCATTGGAACAACGAGACCCCACCCGAAGTTCCGGTTGCCTGCGCCAAGTGCCATGGCGAAGCTGGCTTTCTGGACTTTCTTGGCGAGGATGGCTCCGCGCCCGGTGCGGTGGACAAGCCCGCGCCCGTTGGCGGCGTGGTCAGTTGTGTGACCTGCCACAACCGGGCGACGATGGCTATGGACAGCGTCGTCATGCCCTCTGGCATCGAGCTGACCGGCCTGGGCCGCGAAGCGCGCTGTATGCAGTGCCATCAGGGGCGCGCCTCGACCCAAACGGTGAACGCTTCTATCGAGAAAGCTGGCCTGACCGACGCTGACACGGTCAGTCCGGACCTGGGCTTTACCAATATCCACTACTTCGCTGCGGCGGCAACCATGTATGGAACACAGGCCCAGGGCGGCTACCAATACGAGGGCAAAACCTATGACGCCAAATTCGCCCACGTCTCAGGCTATGACAGTTGCGCGCACTGCCACAACCCTCACAGCCTCGAAATCAAACTGGACGAATGTAAGGCCTGCCACACCGAGGTCAAATCCGTCGCCGACCTGAAAAAAGTGCGCACTCCAGGCTCGACCGTGGACTACGACGGTGATGGCAACGTGTCTGAGGGAGTTTACTACGAAATCCAAGGGCTGCGCGACATGTTGTACCAGGGTATACAGGCCTACACCAGGCAGGTGTCTAAGACGGCCATCGCCTACGATCCGGTCGCGTACCCGTATTTCTTCATTGACACAAACGGCAATGGCCAGGCTGATCCAGACGAAGCGCAGTTCCAAAATCAGTTCAACGCCTGGACCGCCCGGCTGGCGAAAGCAGCCTATAACTACCAGACCTCCCTCAAGGACCCGGGCGCGTATGCCCACGGCGGCAAATACGTCATCGAGTTGCTCTACGACTCCATCGCTGATCTGAACCAGGCTCTCGCTCAGCCGATTGACCTGTCGAAAGCCCACCGCACCGATGTCGGGCACTTCGCTGGCTCAAAGGAAGCATTCCGGCACTGGGACAAAGAGGGCGTCGTGCCAGCCGATTGCGCCAAATGTCACACGGGCGTCGGATTGCCGTTCTACCTGAAAGAGGGGGTGTCCATCTCGCAACCACCAGACAATGGCCTGCTCTGCTCCACCTGCCACGACGCTATGCCTGCTTTCACTCTGCACAACGTTGAGAGCGTCAGATTCCCCAGCGGCGCAAGTCTGAGCCTGGGCGATGCGGGCAATAACCACTGCCTGGAGTGCCACCAGGGGCGCGAGTCTACCGTCAGCGTGCGCGCGGCAGTTCAGGGCCTGGACGAGGATGCCGTATCGGACAAGCTGAGCTTCCTGAACATACACTACCTGGCAGCCAGTGCGACGTTGTTTGGGACAGAGGCTAAAGGGGCGTATGAGTACGAGGGGAAAGCCTACAACGGGCCGTTCCTCCATGTGCCTACCTACGCTACCTGTACGAGTTGCCACGACGCACACAAGCTGGAGGTCAAAGCGGCAGAATGCGGAGTTTGCCATCCCAAAGTGAAAGCAGTGGGAGACATCGCCATCATCAACATGACCAACATTGACTTCGATGGCGATGGCAACGCCGATGAAGGCATCATCCGCGAAGTGCAGACCGCGCACGAGAAGTTGTTCGCTGCCATTCAGGATTACGCTGCCAATGTCGCCAAGACGCCCATTGCCTATGCGCCAGACGCCTATCCCTATTTCTTCATTGACAAGAACAACAACGGTCAGGCGGACGCCAACGAAGCCCAGTTCCCAAACAAATACAACGCCTGGACGCCGCGGCTGCTCAAGGCCGCGTACAACTATCAGTATGTCGCCAAGGACCCCGGCGCGGCGGTGCACAATGGCAAATACATCTTCCAGGTGCTGTACGATTCGCTGGAGAGCCTCGGTGAGAAGATCAGCGTGGACATGAGCAACATGGTCCGCCCCAAGATTCCAGAAGCGGCTCCAGCAGCCGAGGCAACTGAGACCGCCGAAACAGGCGAAGCCGAATAGCCGTTCTTGCGAGGTTAAAGCCTGCTCCCGACCTGCCAGGTCTCGAAGACCTGGCAGGTCTTGGTATGAGCATTCTGTAACGTTCAACGCTGGAGGTTAATATGCTCAAGAGGCTCTTTTGGGATAGCGAGCAACGCCGCATTGCTATGCTGTGGCGGCTACTTTTGCAGGCACTGCTGTTCTTCGTATTGATCACGCTTTTCCCCATGCTTGCCGTGTTGCTTATAGCGCCGACGCTCGCCGCCCAGAACGGGATGTCGTTCGAGCAGCTTTTGGCCGAGCTGGAATCACCGGCCCTCGGTCTATCTCCGGAGATACTGTTCGTTCTGAAATTCAGTATGTTGCTTGGCGTGCTGTTGAGCGTCTGGTTAGCAGGCCGCTTCTTGGACCGGCGGCGGTTTGCCAATTTTGGGTTGCACCTGAATCGGGATTGGTGGACAGATTTTGGGTTTGGGCTGTTTCTAGGCGCATTTTCGATGGCGGCCATCTTCTTGGTGGAATGGGCCGCCGGTTGGGTTACCATAACCGGCGTGCTGGTCTCGACCAGAGAGTACAGCCTGCCCTTTTGGCAAGGGCTTGGTTTCACGTGGTTGTATTTTGTCGCCGTCGGCATTCAGGAAGAACTTTTTAGCCGGGGCTACCAGCTCAAGAATCTGGCGGAGGGGCTGCGCGGCGTGCCGTTGCTTGGAGCGCGCGGGGCTATCGTGGCGGCCACGCTATTGTCTTCGGCCTTGTTCAGTGGCCTGCACATCGGCAACCCTAATGCAACCTTTGTCAGTACTTTCAACATCTTCTTGGCCGGCATCTTCCTGGCCATGGGGTTCATTTTGACCGGCGAGCTGGCTATTCCGATTGGCTTGCATATCACCTGGAATTTCTTCCAGGGCGCGGTTTTCGGCTTCCCGGTGAGTGGCATGGCGAGTGCGTTCAGCATTTTGGGTGTGCAGCAGAGCGGCGATGCCCTCATCACCGGCGGGGATTTCGGGCCAGAAGCCGGGCTGATCGGTGTCGGAGCCATGGTTCTGGGAAGCATGATGACCATCGTTTGGGTCAAGGCGCGTTACGGCCGGGCTACCCCCCTGGCCGCTCTCGCCCAGCCGGAGCTGTTGCGACGCAAAAACACCTGATTGTCACGGCTACATTTGCCCAACCTGTGGCAGCGACCGGGTGCATCCAGAATTTTAGGCGAGTTAGCAGAAGCCTCAACCACGTCATGCTGAGCGCAGTGAAGCATCTCATTTCACGATGCACAACGAGATTCTTCGCTTCGCTCAGAATGACGGTCAGCCTTGTTCGGTAGTTGTGGAAAACGCCGTATGCATCTGCTCCCTTAAATTCGGATGCACCCATTACGCTAACTCTGCGGGTTTCACTTTGGCTTTAGTTTAAGGCAGGTACACGGGCCATGCGCCAGGCTTTATGACTTGGCGGTTCTCATTCGTCTCCAGATTCAGTAACCATATTTCCGGCGCGGTGTAAACCTCATCCAGTGAAAACCGCTGGTAGACAATGAGCCGCCCATCGGATGACCAAGCCGGGGAAGCGTTCTCGTATTGTGGGTCACCGGTCAATGGGCGCGACTCGCTCCCGTCGGCACGCATGAGCCATAGTTGCCCGCCAGGGCCGGTCAGTGTGCTGCGCCTGAAGGCGACCCACTGCCCATCCGGAGACCAAGCGGGCGAAGTGTCGCTGGCGTCCGATTCTCCGTTCAGTTCGGTGTAAGAACCCGATCTCATATCGGCTCGTAGCAGACCAGCGCCGTAGCCGTTGCTGGAAACACGCGCTTTGGTGACAATGAGAACCGGCTCTGTAGGTGACCACGCAGCTGCGTCCTGCACCTCGCCGGGAATGACGTAGTCGTCACCTGTCTCTATGTCGTAGATCTGCAGACCTTCTTTCAAGGGGGAGATATAGCTCAGCCACCGACCATCGGCTGACCAGCTCGCACTGTGGCCCACACGCTCTTTCTCCTGAAAGACAGGGGCTGTCTGTCCACTGACCAGGTCGTACCACCACAACCTGGCAGGGACGAGAGAACTCGCCCCCATCACCAGGTCTCGGCGTTCGTAGATGAGCCGCTTCCCATCTGGCGACCATACGGCAGCCGTGCAATCCGAATTCTCCTCACAGTCCAGCAACCTCCGCCTGTCGCTGCCATCGGGACGGATGAGCCACAGGTCTTTTTGTTCGTTGGCAGCCGCGGCGGCGTAGACGATCACCGTCCCATCGGGCGAGAGCGCGAAATCCCAAATCCCGTAGGGTTCTGTGGTAAGCTGGGTCGGCGCGCCGCCCACTAATGGAGTCTTGAACAATTGCAGGTAGTCCTGTTCCCCACCGGCGACATACAACACGTGCGGCGCCGCAGTCCGAAACGACCAGTTGAACGGGGCTGGCAAGGAACGTCCGTTCACGCTCGTCAATCTGGCGGCAAGGGATGCCGTGTAAACAGTATCGGGTTGGAGGGGCACATCCGGATCGAACTCCAGCCATCTACCCTGAAAGCGAACCGTGCCGCTGACCGGCGGGGTCAAAGAGAACACGTCAGCAGTTCCGGTGATCTCTTCCGAGAACAGTACAGATACTCTGGCCTTCGTTGACACCTGAGCGGCGTTGCCAGCGGGATACACTTCCAGTATCTGCACGCCGACCCGGTCTCCTCGCCATAAGAACGACCCTATCGCGCCGGCCAGGGCCAATAGCGTGAGCCATACGATTACATCGAAGCGGCTGAACCGCGGCCTATTCGCGGACATGAGCCCTCATCGAGGGTAAAGGTACGGCTGTCCAGGTGGCTCGATTGGGACGACTTCAGCAGCGACGATGACCGGAATGGTCTCGTCCGCCATCGTCTCCAGCTCGAAACGCCCGCTCACTTCGACCCATTGGTCCAGCGCCAGAGTCTCCGCGCCGGGCCAGCGGACGGGCAAACCCACGGCCACGGCGTCGGCGACGCAACAGGTGACGATGAAACGGCTGACCATGAACTCATCGGGGGCATCCATCTCGTCGCGATAGACGAAGCCGGTAACATGCGCCTGCTGGCCGGCAAAGGAAGCCAGGTCAGCACTGTTCTGAAAGGCCACGATCCAATCCAGGACGTTCCTCTCCCCGCCTGGAACCAGGGCGACCTGGCTGTCGCCATGCGCTGCGGGTGCTGAAGACAACGCCTTACGGTTGCTCATCGCCAGCGCGCCCAGTGGCTGCGGTGGGATCAGGACGCCCAGTACGACGGGCAAGGTGACCAACAGCAACGCGGCCCACGAAGTGCGATGGTGAGTGTGGCCGGCGCACTCGCCATCGGGGACGTATGAATCTCCTGTCGAACGGCGTCTGAACGCCTCCGCGATAACGAACAGTACAGTAGCCGCAGGGATCATCAACCAGGCCGTCCTGTTGTTGATATAGAACAGAATTTTGCCATTGTACATCAACAGGAACAAAAATCCGCCCAGCGCAGTCACGACAAGAACCTTCATCACATCGTGGAAACTTTCTTTGAGTTGTTCTTCGATTGGTTTCTCCGGTTTCACTCTCACCACCCCAAGTTGAGATTGACGTACAATGTGACCGCCAAGGTCATCGTAAACGTAAGCAGGATCAGATAGACTACCGCCCGCCGTTTGAAAATGCTGAGATACATTAACGAGCTTTTGATGTCCACCATCGGGCCGAATACCAGAAAGGCCAGGATCGAACCGGTGGTAAACGTATTGGCGAAAGCCAGCGCCAGAAACGCATCAACAGTGGAGCACACCGACAACAGAAAGGCCAGCCAGAGTAGCACAAGGACCGAACTAAGCGGTCCCTGGCCGACGCCCAACAGGGTTGATTGCGGAGCCACCGTTTGGATGAACGCCGTCAGCATAGCGCCGATGACCAGATAGTGGCCCATATCGAGGAAATCGTCGCCGGCTGATGACATCGCCAGCCAAAAACGCTGTGTCGGACTGCCTTCTGCTGATCCAGGCCCACAACTCTGGCAGCCCGCCTGCATGGCCTCGGAGAAGACATCCTGTGGGCGCGCCGTACTGAAAACCAGGCCCACTGACACCGCGATGAAGAAACTGAGCGCAATGCGTCCCCAGAAAACAGGCCCCCAACCAAAGGCCGTATAGGTGCTGAGGATGACGATAGGATTGATCACTGGCGCGGCCAGGATGAACGCAATGCCCATTGACAGGGGCACCCCCTTGCGGTACAGGCTTCGGGTAAACGGTACGACCCCACACTCACAGACGGGGAAGAAAAACCCCATGGCCGCGCCCATCAGCGTCGCCAAAACCGGCTGCTGCGGGACGAAGCGGTGGAGAGTCTCCTCGTCTACGTAGATGTTGATGAACCCCGAAGCCAAAGAGCCGGCGAGCAGAAGGGGCGTGGCTTCGATGAAGATGCCGAGGAAAACGGTCACGAAGGTCTGGAAAGAGCTAAAAGATGAAACCACAACGGCAGGTGGCAGGTGGCAAAGAACCAGACTGCCTGACACCAGTCCCAACAGAAGCAACGCCAACCCCAACCGTTGGGAGCGATTCGTTTTAGCAAGATCGGCGTCCAAAGATACAGCCAGAGCCCCCTGTAGGTTCGATGCCTCCTTATAGCCTTGATGTCGAAATTTGTCAAGCCGTTTAGTCTGACATCCGGACATAAATCTGGGAAGAGTGTTGCCTACGCTCGTTTCTCAATTCAACCCGTTTCAGATACCACCAGATGCCTTCAGCCGGGTTCAGTTCTGGCGCGTAGTAGGCCGGCAACTGTTCCAAATGAATGTGCTTGGCCGCACCAGTATCCGTAGGTCGAGTTGCCACATCCGACCTATGGCTGGCCGTCATTCTGAGCTCCCCCACGGCGCGCAGGCGCGCCGCTCATTAGGGAAGAAACACCGCCCTACCCCGTCATGCTGAGCCGAAGGCGAAGCATCTCGCGCTGGCAGGTGTTGAGATTCTTCGTCGCTTCGCTCCTACTAAGAAACTAGCCGGTCATTGCGAGCGAAGCGAAGCAATCTGCGGGTTGGCGGCTGTAGCATAGGGCCTTGTGCCCGTTACGCCCACAAGGGGCTATGCTACATTGCTTCGTCGCCCTG
>Ga0129299_1002434_pt1 | contig 12358 bp, 22 predicted proteins | sample ConPoolayeCmetaG_FD_94477 | JGI IMG/M metagenome (GOLD analysis project Ga0129299, IMG submission 94477) | Hot spring microbial mat communities from California, USA to study Microbial Dark Matter (Phase II) - Cone Pool mat layer C metaG ... | reverse complement strand
GTCATACAGATTGGCACGGAACAGATCTATATAACAAAGCACTTTCGGAAAGACGTGTTAAAACTGTAAAATCTTATTTAGTTATGAATGGAATCAAAGATACTCGCATTTCTATTGACTGGAAGGGCGAAAGTGAATTGGTTTCAAAGGAAATTGCAAAACTAAACAGAAGAGTAGTTGTAATACAAGTGAAGTAAATCATATCTGATGTTTTAAATGGGAAGGAATCAATAGATTCCTTCCCATTTTTTTTCGTTAGAAACTAGTTTTTTGTTAACTATATTAACTATTTATTAACCTCACTTCTTTTAGAACAAAATATAAATTATAAATCCAACTATAATTTGGAATTATAATCTATGGTATATACCTTTTTTGTTGCTCTAGTTACAGAAATGCTTGTTCTAAGTATAAAAAAACTAATTGAAAAAACGAAACAAAGAATGAAAGAATGAAACCTACCATTTGGATTTCAGATATACATTTGGGGAGTTCATTGTTTGACATAGAGGAAGGACTAATTGAATTATTAAAAAATGACTACGAAAGAATTTATATACTTGGGGATTTAATTGATTCTTGGGAAATGCCAATAGATGAAATTTTATACAAATACAATAAAGTAATCAATTTTATTAGAAGTAAAAAAAGAATAGAGATAATTTTGGGTAATCATGACCCAAAATATGAAGTAATGAGAGAAATTTTTCCAAAAAACAAAATCTATAAAGAAGAACATTCTATAAAAATAAATGGATATAATGTTGTAATGATCCACGGAGATAAATTTGATTCTCTATTAACCCCGTACTTGTTTGTAATGAATCATATACTAAAATACGTTTATGATATTACAGATAAAAAATTTAAGAAAAATTTCAAAGACAATTTAAGAAATTTATATTATAAAGCAAAATACCAAAATTACACCTATAATATAATTTCAAATATGGAAAGATATACAATAAACCATTATCGAGACAAATTAAAATATGACGTTTTAATTATGGGGCACACACATTTACCAAAAATTGTGTGCACCCCATTTTTTAAATATATGAATTGCGGCTGTCTTATTTATAATCCATGTTTTCTTCAATATGAGGATGGTAAATTTGAATTAGTTAAAATATAACTATTAATAGTATAACAGCTAATACCACCACAACTCCAGTAACAATAACAGCTTTCTTATGTTTCTTAAAAAATGGAACTGCATCTGCAACTGCTTCCTCATAGTTCTTCTTTAATTGTTCTGCTTCTTTTTTTACTGTTTCTTTGACTTGTTCTTTATCCATTTTACTCTTCTCCTCTAAGTTTATTTATTTCAGTACTAGAATATGTTTTGATATAACCACCAATTCCAAACAACATTTTAATACCATATCTCAAACAGACATCTCTTTCTGGTATATCATGTTCTGTCTTTCTATCACCTCCATTTGCGAAAATAAGATTATTCCCTTTATATTCTTCTGCAAGTTTTTCTAACGTTAAACAAACTGAAGGATCTTCGTCTACTGCGAATACAACCTTATCTACATACTTTATTGCACCTACCACAACATATCTTTCAATTTCTCCCATTATAATTTTACCTTTTTTCATTAACTGTTGCTTATCATTATTAAGAATAACTATGAGTTCATCTCCCAATTTTTTTGCTTCAAATAAATGATTAATATGCCCTGCATGAACTGGATTAAAATGCCCGCTAACAAATACTATTGTTTTCTTCATTATCCAAAATCCCCCTCACAAAAACTCCATTTCTTCATCAACATATTAGTGATGCATAGGTGACTTCTCTGGACAGCTAAAGCTGTCAGCTTCGTTCTTCTCTTTCAATTAGGACCCATTCTCATCGTTCTTCACAACACCAAGTCTTTATATATTTCAAAAAATATTTTCCTTCTATACCATAATATATACAATTACCAGGCATTTTTAGATACTCTTCTTTTTCGTTCTTCAGAAATTTCATTTCTTAATGCGGAAATACAAGGATGTTTAATCAAACCAGTTCTAAATCCAGTTCCAGTCAAATAATTTTGGACTACTTTTAATTTGTCTTTATCAGCAGTTGAAATCGAACCCAAATAACTTCTCAATTGACTACAACACCATTCTGGCCTTTTTTTCCATTGTCCTAATAAACTCTTTCTTACAGCTTGCCATGTCTCACTTCTAACTAATTTATTTTTTGGGTTTGCGTCTGACATTTTTAACTCCTAAAATTACCATTTTTTTTTAAATTTACTTACTTTTATCTAAAGCCAAAGAAAATGGAACTCTATTTAATTTCATTAGTTCTATATTAGCTGGATGGTATTGATCAATATACTTTTTTTCTAAGTAAAAATCTAATAATTGTCTATAACAGGATGTGATATGAACAGCTTTTTCAACTGGATATTCTCTCCCGTTAATTTTTAGTACATCTATATCTAATTTAAGAATTTTTTCTAGTTCTTTTGAATAAAAAGCAAAATATTGGTTTCTGACAGTCAAAGTGTACTTTACTACACTATTTATAATCTTTTCATGGTTTCCTGCTAAATTATCTCTTATTTTTTCTTCACTTTGAATACACCATCTATGACAATGACCTTGATCTGGATTTCCAATTCTTGTAGAATTTATTATTTTATCTTTAAAATGAATTTTAACTAATGGGCAACTATCTACCCCACCCCTAGGACACAAATTCGCATGTATCATTATTTCAGATTTAATTTCTAGTTCTTTACAATTTTCTGCAAACAATGCAATTTCCTTGTAGTTAGTAATATCTGTTGAAGCACATATCTGTGTTGCACCAAGTGCCTTATAGCGAAAAATTTGCCTTTTTGTCGAAATATTACAAGCTGTTGATGCAATTAAATTACAATCAGTATCTCGCAAAAATGAAAAATACCATGGTTCTTTAATTATAAAATCTCTAATTCCTAAATCATATAAAAAAGTCATGTAGTAAATTATATCATTTTTAATATTATCTGAGTATGAAATATTAAATGCTACATATAAAGTTTTATTATATTTTTTCACTAAACTATATGCTTCTTTAAGTTCTTCTATACTTAGTTCATATTGGTAGTTTCTTCTAGAAAATCCCTTCAACCCAACATAAATTATATCTGAATATGGCAAAATTTCTTTTATCATTGCCATACTTCCACCAGGAGCTAAAAGCTTGTTGCCCACTTTATTTCTCCATAAATTTGTTTTATATTCTCTTGGTTATCATTTTAAGAAATTAACCCTATTGAACCAACCCCTTGCAAATTTCTCTTGAATAGGAGATTTATTCATAAATTCAATATAATGACAGCCTTGTAAAACATTTAGAATTTTATATAATAATGATTCTTCATTTCTATCTAAAATAATATTTAGAGCAGCTATACTTTTAGGACCAATTTTTCCATCAACTACTAAATCTTCATATAATTTACCATTGTTATTTAAAACATTTAGGGCTTTTTGCAAAAATTCTGCTGCTCTAGTTACCCCCATATTAACGCCCGTGTCAAATATTTCATTTGCAATATGTTGACTTTTAAAAGAATCTAATCTATTAATATCCCAAAAATGTTGCTTATAAAATGACTCGACTAATGTTTGCATTTCAGAATTATTTTTTAATTTTTCATTTAGTTCTCTTATTCCACATCCTTCTCTTTTATACATATCAACTATTTTCCAACCTTCCCAACTGGCATGATAATTTCTAGCTATGCCCTTATATGTTTCTCCACCTACATCATCTGGATCATTATTATAACCTCCTTCATGACCCATTGTCAAATAGTACGCTGTCCTAAAATCTGCCATTTAATCCTCCAATTTTCCTATGTCAGCAATCAAGATTCCATTTAAATGATCTATTTCATGTTGCAAACAAAAAGATATCTTCTTATTTCTACTATCAATCACAATTCCTTCTCCTCGTAGATTAACAGCATCAACTCTAATTCTTTTATATCTTTTAACCTTATATGTATTATCACAACTTAAGCACCTCTCAATATTTGAAACTCTCTCGCTCTTCATTTTAACAATTGGATTTATGACAACTTTCCAGATTTCATCGAAGTAAATAAAAACTCTTTTACTCCATCCTATTTGAGGTGCAGCAACACCAGCAGCATTATAACTACTTCCAACTTCAATCATAGTTTTAACATTTTTTTTAAATTCTTCACTTTGCAACTCTTCTCTTGTAACTTCTTCTGCTCGTTTAAGCAAAACATCTGCTGGTTTTTTTAGAATATCAGTCATATACTTTCCCTAAAAAAGTATTTCATATCTTTTTAACGAATTTAATCTAATAAGTTCTTTTATAATTTCATCCCATTTTTTTCCTATCATGGAAGCATATACTGGAGAAGATTCTGATACAACATTATCTTTAACAATTACTTCCCCACTTCCATATATCGTTTCGATAAAATACGCTTGTTCAGACATCTACCCAACATCTCCTTTCAAAATCCCAATAACATTTATATGAATCTTCATCTAAATGTTTGGTCGAAGCTTCTATAAAATCACAAGAAACTCCAACTGAACAGAACCTATGTTTAACATTTGGTTTCACTCGAAATGTATCTCCTTCAGTTAAAGTTATCCGTCTTATTGTGTTATCAATTTCAACATCCATACGAAGTTCACCTCTAACAATAAAAAATGTTTCATCTTTAATTTTATGATAATGAAACTTACCACCAGAAGACCAAATTCCATCTTCACAATGTAAAAGTTTCATACAATATTTATCATTATTTTCAATCCAATATTCATACCCCCATTCTTTTAAATAAATATTTGGATAAGGAAAAAATTCTTTAATATCGTTTTTATTGATCATTTAAAGGTCTCCGTTTTCTCTGTTCCCACAAAAAATCTTCTAAAAATTGGTCCGGGTGAACTGCCAAATCATCAATATAAATGTCCGCTCCTGGCTTTGAATGAAGTTCATGATATGGAACTTGCCATTCCGCCAATTGTTTCTTTGTGAGATCGCTTCTATCGGTTCCTGAATATCTACCTCTTGCTGTATATATAATTATCTTGTGCCCATCATTATAAAGCTTATTTATAACTTCAACCATTAATTTATAAGGAACTGCTTTCTCATAATTTCCATCTTCAGTTTTAGTACAAATTGTTCCGTCCAAATCAAATGCATAAATCATGTTATCGCCTTTCGTCAATTATTTTATTCCTATATGTGGGGCATGGTATTAATAATAGAATAAAGTTCAGTTTTACATGATAAATGGGTCATAAAATCTCCATAAAGACTTGAAATAAAGCATTTATCTATATACCATAATACAGCAACTCCTTCTACGCAACCTCTTTTAACATTATCATAATGCTTCTTAATTTCATCACTCATGTAGCCACAATAATTTCTTGCACTTTGAATCTTACCATCAACAAAACCAAGTTTTACAGCTTCATTATGAATCTTATAAACTATTTTATCAAGATCATTTAAATTTGCGTCACAAATTAATGAGATAAAAAGAGGCCATCCTTCCATTTGATATTTTCTTACAATTAAGGGACTCCAATTTTTATCAAGTAACCTTGTTGCAGTTTCACTATCATCCCTTGTCATCCCTACATTAGCTTCGTTTCCCATGTTTATATTTTGAGACATTTCTACATTCCTTCCTTCATTTTCATTTCGTAAAGAAATCTTTCTACATCTAAACTTTTCTTTTTATTTATATAGAATTTTGTTTTATTTTCATCAAGTTTAATCCATATTGAATCAGGAAATCTTTCTAAAATATCTTGTTCTTCAATATAATTTTCTGCTGTTAGTTCAATAACTAATCTTTTTTTCATTTAGAGTGCTCCTTAAAAAAGATAATCCTAGATCTAAAAATTGATCCAGGATTATCTTTTTAAACAGTTATTTTATTTGTATCCTATTTGAACTTTTTACTTCGCTTTTTGGTATTGATATTAAAAGTTCCCCATCTTTATGTCGTGCTTCTATTTTATCTAACTCAATATCAAATGGAATCTTTATGCTTCTTTGATATGAAGTTTTACAGATTTCTTTTCTATAATATTTTACAGTACTGTCACTTTCATAATTATTTTGGGTTGCACTAATTGTAAGAACATCGCCATTAACGGTAATATCAATTTTCTCCTTCGGAATTCCAGGCAAATGACATTTAATAAAAAGCATATTCTTTTCTTTATCTTCATAAACATCCATATCAAATTTCACAGATGAAGTCGGTGCAAAAAATTCTTCAAAATCACTAAAAAAATTATCAAATTCCTTATTCAAAAACTTTAGATCTTTAAAAGGATTCCATTTGATCAAGTCCATATTTATTACCTCCTTCTATCTTTTTCTCAAAATATAATCCACTTCAAAATTCTGTCAAGTTATCTTGAAGCCATAAATTTAAAAATTCTTTATGGGTCATTTGGTAGTAACGCCCATATTTTGCTATTCTGGTTCTTGGTCTATACATATCTAAAAAATCAACAACGTCAGCTTTGAATTCTTTTTGTTTGCTTTCTGCTAAAGCTTTAATAAATACTTCAGGATGTATAACTGCTGATCCCATACATACATAATGAAATGGTTTTCTAAAACGAGATACTAATTCTTTATACCCAAAATATGAACATGTAGCCAGATCTCTCCAGTTTTGTTGATCTCCAAATAACTGCCAAAAATCACAAGCAAGTCCTGTAAATAAAAGTACTCTCATGCCTTTATTTTCACATAATCTAGTTATTGATCCTTCAGGAGCTGGGTATCTAACTAACCAGTCTAACACCATCTTACTAGCTGGAGCATTACACTGATAACTTTCTATAAGATCATTTAGTGGATATGATGTTTTGCCCCCGCAATCATCAATTGTTAGTTGAAAATCATGAAATATTGAGCCGCCATTGTGGATTAACATTTCGACTTTATTTTGTTCTATAATTTTTCTTAATTCATCTCTTGCAGTTTTAATTACCGCTCCACCAATCGCAAGAATTTTTTTATTCGACTGGAATGTTGTCTTCATTATATAATTTCTTTCTTAAAGCCATAATAGATTTAATATTTTCTTTTCCAACCAAATCCATAGAATATGGTTGTCTATCATCTTCACCAAGTTTTTTAACCTGATAACAAAATAAAGCAATAGCGTTCCATGCAGCATGCGCTAAATGATGTAGACCACTTTCAGGATCATATTTTTCGCCTCTCAACCATTTAAATATATGTCTCAACATTGGCCCAATAACCTTTCTCCATGGCATTCCTTTCCACCAATTATCGGGATCATATTTGTAGCAGCCATAAGTATAAACCAATACTATTTCATGTAATGCATATGGTGGAATTAAATCATATCTTGGTTTTCCTGAGTCAAATCTTGCAGCGGTTTCTTTCCCAAGTTGAGCTTCTTGTGTTTCATTTCTAGTAAACAATGTAACCGATTCAACTGGATCTAGGATAGCATTATCTTCCTTCCACATTTCACCTCTACCACTCATATATTTATTCCTTTCTATTCAATCTTAAAATCACAAGAATCACAAAATCCTCCAGTTGAAGATTCATAAATGAGAATAAATCCTAAACTTTAAATCACCATTGTCAAGTAAATATTTTGCAGACACGTCATAAAAAGTAAATTTAGAAACAACAATTTCTTTAATCCCTGCATTTATAATTTCTACTAAACATGGAGTGCAGGGGATTCCACAATCCATATATAAAATACAATTTTTTGTTTTAATACCCATTCTTGCTGCATTAATCAAAGCATTTCTTTCAGCATGCCCTGCAACACACCATTGTAATCCTTGCCCTGATTTATACCCCATAACTTGTCTAGGGCATTTCTTTTCAAATCTACCATCATCAGGATTTATTTTTTTGGATTGTAAATAATTTCTTAACTCCACATCGATTTTGTATCTTTCACCACAATGAGGGATTCCTCTAGGAGGCCCATTATATCCTTCGCAAATAATAGTCTTATCTTTAACTAAAAGACATCCTATTTGTCTAGATAAACAACTGCTATTCTTTCCAACAGCAGAGGCAATACCATAAAAATATTTATCCCATTTTAACAAAGATTCATTCCAAGAACTCATCTATTATCCCTTTCAATTAATTTTTTATATTTTAATTTCTATTTACTTTGACTAAAATTTACTTTTTCACGACATGGATAAAGATCCATACCCACTAAACATCTCATCAGGGTTAACACACCCATCTAATAATTTCAAAACATTTTCTTTTGAAAATCCTAAGAGAGGCGCTTCAATTTTAATAGGTTTTGGACCGTTAATCTGTAATACTTTATTAACTCGCCCAAACCATTCTTGTTTACAATCTGGAAACTCATTTAAATAATCCGACCAATCTGCACCATGCCAAATAGTATCAATACCCAAATCTTCAGCAATGGAAGCTGCAATTGAAATAAACATCAGATTTCTAGAAGGAACATGCATTGTATGTACACCTTCAAATCTCCCCTTAACTCCACTTCCTGTTAATCCGCTAGTAATTCCCAAATTATGTAACATGACAACACGATAAGGAAGACAATTTTTCTTTAAATATCTTTGTGCATATTCTAACTCTTCTCTATGTAGTTGTTCATAATCAATCAAAACAAATAGTGGGTTTTTTCCCAAATCCTTAGCAAGCTGAGCTAATAAAATACTATCAGCACCGCCACTAAATAAGATAACTAAATCTAAGTTTGTATTTGTTACTTTTTCATTAAATGTACATTCTTTACCACATTCGCTACAATGACTCATTCTATTAATCTCCTTTCAAAAATTTATATTTTGTTCCAAATTTAAAGGTTAAAATCTCGTATTTAAAATTATAGATTCTATATATATTAATATCTGAAGAAGTTAAATTCATCCACTTTATTAACCCTCAAGAAAGGAGTATAAGCATGGCAGCAAAGAAAGTCGAGAAGGCCACCGAAACCCCGACCGAGCCCAAGGTCCCCGAGACGCCGGACACCGAAACCCCGGCCTCCGGATTCTTCAAGCGCCACATGAAGAAGGTCATCGGCGCCGGCATCGCAATCGTGGTCATCGGCGCAGGTATCGCCTACGCCATGATGACCGGCTCCAGCACCGACGCCCCCAGCACCAGTGGCGACGAGGTTTAGAAATAGATCTAAAAAATTGGGAAGAGTTAATCCTTCCCAATTTTTTTTAAAGAAAGGAATCTTATGGGAATTGGTGAAGAATTTTGGAAAGACACGATTAGAGTACCAGATGATAAAATACAATTTATTACAGATAACTATAAACAAATAATGAAAGTATATAGAGAAATAGAAAGACAAGATAAGAAAACTTATGATAAAAAAGTTAGTGCGTACCATGAAATACAAAAACTAAGAGATATATTAGAAAAAAATAAAACTAAAAAGAAAAAATTAACTAAAAAAGAATTATTGTCAATTGATGAAAAAATAGAAGAGTTGGAAAAAATAAGAGAAGAAGATGATTTAATTTTTGTTGATGGTTCTCCATTAACTCATACACAGATAGTTGAATTAATAAAAGAACACAAGTATTTGCTAAGATTTCTTAACGAAATTGATTCTAAGGCTCGACCAAGAGTCGCAGATACAATTGAGACTCTTTTAACATATGCATTTTATCCTTTTATAAAAATAACAAATTGGATCGGTCTATCCTTCATCGGAGACATACTAAAAGAAATTCCCAAAGATATAAATCAATCAATGAAAGAATAGTTTAAAAAAATAGGTTTCCAGGTTAGACCTGGATTCCTATTTTTTGCCATAATTCTATATTTTTTTTACAAATATTATCAAATGAAAGTTCATTGTTAATAGCATTATTTACTTGTTGCTTTAACTGTTTATATTTTTCTATTCCTTCTTCTATTTTTTTCTCAAAATTTTCTTTATTAACTTCAATGACTCCTTTTTGTTTGTAATAATTTAAAAGTCTAGTTTCTTCATTAATAATCAAGGGAGTTCCACTCATTAAAATTTCAGTTGATACTCTTGGGCAACCATCCTGAATATTACTTAAATTCAATCCAAATTTACTTCTATTCAAAAACATATTTAATTCAGTTCTATTAACATGACCTGAAAAATAAATGTTGTTGATTTTTCTTTCTTCACACATTTTTTTACCAACTTCACTTTTATTTCCACAATGAACTATTCTAAGATTTTGTAATATTTTACTTTTAAATACTAAATCTAAAAAAAGTTCTTGCCCTTTATATCTAATCTGCTCAAAATTACAAGGCCAACATATATCCCATTCTTTATCAATAGATTCAATTGGATGAAAAATTTGAGGAGATGCTGTTTTATAAAATGGAATCTTATTACATTTACTAATTGGATGAAAATCTCGTTCATCTTCCATTAAATAAAAATCATATACTCCACCCCAGTGACTAGTAATCCTTCTGCCTGCTCCAAGATATAATTTAAGCCCAAAATGTTTTGGATTAGTTTTTGTAATTTCATCATATTCTTTAAATCCGCCTCTAAAAAATGAAATTTCTGGTTTTGTGAAGGAAAAAACTTCTCTAAAATCTCTAACAAACATTTGATAATAATGCTTATTATTGACTGAAAAATAAATTGGCTCTTTATCTCTGTCTATTAATCTCCAAATAACTACTTCATCGAAATAGTCATTTTCCAATAACCACAAAGGTAATAACATATAAAAATCATGGCAACCTTCTTTAAAATTCTTTAAATTACAATAAAACGAGTCATGATAATACTCTAAAGTTTTCAAGTTTGATCTAAATAACCAGAATCTTCGCATTTCTTCTCCTTACATGGAGCGTTTTTATATACTACTCTTTTCTTTTTCTTACAATACATCCCGATGAAAGTTCTACATGATTTAGATCCATCCTGTATTTTATCAGGCCAATCTGCATAAATACATTTAAGATCACAAAACTGTTTCATACAAATTTGTTCTAAAACTATGTATATTATATCTGGGATTATAACATAATCCCTTTAAGAAATGATATTTTAAAACAATTATTTACTATATATATTAATGACTGTAATAACATTCAGACAGTCATATTGCCGGAATAGCGGAGCGGCCCGGTAATTACAAATAACGGACTTGATATAAGACCATGCCGATCGCCTGTCACCCACTGACAATTCCGAGCTGCAGCTGCGGATAAATAAATTGGGGTATCTTGAGAGTCTTAAGTTCTTCTCTCAGAACAACATGGATACCATTTAGAACAATCACCACAGTGCTGGTCCGCGATCAAGAATGAGTAAGCTTGATCGGCTGTGGAATGATTGGCTGGTATAAGACCTTAACAGTTGATACCGCATAGAAAACAAGGGCATCATTTTGATTAATCATATTTACAAGGAGGAAAAATATGAGTATATGGGAAGCGCGTTCTATCAATGGCCGGTGGGGAATCCAAATCACCCACCCTGAAGGGATGAATTTAGAACTTGGTCCAGTTGAAGGAACATTGAGGTCGGTAGGGAAATCTGCTGGGATAGAGTGTTTCGAGTTCGTCCCGAAAAAAGGCAGCTGGGTTTTGGCTGCACGCGAGGACTTGTACTCAATAGAGGGCGCATCTTGCGCCTGTAAGATGGGACTTCAGGGAAATTCCAATGCAACAGTCCTAATTCTAGGACCGTCTGCAATCGTAAAATATGTCGGTTACAAGGGAAGGTCATCGTCATATCATCTTTATATAAACGGGGAAAAGCAGGACGCTCCAGTATCGGTTCTATTAGCCCTTGGGTTAATAGAACCTGAGGAAGCTCCCACCCCAATAAATGACCCGCCAAAGCCTTCGTCAGCGTTTGCAGAAGCATTGGCATCTCTTAAGATGGTTGATTGTTGAACCTTGCGAATGTGAAACATTCTCTGTGGAGTTTTGGGGGTTTAGTCCACAGAGTCTCTAGATCAAAAACCCCCAATTATTAAAAATCAATATCTACAATTTTTTATCATTTTTATTCTTGTAAAAATGTTTCTATTCTCATTTTTAAACCTCTATATTTAAATATTTTTATTTGAACGTTTCCTCAACATTAATTTTGTCATATCTGAAATTCTATCTAATTTTTTAATTTGATTTAATGACGTGACTTCTCTGGGCAGCTAAAGCTACCAGCTTCGTTCTGCTAGTTTTCTAGGTCCTAGAAAGGGCTAAAGTCACTGGTAGCCCATTGAGTTGTCTATAGAACAACTCAATGTTTCTTGACCCGTTTAGATCTGCATTTAATCTATAGATATACCAACTTAAATCTTCAATTATTTCAAGTTG
>Ga0129299_1002433_pt1 | contig 12362 bp, 7 predicted proteins | sample ConPoolayeCmetaG_FD_94477 | JGI IMG/M metagenome (GOLD analysis project Ga0129299, IMG submission 94477) | Hot spring microbial mat communities from California, USA to study Microbial Dark Matter (Phase II) - Cone Pool mat layer C metaG ... | reverse complement strand
GGTGGGGCTTGCGTGATGGATAGGACGGCTGAGTAATTATCCTGTGCTACGAAAGCGGAAAAAACTTTTGCATAGTTACTATGCTTTTTTAAGGTGGAACGATGCGATACAATCGCCACGCGTTCGGTCCCGGAAACTCGTGCACCAGGCGCGTCCACGCCTGACCATCGTACAGCGCAGGATACCGCTTGAAAATATCCGAGCGTCCGCGCGCATCGAAACTGGGGTACGGCACGAGCACCTGATCTACACGTCCCACCGGCGCGCTCAATACGAGTTTGAAATCGCGGTCGGTCGTCAGCACCAGCGTTTCGGGACGCGTGAGAAAGAACAAGAGTGGCGAACCGATCGCGGCATCGAGGAGTGTTGTTTGTGGTGGTGTTTGCGCGTTGAGATATGCGGCGATCGCCTTGAACTCGTCCAGTTGTCCTCGCACCTGACGATAGTCCGTGACCTCGGGCGGCAACACGAACGCGCCCACCAGCCGCAGCGGATACGGCTCAGGTAAACGTTCGAGCGCGCGCGGAAGCAACCACGTGAACGGCGCGACCAGCGCAAGGGTCAGCACTGCTAACGTTGCCGCGCGCGCCCATCGTTCGCGCGCGCAACGATACGCCGCGGCGGCGATGATGACACTCGCAGGCACAACCCAGAAAAAATAGCGCGTGTGCGGCGGTAAAACGCCACGCCACGCGGTAAAAAAGGTGAACCCCAGCACTGACCAACCGAGCGCAAGGTAATTCGCATCCGACCAGCACTTGTGCCAAACAATGAACACGCTGAGCCAGAGCGTGGCAAGCGTGAGCAGAGGCGCCAACTCGGTGACCTGACGCCACAGTAACAAAGCGGAACCAGTCAACGAATTGTGCGCGTACGCAAAGGGGTGGCTGGGACCCAGCGCTTGCGCGGTATCGGGTGTGGTCGTTGTGGCGCCGGGTCCAACCAGGAAATAAATCGGGTTGCCCACAACGAGCCAGTTGGCAAGCACCCAGCCGCCCAGAGCGTAGAACGGTGGCATCACATAGGCAAGCACACTCGCTTGCAACGCGCGAGGTTGATGCCGTGAGGGATCGAACCACCAGCGCCAGACAAACGCCAGTGTCATCACGGCAACCCAGGCAAGCGCTTCGTAGCGACAAAAAACCGCCAGCGCGCTCCAGATTCCCGCCGACAGAACTCCCCAGGATTTCCTCTCGCGATCCCACGCGACAAAGCCGCGCCATGCCAGCAACAAGAACGCCAGCAGCGGCGCCTCCGACAGTCCCATCGCGCCATTGTGCACGATGAGCGGATGCGCGCCCAGTCCCACCACCCACACCACGCGCCACGCGCGCGGTAATTCAAAATCGCCCAACACCTCATACAACGCGGCAAGCGCGAGCGCGGTATAGAACGCGCTCATCAACGGTCCCGCCCACAACACCCAGCCCAGCGGTTTGAGCAGGTACACCAGCGGCAAGTTGGAGAGGACCGGCAAAGGCATCCACACAAAACCAATCGCCGCCAGATGCGGATCGCGACTAAAGAATACGCTAAAAGCCTGAGCGATGCGCGCCAGTCCATCGTAGTTGTACGTCTCCAACACGAACGCGCCTATCCAACCGATGGTCGCGTAGAGCACAAAAGCGATAAGAAAAATCACGCGGGAGGCAGAACGCGGCACAAGCGAGTGTAACATAACGAATCAGAAAGACCAAAAGGATGATGAGGGGTGGGGCTAGTTCCCAATTATTACCGTGCGGGTGATTTGATCACTTTGAACAGACGCCAATGGCGATAGGTATCGGTGAAATCCCAATCCAGCGTTGCCCAGCGGGCACCCTGCTGAAACAAGTCGGGATAACGCGCGGTGATGGCGTTAAAACCACCGTCACTGGCTTGAGGATCATTGACAAGCACATAGTCCACAAACGCCGCTGGATTCTCCAGTATCGTCATAAAATCACGATCATTCGTGATCACCAGTCGCTCGGGCTGAGGATACAGCATAATCACCAGATAGCCGCGCGCCGAGTCCACCATCACCCGACCCTCGCGCGCGCGTTCGGCGACCCGGCGCGCTACGCGGGGTGCATCGTGCACATCTTTCCAATAGTCATCCCGCACGCGCAACCGGGGTTCTTGTTCAGGAGCCAGCCAGTACGCGCTCCAGCGTTGTTCATCGAGACTCGCGTGCGGATCGCGCATCGCTACGAGCGAGAGCGGCATACTGCACAAGAACAAGGTCACCAGTACGCCCAACATTACCCAGCGCGCTCTGCCTGTGCTGACACTGTACCACGCGCCGATAAGCACAGTCGCGAATGGCGTGGCATAGAACCAGTAGCGCATCCAGGTTGCCAGTGTGCCCGAATACACCTGGAACGCGGTGAACGCCGGGACACTGACTAATAAAATCAACAAACCCAACAATTGCAGATGGCTACGCCAAGCAACAATCAAAACAAGGGGCACAGCAACAAGGAAAGCGAGATTGTGTTGCGTCAAACGTAACAAGGCATATTCTACCGTCCTGACCACATTGCCCATTGCCCAGAAGAGCGGATGCGTGGGTCCCACATTACGCGCCACGTCCGGCGCGGCGGCAAGACTGTACGCGCTGCGCTGAAAGTACAACGGATCACCCATAAAGATCCAGTTGAAATACAACCACAATCCCACGATGTATATCGGTGGCGCAAGGACAAACAACAAGCGTCCTTCCAGCGCCGTTTCCCAGTTTCGCCAGGGGGGCCAGCGTTGCAACGCTACAGCCAGAGCCATACCCGCGATCATTGCGAGCGCTTCATAACGCACGAGGAATCCCAGCGCCAAGCCCGTTCCTGCGATTGCCCACGAACGCACTCGCTCTGGCATCAGCAGATAACCCCAGATGACGAGTAATAAACAACACAGCAAAATGACTTCTGCTAGACCACTTGCCGCCAGGTACCAAAAAGCCGGGTGGAATTGCGTCAAAGCGAGCAACCACCAGCGAAGCGCGCGCGGCACATTCCAGCGCGCCAAAATCAAATTGAGCAACACCAACGCCACCGCGCCCGCCACGCTGGACAGGATGGGACTGGCAAACGTGGAATGACCCAGCCAGCGCAGCGGCAGCAACAAGGGCAGTTGCATCAAACTGGGCAGAGGAGGCCACACAAAACCGACGGCGGCAAGATGCGGATCGCGCGAGAAAAGCACAAAGAACGCGTTTGCCGTGCGCGCGAGCGCATCGCGATTTCCAACGTGCCAAACGTATGCCAACCACCACGCCGTGAACAGATTGAGCGCGCCCGCCAGCACAAAGATCGCCCAGCCTTCATAACGTCCCACGATCTGCCTAGAGGTTGCCGCGCGCGGGGCTGTTTCGAAACGTGCGCTCACACCAAATCCCTCAACCGATCTGCCACTTTGACATTCGGCTCACCACGGAACAAACCGTGTTTGGTTTTTTCCCAAAAGTACGGTCTGGTCACCAATTGCCAGAAACCTTTCCACGCGCCGATACTCATCAAGCCCCAATACAGTGGACTCAGCAAGGCATATTTGACCATATCGTAATAGCCACGTCGCATCGCGCCGGCGACGTTCAAGTAGGTGAAGGCAAAGTTGCCCAGGTAGAGACACACCGCACCGGAGTAAAAGACAATGCCGGGAAAAATCTCCTGGATGAATCCCCAATGGGTGAGAAACCACAAGGTCGTCAGAAACCAGTAGATGGGATTCAGCAGCGCGGCGAAAAAGGTGCCCCCTACCACAAACTGAAAGCCCCAGAATGCGGTAAAGCCGAGTTCGCGATACAGTTTGAGCGGGTGACGCATATGCACCAGCCACGTTTGAATGTATCCCTTGATCCAGCGCGAACGCTGGCGAATCCAGTTGTAAATCTCGCTGTTGGCTTCTTCGTACGTCGTCGTGTCCACAATCGCCGTCCGATAGCCGCGCTTGAAGATGCGCACTCCCAGGTCGGCATCCTCGGTGACGTTGTACGGGTCCCACGCCCCGGCTTCGATCAGCGCGCCACGTTTGAAATGATTCGACGTGCCTCCCAGCGGAATCGGCGCGCCGCTGGCGTCCAAGCCCGGCAAGAACAAGTCGAACCACATCGAGTACTCGACGGTGAACCACGCCGTCAACAAGTTTTGATGGCGATTGTAATAGTTTAGTTTCGATTGGATGCACACCACGTTCGGCGGCGATTTGCGAAACGCGACCAGAATCCGTTTGAGTTGATCAGGCTCGGGTAAATCCTCCGCATCATAGATGACCACGTACTCGCCGCGCGCGTGAATCAGCCCATAATTACACGCTTTGGGTTTGGTACGTGGTGGCGCGACGGGGACCACAATCCCTTGAAAATGCGCCGGCATCTTTAACGCTTCGAACGCTTGAATCGTTTCGGTATCGTCGGCTTCCATCAACACCTTGACATCGAGTTTGGTTGCTGGATAGTCCAGTTTGTTGATGGCTTCGAGCAAATCGGGCAGCACTTCGGCTTCTCTGTACACCGGTACCAGAATCGTGTAGATGGAGAGTTCACGATCATCCAGCGCGGCAACTTCTTCGTTCGACACCGGCACTTCGAGTTCGTGCGTGATGGCACGATACGCCAGATAGAACTTGTACGCTGAGAAACCGAGATAAAAGGTCGTCGAGAGTGCGTTGAGCACGATGATGTAACTGCGCCAATCGGCGACAAGCCATAACGCGGAAAAGAGCACCACGAGCGCGAACGCAATCTTTTGCCCGCGACTGAGAACCCAATACGCCGAATCCTGTGGCGCGCGCGACAACAACTCGGAAACACTACGTTCCAGATACTCGGTACCGTAGATGCGCTCGAATGCTTCTTCGAGGTCTTGCTCGCTCACCAACACGGGGCGCACGGTACGTCCGGTGAGACGCGCTGCCATCTCCCGCGCCTCATCGTTCAACGGGTCCACCATCGCCAGCGTTACTTGATGCTCATCCACCGCGAGCGGGAGAATGCCCAGCGCGCGTTCGGTCGCTTCATCCATCAGACGCGCGGCGGTGTGATCGAGAGTGACAGAACGCAAATCGAAAAAGGGCAGACGCGCTTGTTCAGCAAGGAACTGCGCCAGTTGGTCGAATGTCACGTACCCGCGCGTGACAAGCGCACGCCCCAGGCGGACGCCCGTGCGTTGCGCCAGATCGAGCGCATCGTTGAGTTGGGCGCGCGAAATGATCCCAGCGAGCAAAAGTCGCGTGCCCAGATTCTGGCGGCCGAGCACGCGCTGAATCGCCGCGTCCAGATCGGCGCGCGCCGCCAGCACCGGTCGCACCGACACTTTTAACAGGTCTTCGATTTCGCGCCGCGCCGACTCGAAGAGGGGATCGGCAAACGCAACGACCAGCGCGCCATCCATCCGCGCGATGGGAAGCGCGCTCAAGCGACGTGCCGTGTCCACATCCAGAAGACGCGCCACCGTAGCGTCCACCGGGTCGTGCACGCGACGGCGCAGTACGGGTTGCCCCGTTGGATCCATCGCAGGCACGGATTCTTCACGCAGTTGCAAATCAACCCACGCAACACCGGCGTACTCTGCCAGTGCGCGTGTGACCGCGTGTGCCGAGTCACCACTGGCTTGCCCCATCGCCTGATCTACCGGCACACCTTGTTCAATCTGTTGCAAAGCGTATGCGGCACCCGCATTCGAGAGGACACCACGCTGGGACATTGCTTCGACCAGCGCGCGCGTGGCACCTGTCACGCGCACTGCGACTGAACCGAAAAATCGTTCGCTGACCGCGCGAATCGCTTGCGGTGTGGCAAGGATTGGTTGTGCCGGCAGTCCCAGCGCGCGTTCCATCGCCAGCAATCCCTCCGTGTCGAATGGATCGGCAATCACCGTCCAGACGACGCCATCGCTAATCACCCAGGGCAACATGGTGTGACGTCGCGCCAGATCGGGCGCAAGGCGCGTGACCAAGTCGGAATCAAAGCGCGCGCGCTCAAGACGCGTCACGGGCAAACCGGTTTGTACTGCGCATAGCGCGGTCAAATCGAACGCGTCCAGATAATTCAGTTCGACGAGCCGCCGGGGTGACTCCTGGGCTTGTTGCCACTGCGCGGGTGTGATGATGCCCAGCCCCAACAAAAGATCACTCAGCGTGGGTGCATCAGGCAACACCGATGGCGCGTCATCGTAGAGGGCAGACAAACGCGCCTGCACCTCGCGCTCATCGAGCAGCCGCATTTCGACGCGCGCGTGGGTCAGTGCTTGCACGAGCGCGGCGACCTCTGCCTGCGGCTGACTCGTGCCAAGAACGATTTTCTCGCGCTGGGCATCGTATTCGAGAGGAACGACCGCACACTGGCGCGCGATAGAGGCGGGAAGGCACTCTGCCAGTTGTGTCGTGCCGCTATGGCGCGGTGCAAAAGTATCACACACGCGTACTCCCAGTACCTCCGCACGCGCCGCGAGCCACTGCTGCTGCGTGATCACGCGGCGCGCGAGCAACACTTCGGCGAGGGACTGCTGCGTTTGCTGTGCCAGCGCGCGCGCCGCGTGGAGCATCTCGGTCGTGAGGGCACCCTGACGTACCAACGTCTCGAGCAGCGCGTTCTCATCCAGCGGCGGACTGGCACGCCCTTGCAGATAAAGGCGTTCGTAGAGGTGATTCCATTCCGTTGGGGGATACACAACCAGCCACAGGGGAAACTGAAATTGTGCCGCCAGACGCGCATCACTCTCTTGCGGCGCTACGGTGCCGGCAATGAGGGTGTTCCGAATCCACCACAGCGGAACGATTTTTTGCGCGCGCGCAATCGTCAGAGGAATCAAAGGGGCAAGATGGGTTTGTGGCGCGAGCGCGCGCCAGTGCCACGCGGGCAGGTGGTACTGCCAACCCAGCGCTTCGACGAAATCCTCTTCGCTGATGAGATTGGATTGAAGGCACACCTGAGCGAACGAGAGATTCGTCGGCTGGGCGCGCAAACGGTGTACCGTGTCCGGCGTGAGATACCCCAGGTGGACCAGCGCCTGCTCAAGCGTGAGGAGTGGGATACGCGGTGTGACGCCGTGATAAAAACGCGCGAGCGCGTTGCGCACATCGAGCAAGGTAGCCCGGCGCACGCGCACGGGGTATCGGATCGCGCTTGCCAGCGCGCGCTGTGTCGCGGCATCCAGCGGTCGCGCCGATGCCACGCTGAGCGTGTCCTGCTCCACACCTAGCGGCACGACAAGAAACTGCCGCGCCACGTTTTCGGGCAAAAGGCGCAACGCGGCGGGTGCAGGAGTATAACCGCTCAGGCGTACGAACGGTGCAAAAACGTCCATCATTGAGAATCATCTGACGATGTGACTTGGGTCTGGCGCGCGTCCAGAAACGCGCGGCGCGCCTCGCGCGCGCGCCGACGCACCAGCGCCATCACCAAACCGGCATCGGTCAGCGCGTAAAAGAGAGTCAGCGCGGCAAGGAGAATAAGCGGTACCGTGAAATAGCCCAGAAACATCCCCACAAAGAGCACCAACCAGATGAGCAGAAAGATCGTCACGCGCACAACGATCACGAACGCCAGCCACGCGTGTGGGCGTGACGATTCCGATTCAGGCACTCGCTCCATCTTTCACCTGCACGTGAATCCCATGGCTATCTTGTGTAACCTGTTCCACCGGCAAAGCGATCAGTTCGGATAATTGCTGCGTCAATCCGTCGGGAAGATGATTTACCTGTAACACGAGCGTCCCCTCGGTAAAGCGGACGCTCTGGACATTCGTCACACCGACATAATCGCGCAGGGCTTGTTCGATTCGCACAATATCGGCAATGTTCCGCAGACCACTCACAGTAATTACCACCCCTGTATGACTCGCTGGTGCAGTAGGCTGATTTGTCGGTAATTCGAGCGGTGGCGTTGCCGGTGCGGGCTGAACGGCATGACGCAACTGCACGTAAAAGACCAGCGGTTGCTTTGTCGTCACGGCAAGATGCAGCGCCGCTTGTGCACCGCGCACCAGTTCCTCTTCGGTGACACCATCACTGGGAAAATGGGCAACGCCAATGTGCACCGCGAGTCGCAACTTGTTCGCAATACGTTCTGCCAGACGCTCACACACCAGGCGTGCGCCGGCAGGATCGGTTTCGGGCAGAATCGCGCCCAAGTTTGTGTCGTGGATAAAGGGGACATCCACCGCGCGCAAGGATTCGCGCAAAAGAGCGGCAAGATGTTGATAGGCGCGCGGTTTCGCTTCTGGCGCGCGCGTCCATTCCACCGGCTCGCTCACTTGCAAGAAAAATAGACACACTTGTCTGTTATAGCGTTGACTGCGCGCAATCTCGGTCTTGAGCGTTTGCAGCGCGTAGGTATAGCGCAACAAGTTGGTGTCCGGGTCGTACAGACGTAGTTCATCCACCAACTTGTTTTGTTGTTCCAATTGTTGTACCACACGCGTAAAGTGACGATTGGCGAGCATTCCCAGCACCGCGGCACCTCCGAGGACGAGGAAGCATAACAGCGATGTGAATGCCACGCGCGGGACGAAACCATACATCAAAAGTTGCACCACGATGAAAAGCCCTGTGCTCGCCAATGTTACCCCGATGCTCAACCAGCGTGCCGGATAGATGAGCGAGAGCGTCGTGGTCAGCGCAAGCAAACCGAACGCCAACAGGTAAAACGTGCTATCCACCCAGCCCATCACCAGCGAGCCGAGAATGAGCCACACGCCCAGCGTTGTCACAAATAGTTTGAATTGAAGGTCCTGCTTACGATTCACGTTCTTTCCTCACCCGAGTACTGGTCAACGCTTGCCAGGCTAAAAAGAGCAAGATTGCCAGAGTGACCAGAAAAAGTCCAATCGTCAAACCTAATACCCACACAGGCATATTCGCTACACCGTTCGCGGAAGCAGTCGGCTGGGTCGGTGATAAAACAGCCGGACTATCTTTGGTGCGTACTTCGAGTGTCGTGAGTGAAGCCGCCGCGCTCAAGATTGCCAGATCCCCGCGCAATTTACCGAGCAGTTCGGGTGCGCTCAACGCCTGGGCTGCCCAGAGCATACCGTCATCGCTGTTACCGGTCACAACCAGTCGCGGCTGCTGGTTGACGGTCGTCGCTTGCAGATACCCCACTGCGCCGCGCGGTGGTAACACCTGTGCGATCTGCGCCACTGGTTCCGGTTCGTCGCTCTGGGCTCTGAAGGGCTGGGGCAGTACCGGGTTCAGTTGAGCAATCGCCGGGTTCTGCGAGGGACGCCCCAGCAGAATGTGATAGCGCGTGGTCGCCGGTGTTTGCGCGTCCACCACCAGCGGCGCCAGCGTATCACCCTGCGCAAAGCGTCCCAGGCGCGCAGTGATCCACGCTAGCGCGCGCGCAATCGCCAGATTCGACTCGGTAGGTACAATGAAGGTCACCTCGCTCAGATCCATCGCGCCCAGAAATGCACGCGGATAGTTCGAAAGCGTCGCTGGCAAGTTGGCAGGCGCACCAGGAAGGTTCACCCGCGAATCGGCATAAACGACCAGCCACGCCTCGCGATAGTAGGCATTCAAACAATCAGCCTCATCTTTTTGCCGCGCTACTCGAATGTTTCCGACAATCGTCAAAGTGTTTTCGCCCATCCGAAACAGGCGCGCGGGCAACGCAACGGTCACACGTCCGTCCGTCGCAGTCCTGGGAGTAAGCAAGATGCTCGTGACTGGTGTACCGTTCAATAGCACATTCAGCGAGGATTTGTTGGCATCCAGCAAAGCCGAATGCGCAAAATGCAGATCCAGCGTGGCGCCTTCTTGAATCTGCCATGCCATTGGTAACAGCAGTGCATAGTTCAGTGTTTGTTCGTGTGAACCCTGTGCCGTAATGTCACGATAACCCAGCGCTTCCAGCGTCACGGTCTGTGCTGGCAGACCATTCCCTCGGGGCGGTGGCACATCGAGCACAACGCCGAGCGGTCCACTCAGACGGGCGGACGTGGGTGTGCTGGCAAGTGCGCGCGCGGCGGTTAACATCGCGGTATCACTATCCCCTGTGACGACCAACAGCATACCGTCGTGCCGGGGAGTGAGTTGCTCCCACAGTACACCCGCGCCGCGTGGGAGTGGCTCACCGCGCAGATCGGTAAAGAGCGTCTCGGTGCCCGACGTTCGCACTATCGGCACATCGAGCGCGCGCGGCAAACGTTCGCGCGCGCCAATGACGATGAAATGTCCCTGCGCGTGTTCTACATCGAAAGCAGATGCGGCACGCACATCCACCAGCAAAGTGCGCCACGCCGCCAACTGCCCCAATTTAGCACTGATCGTCGCCAGCGCGGCGAGTTCCGCCGGACGCGGCGAATCGGGCAACACAAAGGTCACTGTATTCGTGACGATAGAACTGGCTTCGATGAAGGGAGCGGGTAATGTACTCAGATCAGCCTGAGGAGGTCGGGCGATAAAATTCAACTGCACATAGGACGAGTGGTGAATGGTCGCCCACACGGCAGGATTATCCACGTCGGCGCAGAAATCCTCTTGAATCCCCATATACGCCTGAACGCGCAACACGTTATACCCTGCACGCATTACGGTTTCGGGAATCGTCACGCGTAACGTTCCGTCCCTGACATTTTCCGCTGTCAATAACACACTCGCCAGGCGCGTGTCGTTCCAATCCACTGCCAGACTGGAGGTAGGACGCAAGGCGGGGGAATGACTAAAGCGTAGCACCAGCACGCTCCCCGCTTGCGGTTGCCAACCTTGCGGTAGCATCAAGCCGTACTCGCGCGTGGCGCGTATGCCTTGCAGGGTCTCGTCTCTGGTGTACCCCAGATCCGCAAAGGTAAAGGTGCGCGTACGCACCTCGCTCTCTCCGTGAACGACACCTGTCCAGAAAAGCGAAATAAGCAGAGCAAATACAAGCGATTTTTTGGACATCTCATTTGACCATTTCGTTGATATTCGTATATATAACACAAAACCGCTGCCCTGTAAATTACTAAAGCATAACGATTTGATAACAATATCATAACATTTTGCCTTGTTTGACAAACCTCGCGCCCTGTGTTATATGCGTGGTATGAATGTTTCCGTCCGCCCGCCACTGGCTGGCGATACACCGCTTGCCCGCGCGCTGGACGAGCTGACGCGCGCGGGCGCGCTGTACGAAACGCTGGACGGCGCGCGCGTGCGCTGTCTGGCGTGCGCGCATCGCTGCGTCATCAACGATGGCGCGCGCGGGATTTGTCAGGTGCGCTTCAATCGCGGTGGGACGCTGTTCGTACCGCACGGCTACGTCGTCGCGCTCAATCCCGATCCGACCGAGAAAAAGCCATTCTTCCACATCTTGCCCGGCTCGATTACGCTGACCTTTGGGATGCTCGGTTGCGACTTGCATTGCCCGAATTGTCAAAACTGGGACATTTCGCAAGCGCTGCGCGATCCCGAGGCGGGGTATCTGCCACAACGCGTTTCCGCCGAGCAAGTGGTCAACGTGGCACGACGCACCGGCGCGCAACTCATCGGCAGTTCGTACAACGAGCCGCTCATCACGAGCGAGTGGGCAATCGAAATTTTCAAACTGGCGCAGGCGCACCACATTCGCGGCATCTTTGTTTCGAACGGCAATGCGACGCGCGAGGTGCTCGAATTCATTCGTCCGTACGTCATCGGTTACAAAATTGACTTGAAGACGATGCAGGACAAGCAGTATCGCAAACTGGGCACCACGCTCGACCGTGTTCTCGAGACGATTCGACTGGCGTACGCGCTGGGCTTTTGGGTGGAGATCGTTACGCTGGTCATTCCCGGTTTCAACGACTCGAACGAAGAACTGATGGACGCGGCGCGGTTCATTCGCTCCGTCTCGCCCGATATTCCGTGGCACGTCACCGCGTTCCATCCCGATTACAAGATGACCGAAGCGCGCTTTACGCCGGCGTCTACCTTGATTCGCGCAGCAGAGATTGGACAGGAAGCAGGGTTGCGCTATGTGTACGCGGGCAATTTGCCGGGCAGTGTGAAAAATTACGAGAACACCTACTGCCCCAAGTGCAACGCGGTGCTGGTGGAACGGTACGCGTATCGCATCCTGCGCGACGAATTGAGCGGGCGCGGTGCGTGTCCCAAATGTGGTGAAAAAATTCCGGGCATTTGGCAATAAAAATTTTTCGTTACTACTCAGCCACTGGCATCGCTCGCTGTCAGTTAGAAACCGACGGCTAATGCCAGAGCCTGAATTTCGCGTCGTTGTAGGGGCGAAAAATCTTTCGTCCCTACGGGAACAACCCTACTCATCCCCCTGCCCCCTTCTCTCCCCGCTTTGCGGGGAGAGAAGGGGGCAGGGGGATGAGTGGGGTTGTTCCCGTAGGGACGAAGATTTTTTGCCCCCTACACGACCGCAAATTTAAGCTCTTGCATTTACCGGTCGTTTCCAACTT
>Ga0129299_1002431_pt1 | contig 12363 bp, 9 predicted proteins | sample ConPoolayeCmetaG_FD_94477 | JGI IMG/M metagenome (GOLD analysis project Ga0129299, IMG submission 94477) | Hot spring microbial mat communities from California, USA to study Microbial Dark Matter (Phase II) - Cone Pool mat layer C metaG ... | reverse complement strand
GTGTTGATAGCGTGATCAAGCCGGTTTCGTCCACCGGAGAGAGAAAGGCGCTGCCGTGGAGGGTCTTCAGCCGCTCGGCGTCGGCGAAGGAGATCGAGAAGACCTTGGCAAGATCGCGCGTGATGATCTGGCCGCCGGCCTTCACGCTCTCGGCATAGATCATGGTACCACCCGAGACTACCGCGACGCCCGTTGATCCGGCGCCCATGTCGATCACCAGAACACCGGCGTCGGCTTCCTCCGGCGTGATCACGGCGAGGGCGCTCACATAGGCCGGAGCCGCGAAGCCGAGCATCCGGAGATGCACCCTCTCCAGGCAGAGCCGGAGATTGGCGAGGGGCGCGGGTTCCGCCAGCACGCTGTGCAGATCGACGGTCAGCATGCTGCCCGTCATGCCGCGCGGATCGAGGATACCCGTCTGGGCGTCGATGGCGAAGCCGACAGCCCGTGTGTGCAGCGGTATTCTGCCGTGGTTCGCCGCGTGCCGGCGCCCGGCGAGGATGGCTTCCTCGATGTCGCCCTCGCGCACGCCGCTTTCGCCGATCGGCACCTTGGCGCTCAAACGGTCGTTGACGAGACGGCCAGCCGATGCCGTTACATAAACGCCCTCGACCACCACGTCGGCCATGTGCTCCGCCTTGGCGATGGCCTTGCGGATGGCCGCCTCGGCCGAGTCCATGTCAATGACATAGCCGGCGCTGATGCCTTCCGACTGCTGTTGGGAATAGCCGAGAAGCTGCACTTGTGCCGGCGCGAAGGCAAGCGGGGCGGCCGGCGGCGTGACCCGCCCGATCAGACAGCAGAGCTTATGGCTGCCCGCATCGAGCACCGCCGCAATTCTCGTCTGACCCGAGCGTTGGCGCTGCCTGAACCACAAGTGCTGCTATCTCCCGTCTGCATCAACGCGGCCTGGTTTCGGCTGCGCCCGTCATTGCTCTCAGAATGGTCTCGCGATCGTGCGGGCCGGGGGCGCGCATGGCGATCGCGATCTGGCCCTGTTGCCTCAGATCCAGAATGGCGACCGCCCCGGCGTCGATCTTGCCTTCGGCCAGAAAGCGGCGCAGTACCCGAAGCGCCTCGTCGATCCCTTCTGCCGGCAGCCGGACGCGCATTCCCTCGCGCAACAGCACATCCCAGCGCCGCTCGGCGATCCGCTCCGCCTGGGCTATCCGCGCGCGCAGATCGGGAAAGGCGCTCAAGGCGACGATCAGGCCCGCCGCCGCCTTGGGCGCGCCCGTTCCGACCAGTCGCGGCAGCCCTGACATATCCTCCGCCTTGACCGGCCCGAGAATGCGCCCCTCCGCGTTGATGGCGACGAGCCTGCTGCCGTCCATCCAGACAGCGCTGGCCTGATGCTCATCGATGTCGATGCGCAACATGGACGGCCACAGGCGCTGGACCTCCGCGCGCTTCACCCAGCCGATGGCGGCAAGCCGCTGCTGCGCGTCCCGAAGGTTGAACGCGAAAATCGACTGGCCGGCGACATCGCCCAGAGCATTCAACACCTCCGCCTCGGTCAGTTGCGCCCGGCCGCGGATCGTGATCTGGGAGATTTCAAGCCCGGCCTCGCGCGCCAGCGCATCGGCAAGGCGGATCGCAGTCTGCGACGCCGTTTCGGCAGTGCCGTTCAGCATGTTGCCATATGCGATCGTCAAGGCCAGAAACCCCATGCTTGCAACAAACCCGAGCTTTGCAGCCGCATCAGCGCGCGCGCAAAGCCACTGGAACCAAGTCTCATCGCCGCCGATCCCGCCCGCAACGGCGTTGTAGCTGCCCGCGCCGTAGAATGTGTCGCCCGGGACGGCATGGCGATGTGCCGAATCAGATTGTAGCGGGGTTTGAATGTTTATCAACGGTTGCAAGAAGCGTCCTCCACAATCCAACGGACAAGTTCACCGAATGAGAGCCCGGCATGGGCCGCAAGCTCGGGCACAAGGGACGTCGCCGTCATGCCCGGCTGCGTATTGACCTCGAGGCACACCAGTTCGCCGGTGCCGCCGGGCGTGTCGTCGAAGCGGAAATCCGCGCGGCTCACGCCCCGGCAGCCCAGCGCCTCGTGGGCCCTGACCGACAGAGTCTGGATCAAGTCGTAAATTTTCGGTGAAAGGTCGGCTGGAAGGACGTGTCTTGAACCTCCGGGAGCATATTTCGATTCGTAATCGTAGAACGGGAGACCGGGCGCGGGCAGGATTTCGATCACGCCGAGCGCCCGGCTCGCCGCGCGGCCATTGGCGCCCATCACGCCGCAGGTGAGTTCGCGCCCGTCGATGAAGCGCTCAACCATCAGTTCCTCGCCATAAGGCCAGTCGGGGCGGGTGAGTTCCTGCGGCGGCGCGGCATGATCGGCGCGGACGATGAACACCCCCACGCTCGAGCCCTCACAGACCGGCTTGATGACATAGGGCGGCGCCATCACATGCGCTTTAGCTGCCTCGCTGCGAGCCACGACAATGCTTTCCGCCACGGGCACGCCGGCGGCGCGCAGCACGGTTTTGGCGCGCTCCTTGTGCATGGCGAGCGCCGAGGCAAGCACGCCGGAATGGGTGTAGGGGATGGCCAGCGTCTCCAGGATGCCCTGCACGCAGCCGTCTTCGCCGAAGCGGCCGTGCAGCGCGTTGAAGCAGACATCCGGCCTGACCTCGGCAAGCCGGGCGGGCAGATCGCGGCCCACATCGATGCGCGTGACGCGGTAGCCCTCAGCCTCGAGCGCGCGCGCGCAGGCCTCGCCCGACTTGAGTGACACCTCGCGCTCGGCGGACAGGCCGCCCATCAGCACCGCCACATGGTGGAAGCGCCGCCCCGCCGTCACAGGTCGAACTCGCTCTGCTTGCCGATTTTCCCGCACACCGCGCAGCGAAAAGCAGACAAGTCGAGCATCGGCGATGGATCGTGCCGGCTGCCGGCAAGCGCCTCAGCATCGGTGATGCGCGGATCATCAGCGCTGAACGGCACGGTCATGACAATACGCAGGGGGAAGAAGTTGACCTGGCTTTGCATGCCTGTCTGCGCTGCTGAACATTCGCCCGGAGGCACGTCTAGCAGCGCGGTGCGGCTGGTTTTTGCAGCGAAGGGCGGATCTAAGGGGAACAGACCCGAGGCTTTGTTGGCGCTGCGCCCAACCGGGCGGGCATGGCGGCAACGCTGGCTGAGATGGGCTTGCATGGCGCCGGTCATGGTCTATTCCGCCGCCAGCATTGCAGCGGCGCCCGAAAGCGGCACGCCGATTCGCTTGATTTCCCACTCCAGCATGATGCCCGAGGTTTCAAACACGCGGGCGCGCACCGTCTCGCCCAGCGTTTCGATGTCGGCGGCGGTGGCCTCAGCATCGTTGATGATGAAATTGCAATGCATTTCGGACATATGCGCGCCGCCCACGCGCAGGCCCCGGCACCCGGCCGCGTCGATCAGCTTCCAGGCGGAGTGGCCGGGCGGGTTCTTGAAGGTCGAGCCGCCGGTTTTCGCCTTCACCGGCTGGTTCGCCTCGCGATAGGCGGCAACCTCCTCCATCTCGCGCTCGATGGCGGCGGGATCGCATGGCACTCCCTGGAACAGGGCGCTGGTGAAAATGAGGTCGTCGGGCGCGCCGCAGTGGCGGTAGGCGAATTGCATCTGCGCATTGGAGAGGACATGGATGCGCCCCTGCCTGTCCACCGCGCGGGCCTCGACGAGCACATCCTTGGTTTCGCCGCCATGCGCGCCGGCATTCATGCGGCAGGCCCCGCCCACGCTGCCGGGGATGCCGCGATAGAAGGCAAGCCCGGCGATGCCGACCTTAGCCGCCGCTTGCGCCAGGCGCATATCGGGCACTGCCGCGCCGGCGCGGATGCGGGCGCCATCGAGCGCCTCCGTCTCGGAGAAGCCGCGGCCGAGGCGAATGACGACGCCCGGCACACCGCCGTCGCGCACCAGCAGGTTGGAGCCGACGCCCACCACGGTCACCGGCACATCCGCCCGGTTGGCGAGGAAATAGGCAAGGTCATCCTCGTCGGCGGGTGTGAAAAGCACCTGCGCCGGACCGCCGGCCCGCAGCCAGGTGATATCGGCCATGGACTGGTTGGGCATGAGGCGACCGCGCAGGCGCGGCATGAGCGCGCGCAATTCGCCCGTGATGTCGGGGAAGGGTGCCACAGGCGGCATCATTCCGCAGCCGCGCTGGCGCCACCGGCCACCGCCTGGGCAAGGTCGTCGAGCTTGCCCGGAAGCGCGTTCGCCCACTCCGTGATGGTGCCGGCGCCGAGGCAGACGACGGTGTCGCCGGGGGAGGCTATGGCGGCGATGGCGGGGGGGAGCAGCTCCTCGGAGGCCAGCGTGCGCACGTCGGGATGGCCTTTGCCGCGCACGCTGTCGGCGAGCGTCTCGTGATCGACGCCGTTGGCCCGCTCGCCCGCGGAATAGACCGGCAGCAACAGCACCGTATCGGCATCGCCGAAGCAGAGCGAGAACTCCTCGAACAGGCTCTTGAGCCGCGAATAGCGGTGCGGCTGCGCCACCGCGATCACCCGCCCGCCTGAGCTTTGCCGCGCGGCCTTGAGCACGGAGGCGATCTCGGCCGGGTGATGGGCGTAGTCGTCATAAACGGACACGCCGTTCCAGGTGCCGGTCAGGGTGAAGCGGCGCTTCACCCCGCCAAAGCTGGCAAGCGCCGCGCGGATCGCGTCATCCGGCACGCCCGCCTCGCCGGCAACGGCGATGGCTGCGAGGGCATTGAGCACGTTGTAATGCCCGGGCTGCTTTATGTGGACGCCAGGCAGGACGCGCTCGCCACCCGCAGCGTTCGCGGCGAATTCCACGTCGAACGCCATGCCGCCGTTGCGCGTGCTGACATTCACGGCGCGCACGTCCGCATCCTGGCTGAAGCCGAAAGCGACCATGCGCCGGCCGTTCTCGACGCGGCCGATGCGCTCCATCATCTCGCGCACCACGGGGTGGTCGATGCCGACGACGGCAACCCCGTAGAAGGGAATTTTGGCCAAGAAAATCTCGAAGGCTTCGTGCAGGCAATCGAGCGTATCGTAATAGTCGAGATGTTCGGGATCGATGTTGGTGACGACGCCGATCTGGGCGGGCAACTTCATGAAGGTGCCATCGGATTCATCCGCCTCGACCACCATCCATTCGCCTTTGCCAACACGGGCATTTGTGCCCCAGCCGTTGATGATGCCGCCGGCGATCACGGTCGGGTCGGTCCCCGCCTGCTCCAGGATCCATGAAACCATCGAGGTGGTTGTGGTCTTGCCGTGGCTGCCCGTCACCGCGATGGTGCGGTGCATCCGCATCAGTTCGGCGAGCATCTCGGCGCGGGTGATGACAGGCAGGCCCATGGCGCGGGCGGCGTCGAGTTCGGGGTTACCGGGCTTAACCGCCGATGAGATCACCACGCGCCGCACCCCGGCGAGATGCCCGGGATCATGGTATGGGAACACGGGGATACCTTTGGCCGCGAGCCGGCGCAGATTGGCGCTGTCCTTCTGGTCGCTGCCCTGCACTGTGTAGCCGTGCGTGTGCATGATGTCTGCAATGGCGCTCATGCCGATGCCGCCGATGCCGATGATGTGGAACGGGCCGGTCGATTTCGGCATGATCATTGGCTTTCGAGCTCCTTCATGGGGGCGGCAGCTGCGGCGGCAGGTTTGGAGTAGGCCATGTGCGAGACAAGATCGGCGAGGTTCTGCACGGCGTTATACTGGGCCATGCCGGTGGCTTTGGCGGCGCATTTGACGAGCGTCAGAGGCTCCTCGAACAGCCGCCGGATGAAGGCGCCCAAGCGCTCCGGCGTCAGCGCGGATTGCTGATAGCACCAGCCGCCGCCGCCCTGCTCGAAGCGGGTGGCGTTTTCCAGCTGGTCATTGTCGAGCGCATGGGGCAGCGGCACCAGGATCGCGGGGCGGCCGATGGCGCACAATTCCGCAACGGTGGTGGCCCCGGCGCGCGCTACTACGAGATGCGCGTTGAAGATGCGCTCCGGCATATCCTCGAAGAAGGTGGACAGCTCGGCAGCGATGCCGGCGGCTTCGTATTGATCGAAAACCCGGTCGATATCCTCAGCGCGGCATTGCTGGGTCACCATCAGACGGTCACGCATGGGTGTGGGGAGCTGGGCCAGCGCGCCAGGCATGATGTCGGAGAAGTATTGTGCGCCTTGGCTGCCGCCAAAGATGAGCAGATTGAGCTGCGAGGACGAGGTGGGCGGGCGATAGGGCTTGCCGCGGAACTGGAGCACTGAATCGCGCAATGGCGTTCCGGTCAAGTGCGCCTTGGCGACAAGCTTGCCCTCCAGATATTTGGTGTGTTCGAACGAACAGGCGATCGCCTTGGCCATGGGCGCGAGCAGGCGGTTGGCGCGGCCCATCACGGCGTTCTGCTCATGAATGATGGAGGGTACGCTGCGGGCCATGGCCGCCAGCATGGGCGGCAGGGTCGGGTAGCCGCCGAAACCGATGATCGCCCGCGGCTGCACCTCGCCGATGATCTTGTAGGCCATCTGGAAGCCGTTGGAGAGCATGGCGAGCGTTCGGGTCGCCTCCAGCGGCGACTTGTTCTTGAACGTGGCGGAGGGCACCTTATAGACATTGCGCGCAGGAAAGTCTGCACCGAAATAATTTCCGCGCGTGTCGGTGATCAGGTCGATTTCGAAGCCGCGCTGCATCAGGGCTTCGCTCAGGGCCTGGGCGGGAAACAAATGCCCCCCGGTCCCCCCGGCCGCCAGCATGATTGAGCCTTGCATCAGATCTTCATCTCCTTTGAAGGGGCGCCGATGCGTCCCTCTTCAAACGTGGTCCAGCGCGGCATCCGGATGCTCGCCCGCTTTCTCGACAGGCTGAGGATCATCCCCAGCGCAACGGCCGTCGCCAGCAGCGACGAGCCGCCGTGTGAAATGAGCGGCAGCGTGACGCCCTTGGCGGGAACCAAGTTGACCGTCACGGCCATGTTCGTCAAAGCCTGCATCACGAGCATCAACGTCAAGCCGGCTTTGGCGAGATTGATATCGTCGCTGGCCTCGCCCGACCGCACCGTCATTCCCCGCCACGCCAATAAGGCATAAATCAGGACGAGGAAAAGGCAAGAGATAATCCCGAACTCCTCCGCGACGACAGCGAAGACGTAATCGGTATGACTGTCGGGCAGGCTGACCTTCGCCACGCCCTCGCCGGGGCCACGGCCGAACCAGCCGCCCTCGCGGAACGCAGCGAGTGCCATGTCGGCCTGGGTGTTGCCCGCGGGCGGTGGGTTGAGGAAGGCATGAATGCGCTGGCGCACATGGTCGAGCGTGAAATAGGCAATGATTGCGCAGGCCGAAACGGCAGCGCAAAGCAGCGCAACCCATCGCACCGGATAGCCGGCCAGGAAAAACAGGCTCGCCCAAACAGCCATCATCAGAAACGCCTGGCCGACATCGGGCTGCAGCGCCAGCATTCCTGCGAACAGAGCGAGCAGGCCGAGGCTGATCGGCAGGGCGGGCACGTCGGCGCGGCGCCTGCCTTCGGACAAAAGCCACGCCGAAACCACCACGAAACCAGGCTTGGCGATCTCGGAGGGCTGTAGCGAAAGCCCGGCGACGGACAGCCAGCGGATGGCCCCGTTGCGTTCAATGCCTTGCGCGAAGGCGGCAGCCATCAGAGCAAGGCCGGCAAGCAACAGCCAGAGCGCTAGCCTGCGGATCTGCCTTGGAGACAATGTCGAGACGGCGAGAAACAGCACGAACCCGATTGCGGCAAAGAGGGCGTGCCGGACGACGAAATGGAATGGGTCGAGCCCGAGCCGCGCGGCGATGGGCGGCGTGGCGGCAAGCGAAGCGACAATGCCTGCCACCAGCAGCACGACGGTCAGCGCGATCACAGTGCGGTCGATCGAGAACCACCATTCCGAGAAGAGGCTCTGATCGGCGCGCGAGAGGCTCATGCCGCCGCCTCGCTCCGCATGGCAACCCCTTGCAACGAGGCGACCGCCGCCCGGAACGCCTCGCCGCGCGCCATGAAATTGGGGTATTGATCGAACGATGCGCAGGCCGGGGAGAGGAGAACGACAGGAGCGGCATCGCCTGAGACAGCTGCATCGCGCGCGGCCCGCACGACCGCCGTCTCCAGCACGCCGCAGCGCTCGATGGCGAGCTTGCCGGCAAGCGCACGGGCAAACACCTCCTCCGCCTCACCGATCAGGTAAGCCTTACGGATCCTCGGGAAAAAGGGATCGAGCCCGGCGAGGCCGCCGGCCTTCGCCCGCCCGCCGGCGATCCAGTAGATCTGATCGAGCGCGGCGAGGGCCTTGGCCGCGGCATCCGCATTCGTCGCCTTGGAGTCGTTGATGAACAGCACGCGGCCGAGACGCGCCACCTCCTCCATGCGGTGGGCGAGGCCGGGGAAACTCTTCAGCCCCGCTTCGATCTCCTCAAGGCTGAGGCCGAGCGCCCGCGTGAGGGCCAGCGCCGCGGCCGCGTTCTGCCAGTTGTGCACGCCGCGCAGCGAACCGACGCCGGAGATGTCGAGCGCGCGCGATGCTTGTCCCCGCACGACCTCGATCAGCCGCCCATCCCTGGCATAGACGCCGTGGGACACTTCGGTCTCGCAGGAGATGCGGCAAATCTCGGCCCTGGTCGGATGCGTGTAGGCAATGCTGGCCGAGAGCTGATCGTCGATGCTGATGACGGCGCGGTCGCCCGGGCCGAGGGTGTCGAAGATGCGCGCCTTCACGGCGGCGTAGTTGGCGAGCGTGCCGTGGCGGTCGAGATGGTCGGGCGTGATGTTGAGCAGCGCCGCCGCATTCGCCCGCAGCGACGGCGTCAGGTCGATCTGGAACGAGGAATATTCGATCACGTAGTGCATGTCGTCGGCGAAGGGGGGGAGATCGAGCACAGCTGTGCCGATATTGCCGCCGAGCGCCGTCTTGCGCCCGGCCGCGGCGAGAATATGCGCTGTGAGCGCAGAGGTGGTCGATTTGCCGTTGGTGCCGGTGATGGCAGCGATCCTGGCGCGGGTGTTGCTGCGCGCATGTTCAAGGCTGAACAGTTCGGTGTCGCCGATGACGGGAACGCCGGCCTCCTGCGCCAGCTTCACCGTCCAGTGCGGCTCGGGATGAGTGAGCGGCACGCCGGGCGCCAGCACCAGCGCCGCAACCGCACGCCAATCGGCCTGGCGCAGATCACCCGCGGTGAAGCCCTCGGTGCGCGCCTTGTCGATGCCGGCGGCGGCGTCATCCCATACGACAACGTCGGCACCGCCCGCCTTGAGCGCGCGCGCGGCGGCCAGCCCCGAAAGCCCGAGGCCAAAGACCGCCACCGTTTTGCCGACATGGCCTGTGACCGGAATCATGGCTGGAGTTTAGCGCAATTTCAGCGTCGATAAACCGATCAACGCCAAAACCACCGCGATTATCCAGAAGCGCACCACAACCGTGGACTCCGCCCAGCCCTTCTGCTCGAAATGATGGTGCAGCGGCGCCATGCGGAACACGCGCTTGCCGGTGAGCTTGAAGGAAATCACCTGCACGATCACGGAAACGGTTTCGAGCACGAACAGCCCGCCGATGATGGCAAGCACGATCTCGTGTTTGGTGGCAACCGCGATGGCCCCGATCGCGCCGCCAAGCGCGAGGCTGCCGGTGTCGCCCATGAAGATCATGGCGGGCGGCGCGTTGAACCAGAGGAAGCCGAGCCCGGCGCCGATGAGCGCGCCGCACACAACGGCCAGTTCGCCCGAGCCCGCCACGTAATGGATTTGCAGGTAATCGGCAAACATCTTGTTGCCCACCAGATAGGCGATGATGCCGAATGCGGCCGCCGCGATCATCACCGGCACGATGGCAAGTCCGTCTAGCCCGTCGGTGAGGTTCACCGCATTGCCCGCGCCTGCAATGACGAGCACGCCAAGCAAAACGAACAGGACGATGCCAAGGTCAATCAGCACATCCTTGAAGAAGGGAACGGCAAGCGAGGTGGACAAGGGGCTTTCGCCCAGCACGGCGATGGTGTAGGTGGCCGCGGCGGCAATCAGCAGTTCCAGCGTGAGCCGCACCCGTCCGGAAAAGCCGGCCGAGGTGCGTTTGGTCACCTTCAAAAAGTCGTCGTAAAAACCGATAAGGCCGTAACTCAGCGTAACCCCCAGCACCACCCACACGAAATAATTCGACAGGTTGGCCCACAGCAGCGTTGCGACCCCGACGCCGAGGATGATCATGAGCCCGCCCATGGTCGGGGTGCCTTTTTTCGTGAGCAGATGCGATTGCGGCCCGTCCTCGCGGATCGGCTGGCCCTTGCCCTGGCGCACGCGCAGCATTCTGATGAGGCCGGGACCGAATAGGAACACCACCGCCAGCGCCGTCATGATGGCGCCGCCTGTGCGGAAGGTGGTGTAGCGGAAGAGATTGAAGATCGGCGAGACGTCGCTCAGTTCGCTCAAAAGATAAAGCATGCCCCGTGCCCTTTGTATTACGCCTCAAGTCTTGCCTGCCGTATCGCGTCCGCTTTCATCCGTCACCGCAAGCGCTTTCAAGTGGTCTCTGAGTGCGCTCACCACCACTCCCATGCGGCTGCCGAGCGAGCCCTTGACCATCACCACATCCCCCGGCGCAACGGCCCGCACCACCGTTTCGGCCAAGTCGCTCGCCGTTTCTACATGGCCACCGCGCCGCTCGGCAGGCAGCGCGTTATGCAATTCCCGCATGAATTGTCCACAGGCAAACACAACATCGGCCTTGGCCTCGTCAATGGCCGGCTTGAGCTCGAGATGCATCTCTTGGGAGGCGTTGCCCAACTCCAACATGTCGCCGAGAACGGCGATGCGGCGCCCGCCTAGGCCGACTGGCGTCTCCCCGAGCGCGGCGAGCGCGGCGCGCATCGAGGCGGGGTTGGCGTTGTAGCTTTCGTCGATAAGGATCACCGGGCCGCCAGCCAAAGCGAATGTCTGCCGGACACCGCGGCCCTCGGGCGGCTCGAACGCGGCAAGCGCGGCTGCCGCCCCGGCGAGGTCCGCCCCCAGAGCTTTGACAGCGGCCAGCACCGCCACCGCGTTCAGAGCCAGATGACGCCCGGGCGCGCCGAGCCGGAAGGCAACGCGCTCGCCCATGATGTCGGCCTCGATCGCGGTCGCCTCGCCTTCGCTTAGCGCGGCGAGCAGCCTGGCATCAACGTCTGCCCCCGCCCCGAAGGTGATGATGCGCTCCGCCCCGCGTTCCCTGGCGCGCGCGCGCAGCAGGGCGAAATACTCGTTGTCGGCATTGAGGATGGCCGTGCCGCCCGGCTCGAGGCCGTGGAAGATCTCGGCCTTCGCCTCCGCTATGCCCTCGACGCTGTCGAAGAACTCGATATGCACCGCGGCGACTGTCGTGACGATGGCGAGATGCGGGCGCACCATGCGGGTCAGCGGGGTGATCTCGCCGGCGTGGTTCATGCCGATCTCGAACACGCCGAAGCGGGTCTCCCCCGGCATGCGCGCGAGCGAAAGCGGCACGCCCCACAGATTGTTGTAGGATTTCTCCGAAGCGTGGGTCGCCCCGCTCGCGCCGAGCGCAAGCCGGAGCATCTCCTTGCTGCTCGTCTTGCCGACGCTGCCGGTGATCGCGGCGATGCGCCCCTTGCAGCGGGCGCGCGCTGCTGTGGCCAGGGCGTTCAGCGCCCCGAGCGTGTCGGGAACGCGGATGAGCGGCCCGGCCGCGCCGAAATAGTCGCGCGAGACGATGGCGAAAGCGGCGCCCTTGTCCAGGGCCGAGCCGACGTGATCGTGGCCATCGCCGCGTTCGCCCTTGATCGCGACGAAGATGTCCCCCGGCTTGAGCGTGCGGCTGTCGATGGAAACGCCGCTGGCGCCTTCCGGCGGCTGGCCCTGCGCGCTGCCTTTGGTTGCGGCGAGCACGGCTTGAAGCGTCCAGAGCGGCGCATGAGCCTGGGCGGGCGGTGCGGCGGCGGGCGCGGCTGGCTCCGGCATGGCGGCAAGCCCGGTTGCAGCACTTTCGGGTGGGGTAGACCCAGGCCGGGGTATGCCGGCGGCCTCCGGTTCGGACCGTTCGGGCCGGAGCGGATCCGGCGCGGCGACGGCATCCACCGACAAAGCAGGCTTAGAGGCTGGAGGCGGCAGGTTGCTGCATGCCTCCGCTGCGGCGGGCTCGGGCTGATCGGCGGGCGCAGCCGGTGCAGGGCCGGTGGCCGCTTTTACCTCTCCATGGGGAGCCGCCTCCGTCTGGGCTGCCACGGCCTTGACCGGCGGCAGCGCTTCTTCCGCGCCGCCAGCCGCGGCCGGAGCGCCCAAAATCTCGTCGCCCAACTCATGGCCAAATTCCTGGCCGAGCGCGGCAGCGACGGCGGCATGATCAGAATAAGGCAGCGTTTTTCCGCCGACGATCTGCCCCGTCTCGTGGCCCTTGCCGGCGATCAGC
>Ga0129299_1002430_pt1 | contig 12365 bp, 8 predicted proteins | sample ConPoolayeCmetaG_FD_94477 | JGI IMG/M metagenome (GOLD analysis project Ga0129299, IMG submission 94477) | Hot spring microbial mat communities from California, USA to study Microbial Dark Matter (Phase II) - Cone Pool mat layer C metaG ... | reverse complement strand
TTAAAATAGATATGGATATTTTTTCTTATATCTCCGTAATAAGGCATAAAAACATCGCTTGCCTGGCTGTTTATAGTTTCTTGCCCTCTTTTTAATGCCAAAATTTGAGAAGTTTCGTTGTCTTGTTTTGCATAAACATTTAAGTAATATCCCTTGTAAAACCCGTTTTCTATATTCCAAACAGAAGCAAGCAAACTATCAAAAGTTCTGTTTAAAACTACACAAGAATCCTCTTCATCGCATATTTCTTTTTTGTCACATGCTATTATTAAATCCTGCAAATCAACTCGCTTTCCGTAAATCCTGCAATCTGTTGTTAATCTAAGAGAACTCGCGACAAAACTCTCTATCTCCAAGCTTGATTCTAATGATGAGGGTTTTCTCAAACCGAATATCAACAAGCTTACCGCTATAATTGTTACAAGGACAACTATCACAATAAATCCTACCATTTCTTCTTGGCTTTTTTTGTTTTTGTCCATATCCCTTATTTATGATTTTATTTTATATCCTACTATAATTTTTCCAAGATCGCACGAAGTTATAAAACCGCCTTTTGGATTCGCCTCTTTTCTGCATAATGACACAAAAGAACTAACACTTGCTGTGCTTATAAATCCCGAATTGAAGATTTCATACTCGCTGCAATCAGGATAATTACTTTTATTGCATTTAACCCCCCTGTTTGTTTCAGGGTAAACCTTGACTATTTTTATGTAAGCAACAGGCCAGTAATCTTGGTATGCTTTCTTGTCCGTCAAAACCATTGCTTTGTCAGTGTTTATACAAGAAGTTTCCCCAACACACGAGAATTCCGGAGAGTTTATCAAAAAATTAGCCAAATTTATTGCTTGGTTTTCCTTAAGTGTTTCGGCAGTTTTCCTAAGATTTCTTAGCTGTATTGAAGCAACAAACAATCCCGCTAGTATAAAGAAAATGAAAACCGCAGATATCATAAATGTCATTTGCTGGACTTTGAACTGCCCGAGATGGTTATAAAACTTGTAAGCTGTATTTTTGCCAAGGGATTTATTTATCTTTTTGTCTCTCATTGTTGTTTTGTATATCTTCTTTCCCGCATTTTTTTTGTGCTAAGATAAACCCTACAATTTAAGTTGTATCCATCACAACCGATGCAATTTTTAAGCGTTTCATTAGGATTCTCAAATGTCGTTCCATTGTTTTCGTAAGAGATTCTATAAACGCATTTCTGTTCCCGAACTACCTGCTCTAAACTTTTGTCTGCCATTTTTGAAAATTTTATTTGAAAAGATTAATTTTCATTTTACCATAACCTGCATTCTGAAAATGCATTTTCATCGTCAATTGATTTTGATATCTGCCTGGCTCTTATCAAATCAGCCGAGTTATTAACATTTGAAAGCTGTGTCGCAAAACTGGCGAGATTTGCCTCGGACACAGCAGAACACTTGCTGCTCAGCAATTTTGATTCATCTCTGTATAATAAAGCCAATTGAACAGCTTTTTTCATTAACCTTCTGATGTTGCACTCATAAATATCGTGACTTGAAAATATCCCTGCATAGATTAAATTTCCTTCAAAATACAATCTTTCTCCGCTTGCCTTAACAATGTATCCTGTTTCATACCCGTCATTTGAATAAACAATTGAATCGCATCTCGTTCCGCTTGCAAAACAAACTTTTACTGCATTTTGGGAGCAGTTTCTTTCAAATTTTATATTTCCGAGATTTAAACCTCCGATGTCTTCTTTTATAAAATCCGGCGTGTTTATAAGGCAATACTCTTTGCTTGTTATAACAATTATGTCCGCTACCTTATAAGGAAAATTAAACGGCTTGCTGAAAAAATACATTTTTTTGCCGCTAAAACTTGAGTTTGAAAAGACATACTTGTTTGTTATTTTGATTGGAGCGCTCGGGCTTGTAAAACCCCTGCCCCTTTTAAGTGCAGTTCTTATCTCCTGCTCGCCGAAAACACCAAAATCAGAACACTCATTCAATATCATCGTTTCTTGGCTTAATGTTGCTTCTGTTGATTTTCCGCTTGCCAATCCTGTTTCCATCGGCTCAAAAATTATGCTTATCTCTTTCGCTGTCGCAGTTCCTGCCTGGTACTCTGAGGTGCTTATCATTTTGTATCCCACATAAACAGCAAGAAACAATATAAACACTCCCGCGATTATGGAAAAGAGCCACGCAAAGCTGAATTCAATCCCTTTTTTACTTTTTATTTTTTCCAGCATTTTTGAATCTGTATGAGTATTAATTAATGAAACTTCCTGATGCAGGGTTTTGCCTTCCAATTTTCTAACAAGTGAAGATTGAATTGTCATCCGAAGCCCGGTTTTTCTATTAATTCTTTTCCTTCATTTAACTTATTTTTACATTCTTATCATAAATCCCTTTTTCAATCCTCAAAGCTACTTTTCCTTTTTCAACCTTGATACAATACGGATTATTTGTCTTTGTCATCTCGCTGATATCAATATGCTTTAACTCATAGGACTGCAACCCGGAACACGCCTTGCTTGGATGATACAAAACAAGATTTTTTCCGTACAGGGTTGCTTCTTCGTAATATCCCTGATAAGCCCCTCTCTTGCTTGAATTTGAATCAACAAAACAAATGTAATCTATTGACACTGGCAGGTAAAATGTTGCTTGTTGCGAGGTTTCAGGGCTTCGCCACGCTCTTTCTACATTCTCGCTAACCTCTGTATAGAAACTCCCAATTTCAGCGCAACTTTTCGTGCTGAGGAAAAGTTTTATCACATAAAAAGCAGCGCCAATAAAAGCAATTATCAGGATAATTGAAAAAATCATTCCAAAAGAAATTTCTAAAGCCCCTTTTTTACTTCTTTTTGCCATCTTCATTTTAAGAAAGTTAGATATTTAAAGTATTTGATAATCCTCTGATTGGGACAGAATCGTCTGATACTTATCCGATAGAAACAATTCTCTATAAAGCAAAGGTTTCCATTAAGAAACTCTATGCATCTCCTATTTTGTCTTTTCATCTCTTTTTTCAATCGGCGAGATATTATAACTGTTGGAACAAATGACTACTCTCCAAATAGAGCTTTCTATTTAGATAAATAACTTGATTCTGTCCCAAATCTGATAATCCAAGTTTACCCATCCATTCAATCCATAAAACCGCAAATGTATAATGCTTACTGCGTTGTCTTGACAATAATGCTGCATTCTGTAGGAAGAGGTTCGTTTCCAGAGCTGTCGGCACATTTTATATAATAAGTTTTCCCGACTTCCCAAGGAGTGGCGTGTTCTGTTGAGTTTGAATATGGCATGTTTATTCCCTCGCTTATCTTGAAATTGCATTTCGTTTCAGAATTTGAGTTGTAGGCACATTCAGAAATCTCGTCTGTCTTTACCATAAGATTCCCTTCGTATTGGTATACCCTTGCCACCACAGGAGGTTTTTGGTCAACTTCAACCCTGAATCTCACACTTTCATAATCAGTGTTTCCGCCCAAATCAACGCATTTTATATAGTATGTGTGGATTCCTGCTGGCAAGTCCAATCTCTGGCTGTGCTTGTTCGTCCCTGTTTCAAAAAACTTGACATTTTCCTGCTCTTTGCTTGTTCCATAGAAGCATATAGAGTCGCCGAAGTTATAGCCGTTGTCTGTTTCAACGCTCAAATAAACAGGAACTAAAGTTGTCGCTCCCCTGACAGTTTCATTCGGCCCAATTTTTACGATATCAAGAGGTTTTGTTCCTTTCAAAACAAACTCATAGCTTTCCTGGTTTGTGTTTCTGTCTTTTTCAGCAACACCGACTGGCTGGTCTTTGCATCTAATGTAATACTTGTTGTCCTCTTGATTTTTTATTCCTGTGAGTGTTGTTTTGCATGTGTATAGCATCCTGGCGTTCATTTGCTCAACTCTCTGAGGGCACGAAAAGTTTCCTTCCATGCTTTCGTAATTCTTGTCAATTCTGCTCCACCTGCATTCAGCAGGCTCGTTAAGATAAATTTCAAGAGGCATCTCGTTTGCATTGTATCTTACAGGCATTCCGTTCATTATGCTTGTTGCCTCAATTCTTGGAGGAGTAACATCAGGGCCTTTCTCAACACAGAACTTCACAACATATTCCTCTGCATTAGAATTTCCGTTGGCATCCTGGCATCTTATAAACAAGTTATATTCGCCATCGCTTTTTATTGTTGGATTTTGGCTGTTGATGTTTGCTGTTCCAGGCACGCTTAATACTTGCGTGTGATTATACTTTAGAGTATTTGAGCCGCCAAAGTAGTAAGTCATATTTCCAAAGCTTAGTGTATGATTATAATCTGCTTTGCAAGAAGTTGGCTCGTCTGTGTTTATACCAAATGTTACAGGTGTGAATGCTTTAAGACAGCTTCCGTCTTCTCTTGCAATTCTGAAGCCAATCGCAGGAGGCCTTATTCCTCCAGCACTTCCAAGAATGTACTTATAGCCAAGTGTTAAAACATTTTCATTTGGCGATATAACCGGCGAGGTTACATCTCTCGGATTTACCCAGACGCATTTTTCTTCTGTTGTGCCCTTGTTTATAATCTGGCAAGCTTGTCCGAGGGCTTTACAGCGATACTCTGTGCAAGGCATCTCATCAGAATTGCATTTCTCGCAGTCTTTTCCTCCGACAGGAGGCTCGTAAGGAAGGCACTCAAATGCGACTTCTTTCTCTCGTTCATCTTTATATGCCAACCAGAAAGTAATAGCCGCTGCTAATAAACCCCATCCCCATTGTGCAGCAGTGCTTTTGCCCCCGAGTGCAATTGCTCTGCCAACTCCTACACCTATTGCGGCTGCATAACTTATTGGGTCTACAAGAGCATCTTCTTCAGGCGCGACCATTGCCATAATCATTTGAACAGCACCATATGCCGCAATCGCAGCTCCGAGTGATTTTCCTATTGTTGCTCCCCAACCTACTACAGGAGTTTGGCTTGCTATTTGATTAATATCATCGTTAGTTATACCCTCTGGTAATTCACCCTTTTCCCATTTCCTGTTTCCTACTGCTCCTGTTAACTTTTGAACTTGATTATCTTGTATTCTGTATGTTCCAAGATTTTTTCCATCCTTATCAAAAACATCAAAATTATTTGTTCCATGATTGTATGCAATTGTATTCTCGCCAACTGTATATTTATTTGTCACCCATCCAGTGCTAATATGCGGAATTAATTTTTTGGCTGCTGTTTCTCCTGTTGGATTTGATATAATTTGTGGTTGTGATGGTTGTTTTTGTAGTTCTGTTTCTGTTGTCTTTTGTTCTGTTTTTGTCGCTGCTTCTGGTTGTTTTGCCCCACCATTCTCACCACTCACAACGCCTTTTTCAAAATTCTTTAACGCAAGAATGCTTAATGCTCTTGCAACCTTGATTATCGGCAAAAGCGACTCAATGTTCCAAAGATTTCTCTTGACACTTGAGGTTCCAACCCAATTTACTTTTACTCCGCAATCTCCTAAACTTGAACATTTTGCTTCCATCTCTTTTCTCCAAGATTCTGTCAGGCATTCGCAGTTTTCTTTGCACTCCCAGTCCCACCCAGTCAGCAGGCTTTTCTTTTCTTTTATCGTGCAAGTAACGCTTCCGGCATTACAAACCTGCTTTGTAGATTCCTCATTCCAAAACTCCAATCCAGGAGCATTTTTAGGAATGCAAGCAATCGTGCCATTTTCAGCCACTTTATTTTCTGCAATTGTCCATTTGCAGTCTCTTTTGTCGGTGTTTTCGCAGTCTATTTTGTCTGTTTGCAAAACACAATCCTGCCATCTATTAACAATGCAACCAGCTTGTGAAAATCCTTCAATAGAACTTTCCAAGCAGACCTCCTGCCTGAAATCGTCGCAAGGTTCTAAAATAACATTCCCGTTAATGCAGGCATACCTGAAATATCTGGAGCCGACACTATCGCTTTTTCCAGCAGGCTTGTCATGATAACACCAAGATTCGCCGTTCTTTTTTATCGTTCCATCTTCAAGCTTGCAATCAAGATTTTTGCAGATGTAGCTTCCATATACTGGCTGTGTCTCTCCTCTTCCAACTTTCTTGCATATGCTTGAATAGAAATAATCGCAGTTTCCGCATGTTTTTGAATTTGCGTTTCCGTTTGTGTTCCCATAACCGCACGAGTTTTCTTTTTTCACGATTTTGTTCCAGTAAGCTTGCTCGTTTGCTTTTTCAGAATCATAAATGTTCGCAGGATTTCCGCAGGAATCAACAAAATAAACTCCGTCTTTTCCGTCAACACAGGTTGTTTGTGTTGTAGGAGCGCAATTAGTGTTTAACTCGCTGCTTGAGCATAAATAATCCTTGTAAAAAGTCGCGTTGCTTGTAACTGTTCTGTCTTCCAAGGACATTCCTTCTGCGATTTTCTTGCATTCCTGCCTCGTTGCGAACTTGCAGGTTCTCGCAAAATCAATCTCATAAACACAAGCCCCTTCGTCGCTCAAGCTTGCCAAATTAATGCACTCAATTTCATTCCCGACATTTTTTTTGAAATCAACATCAAGATTATAAAACTTAGAAAGAGTTCTGCATCTTTGCGAGGTTGTGAATGCCGCCTGCACTCCGAGAATACAGCATCCTAATTCGCACTGCGGAATGTCGCACGAAGCAGAATCTCTCCATATTCCTTGGCTGTCTTCACAAACTTTTTGAGGAGTGTTCTCCATGCATATCCCTTCGCTTGAATCATAACAGCATCCTAATCTGCAAAAACTTGTCGCTTCACAGCTTGTCGGAGCTGACTGGAAACTTGGATTGCACTGGCTTGATGGAAGGTTTTGGCACCATCCTCCGCTTTTCGTCTTCTCACAACAAACAACATCTCTTTGTCCAGAAACAAGAGTTTCCTTGTCAGGACTTATGATATAAGCAAACGATATGATTGAGATTACCATTATGATTATCTCAAACAAGCTTCCGAATTTTCCTATTCTCGCGTGTTTGCTCATTTTATTGTCCAAATTAGTGAACCAAGTTGATTATGAAACTTGAATCTTTTCTGCGGTTTTTGGCAAATCTGTTTAAACATTCTCCCTAACCCAACTTTAATTTTGTTTTCTGTTTTTTCCATTGTGTGCTTTTGTGTTTTATCCCCTCAGTTTATATCCTCCGGGAGACACTAAACTTCTTGTTGCGAATGTGAATTTTTCCTGAGTGTTTATATCAACAAGATTGTAAATTTTGCTTCCGTCTCCTTGTTTTAGTTTTTCTACTATTATCGTTGGATAGTAAATCATATAAATTGTTGTCTCAGCATCTCCATAATGCGCTTCGTAATTTAGGATGCTTGTAGAAATCATAATCAAATCATACACTTTGCTTGCTTTCTTGATGGAAAACCTGTTGAAAGTTTCACTGCCCTCTTTTCTCAGAACAACATCAGCAACAACATCAATATTTATCTTATTAGGAATAATTTCTACACTCATGCCTTTATAATCTGCTTTAACATCATAACCCTTTGCTGTCATTTCCTCTTTTAAAATGCCTATGCAGTTTCTTGCTCTTGGCTCAATGTATTCTTTTATCTCTCTTTCAATATGCTGTTTTAACAATGGCTGTTGCATAACACATGTCTTGAAATTATCATTGGTGTAGCATAAATACTCAACATTATTCCCTTCAAATGTATAATACAAAGAAGGCTCTATTGAACCTCCTTGTTTCAAAACAATGCTTAATGCTTCGTCTAAACTTCCTTTTAAACACTCATCAATTATAGAAATAGGAGTTTTAGGCACAAACAAAACTTTTACTCTTGGATACAGAAAAAAAATCATCGCACCAAGAATAACAATCGCAAGAATAATGAACAGGGTCACCTGCCCTCTTTTAGCTCTTTTTATCATATCCTATGTAACCTTAATTTGTTTATAAATTTTGTTAGTGCCTATTTCATTTTGTTGCGGCAAAGGTTTTGGAACATGCCGAATCTTATTCGCAATTTTGCCAGCATTTTCATTTTATACTTGCAGATTATATCGTGCGAATTAACATGTTGCAGCCATCAGCATAATTCCCCCACAAGTCCTTGCATTTTATGTGATAAGTTTTTCCTGCTTTCCAGTTTGCATAATGCTCTCTTTCAATTCCAGTCATTTGTATCCCATCTTCAAAATTGAAATTACAAGTCCTGTCAGAGTATGCACAGACAGCGTCTTCGTCTGTTTCAATATAAAGATTGTTGTCCTTTTTATATACGCGGGTTATTTTTGGGTATTGTTTGTCAAACTGAATGGAGAACTCAGTCATATTTCTCGCTTTGTTTCCAGCAGAATCTATGCATTCAACATAAATTTTATGCTTTCCTCTTCCAAGAAGATTAAAATGCTGTATATGTTCTGTTTTTCCTGTCTCAAAGAATTGAGTCATTGTTCCGTATCCTGTAAATCCATAACTGCATATTGCATTTCTTCCTGCTCCTCCACTAGTCTCTGCCTTAATCTCAACATCTACAACATTTCCGAATGTTATCTCGCTTCCTTTTAGAGGGGAAATTATATTCACTGTTAGCGGGCTTGTTGTTTTCAAGAATGTAAATTTTATTCCTTGCGTGTTTGTGTTTCGTTCGGATTCTGGCGCGCCTATCCTGTCTTTGCATCTTACATAAACATCATTGCTTTCGTTCGCAAGCCCGGTTATTTCTGCTTGACAAGGCCATAAATACATTGTTTCAATTAATGGACATGTGAGACTGTTTTCCATGCTTTCAAAACTTTTATCAACCTTGCTCCACCTGCATTCAGCAGGCTCGTTCAAAAATATCGTAAGATTAACTTTATCCTCTTTGTGCCTAATATACGAGTTTGTTTGAGGGCTTGAGAACATAATTGCAGGAGCGCTTACATCAAGCTCATTAACGCACATTTTTATAATATAATCAACATCGTTTTTGTGCCCCTGCCTGTCAGAACATTTTATATAGACTGATTGTTCCCCTTTTTCCAAAACAGAAAAGCTTCTTGTTACAGAATGGTTGGTATTCCAGCTTGTGTCAAAATCATAAATCATATCGTCAAAATACTTGCTTGAAAAATCATACTTGCATCTGCTTTCTTCGTGAGTTATTATTCCGAGTGTGACTTGTTCAAACTGATTTACACAGCCATTCCAGGTGCCTGTCTTGTTAATCCGGATTCCGCTGGATGTTGTCTCAACAATATTAAACCCAGAATCGCTTAACAAACTTGCCCACGGGCTTATCATTGGAACCCTGCCATCATCTATTTCTTTATAACATCTTCCTGCTTGGCGGTCATACTTGCAAGCTGTTCCTAAGCTCCAGCATTTGTAAGCCGTGCAGGTTTCATTGTATTTGCTGTTGCACAACTCACAATCATCTCCGCCTGCCGGAGGCTCCCAAGCTCGGCATTCGTATGTATAAGTTGTTGTTCTTGTATCTCCGACTCCCAACAATTCAAGAATTACAATTATCCCCACAAAAATCCAGAATAATGTATTAAACGCTACTTTTAGGGTTAATTTCCCTAATGCAACCTCCAAACCTAAACCGCCTCCTACTGCTGCTCCGATAAATGTTAAAAATGCTGTAGTATCAGGACCATACCCCAACCACTTGCCTAACAAACTTCCTAATATTCCTCCAACTGCCATTCCTATAAGAACATAACTCGCTACAACTCCTGCACCAAGGTTACTTGCTTCTGTCGCCCAAGTTGCGAGCCGTACTCCTCCACCAAACCCTCCTATTGCAGCTATTCCGATTCCAGCTGCTCCAAGAAGCCCCGCGCCACCAAACAATTTAAGAGCTTCGCTGCTTTCAGCTTTCCAGGCTTCAGGAGAAGGAAATGTTAACTCGCCAATTAAATCTTCAATATAAGATAATACCCCCTGCATTAGAACTTTCTGTCCAGGAGCAGGATTTTTATATTGTGACAGATAGCTTAAATCAGGATTACCAACTGAACTTACTCCTTGCGATTTATCATTTTTTACTACTTCTTTTGTAATCCTTAATCCCTTGTATGTTACTTTTCCTTCAATGTTTGTGTGTATTCCGCAGTCGCCAAAAGACATGCAAAACTCATTTGCCATTTTTGCGGTTTCCTCGCTTCCGCAATTAGCACCAGCTTTTGTATCCCAGCCACCAATCTCTTTTACTTCAACTTTCGTGCATCTATAAGTCCCAAAATTGCATATAAACGACGCGTCATCAGGATTTGTCAAGCCAAGAGGGTATTTTGGAGCGCATAATTTCAATGCAGGATTTAATCCCTCAACAACTTTCTTTCTGATTACAGGGGCTTTTCCTAACACAGGAATCTCTTTTACGCTTGAAATATTCTGTATCTGACAATAAGTATTGTTTTGGCATTTCTCAATAAACTCTTCTTCTGTAATCTCTTTATCAAACTTTTGAATGTTTAAGTTTAAACAGCTTAGAGCATTGTTTGGAACACACTGGGCTTGCGAGAATTTAGTTCCATCATCTCTTGTTGCCTCGTTTTCAGCACAAATTTCTGCCCTTCCTTCTCTGCATGTCTGTTTCTTAACAATTCCATCGTGGCAATAATACTTGTAGTGGTTTGTTCCAGGAACATCTTTTCCATCGCCAACATAAGCCTCATAAACACACCACGACTCTCCGTTTTTCCTTTCGTTTCTTCCGCCATTTATCTTGTCAGGAATATTATGACAATCTAAATCCTTGCAATATGCCTCTCCAGCCACATTATAACCGCATGTTGTTCCACTGAATCTGTCGCAACTTTCAGCAACATCTTCTTTATTTCCGCAGGAATCAAACCAGTAAACCTCGTCTTTTCCATCAATACATTTTTTTTCAAAATGTTTTTGGCATTTTTCAAGGACATTAGAGCAATATTTTCCAAACTCGGTTCTTCCGCCGATTCTGTTGCACTCTTGTTGTGTTTTGTATTGGCATGTTTCTTGTCCATTTATAGTGAAAATGCATGCTGCTTCTCGTGTTTGGTAAGAAAGAGCCAAACATTCTAACTCAGTGGCTGTTTCGCGCCTGAAATCCTTCTCCAATCCGTAAAATCTTGAAATTGTTTCGCATTCTTTTTCTGTTATGAATTGAGTTTGTATTCCAAGAACACAGCACCCCCTCTGGCATTCCAACAAATTGCAGTTTTCAGAATCGCGCCAAGCGCTTCCAGATTCCTGGCATGATTTTTTAGGAGTGTTTACAACGCAATTTCCTTGAGGAGGAATACAGCACCCTAATTTGCAATTTGCTGTTTGCTCGCATAAAACTCCTAATGAAAATCCGTCCTGGCATTGTTCTTGCAAGACATTCTGGCATATGGCATTGTTTTTTGTCTTTTCACAACAACCGGCATTTAGTTGCGCACTAACCTCTTGCAGAGGCAAAGCTACAAGATACGCGAACGCAATAATTGAGATTATCATAATCAAAATTTCCATAACCGAAGAGAACTTTAATGTTAGTCCATTAAACTCTTTGCAAAATAGATTCCCAAACAAACCGCCATTAACCTTTGTTGCGAATTTTTCGTCCTTGTTGACTGACTTTCTGCAATTTTTCATTTTAGTATACTCTTTATTAACTTCATTTTATTAACCATGATTATTATTTTTACATTCCATTCGGAGGAAATGCGCAGCTTCTTATTGCGATGTTTAGTTTTTGTCTTGATTCTTTGTCTGTTATTTCATAAATTGAAGTTTCTGTTCCGATTACATTTTTTGTTATCTCATATTCAGGATGGACAAGCATGTATCCTAAATACTCAAAATTGCAAAATTTTGATTCTTGCTCAACTATTTCATTTGCAACTCTCGCCAAACTATACAATCTTGAAGGAATATTCAAGTCAAAATTGCTGAATACTTGTGTTTCTTCAGCCTTGCTTATTGTGATTGTTTTATTTATTAGAACTTTGATTCTGTTTAACTCAATATTTACTCCGATATTAATCGGTGTTGTCTGTACATTATAACCCCTGTCTCTGTAATCTTGCTCCATTGCTTCAAAGCAATCTTTTATCCTCGGCTCAATATACTCCTTTATCTCGCTTTCAAGATGTTTCATATAAAGGGGCTCTTGATTTATGCAAGGCCTGTAAAATCCTTCATTATAGCATAAAAATGCAACTTTTGTATTTTTGAAGGTATAATATAACTTCGGATTTATGTAACCTCCTTGTGGAAGCATGATTTCCAAGGCATTTTCAACAGAATTCTTGATGCACGATTCTATTGTAATTCTTTCTGGAGTTATTGCAGGAGAAATCTTTGGTTTTCTTGCAAACCCGATAATCAGAATCGCAGCAATTAGCACAATTCCTATGATAATAAACAAAGAAACTTGCGCCTTTCTTCCTCTTTTTAGCATCTTAAAAATAGGTTACTTTGATT